>Ga0114931_10007016_pt1 | contig 13808 bp, 11 predicted proteins | sample 2SBtaG_FD_89579 | JGI IMG/M metagenome (GOLD analysis project Ga0114931, IMG submission 89579) | Deep subsurface microbial communities from Kolumbo volcano to uncover new lineages of life (NeLLi) - 2SBTROV14_V59a metaG | ecosystem: Environmental > Aquatic > Marine > Volcanic | place: Kolumbo...
AGCGGATGAATCGAGTTTTTTTATTTTTATTGAACCCTCCACAAAACATATCAATCTAAATCTTTTGAAGTTAAGAGATTTTTTGCTTCAAAAGTATGCAATTCTTCTACCCTGCACCCATCAAATGTGCTGCCCCGCCTTGCAACAAAACGAATGGTGCCACCAAGAATGGGCCTATAGAGCTCCAGCCCGGTACTGGGAGATCGTTCGACATCTCGGATTCCGAAAAAAACAACTTAGCTTTTCTCTACTGGTGATCGGAAAGCAAGCTTCTCGCTTCCAGAAGCATCAGGCACGAGTGGTAAGTTCGGATTTAAGCTCGAAAGGAAAATGCGAAAAGTGGCTTTGTGCCCAGGGAAAGCGCTGGAAAGAAACAAAACTCCTTCGCGATAAAGATTACGAAAATGAAAGCTTTTTTGAAGCTCGTCGAGGCAACGTCATCGATTGCCTCTCGACAGACTGCTCGCCAAGTGATTAGTTAGTAGAAGAGGATGTCTAAAGACACGACAGAACTAGATAAAGACAAGGCCAAGTTGCCGCAGAAGCAAGACCTCAGGCATATTATCAAAGACTGGGTTTTCACTCTTGCTGTTGCTTTTGTGGTAGCCTTCTTTTTTCGAACAACAATTGCCTCTCCTCGGCATATTCCAACAGGCTCAATGATTCCTACCATTAAGATTGGAGAATTTATTTTTGTCGATATGTTTGCCTATGACATTCATATCCCCTTCACCCGAAAGTCTTGGATGGAACGAGGCAATCCTAAGCGAGGGGACATTATCGTTTTTGAATATCCTGTGGACCCGAGCAAAGACTATATTAAGCGAGTCATTGGTGTTCCAGGAGATACCGTGGAAGTTCGGAACAAACGAGTGATCCTAAACGGAACTCCGCTTCCTTTGGTACCTGTTGAGAACAAAGCTATTTTAGCCGACCTCACACCCAAATATAATCCGGACGATATGTCCCTCTATCGCGAGACAATCGATGGAGTTAAACACTATGTCGTACATATTAACGACCGACCTGCAAGAGACTTTGGCCCGGTGACGGTTCCGGCTGATTCCTTTTTTGTAATGGGAGACAATCGAAATGACAGTGCGGACTCTCGTTATTGGGGCTATGTGCCACGGAAGAACCTCTTGGGCAAAGGGAGTTTCACCTGGTTTTCAATCGATTATGATCCGGGGCACTTCCCTCCGCATATTCGCTTATCGCGTCTCTTTCGGTTTTTGCATTGATCATAAAAAGAAGTAGATACCGATCGACACTTAGGGAATATCCTGGTTGTGTCGGGCTCAAACCCAAAGAGCTCAAAAGCCGTTCATATTGATGATGGACAATGGTCCTCGGTTAATCATCAGACCAGATTTCAATTTCTCGACCTAGTTTTTTTCCACTGTTTTCAAAAACTCTTTTTTCAATCTGATGGATAAGATCCATTGCTTGTTCAAAAGTTCCTGCGCCTTCGTTAATCAGATAATTTGCATGAACTTCTGAAACCCTCATTTGACCAATTCGGTAGCCTTTGAGGCCAGCTTCTTCAATCAACTTTCCAGGGTAGAGCCAATGGTCATCTTCCCAAAGTCGGGTAAAAGTGGAACCGAGACTCGGACGAGCATAAGGTGTTTTTGTTTTTCGATATTCTAGATTCATTGCCATTCGACGTTCACAGTCTCCTGGATTTTCTTTCTTGAGCTTTAAATCCGCAGACAGAACAAGAACTCCCCTTTCTTTGAGTTGGCTATGCCGATAAGAAAGTTCTGCCGCTTCTGCATCGATCCTTTTTTTCTGCATCGAAGAGAGCTCGAAAAACTCGACCCCTTCCAAGATATCTTTCAACTCTTGCTCGTTGGCCCCTGCGTTTTGCATCACCGCTCCACCCAAAGTTCCAGGAACTCCGACCATATACTCACAACCAGACCAGCCCCTTCTCGAAGTCCATTTTGCTAAGGACGGTAACGAGGTTCCCGCAAGAACACGAATCCATACAAACTCTTTGTCTTCTTTCAAGACTTCCGGTTCGGCTAGATTATTTTCACGAGTCAAAATCACGGAGCCCTTCAAACCGCGATCATCCATTAAAACATTACTTCCATTGCCTAAAATACGAATAGGTTTTGGTAAATCTTGCGAGAATTTCAGAAGTTCAGAGAGCCAAAGAATTTTTTCGGCTTCTCCGGCAATTTTGATCGTAGAAAATTTTCGAAGTAGAGAATTCAAAGTACTCCCCTATTTCCAGAACACCTCAAACAAATGATCTGTCGTTCAGACCTCTTATTTTCCCGTTTTAGGTGCTGCTGTCTTAGGTGCAGGAGCTGCTTTTTGTGTTGGAGTTGTAGGTTTTTCCGCATTTGTTTTAGCAGGCTCGCTTTTTCCAGGAACCAAAGCATTCACTGGGGATTGAGCAGGAACAAGAGGCTCGGAAACCGACGAAGTGACACTCTCAGAAGTTTCTTCCTTATAAATCTTGGCCAGTAAAATACTGTTCAGCATAAAAATGATTGCAAAAATTGCCGTAAAACGAACTAGAACCTTTGAAGTTCCTCCAGTTCCTAAGACTGTATTTCCGCCTCCAGCGCCACCCAAAGCCGATCCTAAATCATCTTCTTTTCCCGATTGAAGTAAAATAAGGCCCACTAAAATAGGACTCACAATGATCTGTAAAATAATAAGAGGCAGTTTGAGCGAAATAAAAAGTTCTAGCATAGATGAAAAACCTTATGCCTTTTATAGACCGAAGTTCAAAGGCTTTCTAGTGCAAATCCGCAGATCTTTGAAAAAGTCTCCACCCGAAGGCTGGCACCACCGATTAAAAGGCCTTGAACGGCTGAGATCTCTAAAATACTCGAGGCATTTTCAATTTTGACGCTGCCCCCATATAAAATAGGAGCGGACATCAATGAAGCAATATAACGATGGCACTCGTCGATTTCTTCTACAGAAGCACTGAGGCCCGTGCCAATCGCCCAAACCGGTTCATAAGCCAAAATTAAATCCATCTTTGAATCAAGAGCCGGCTGGATCTGATCCTTCAGAATAGCTTGGGTCTGATTTTTCTGACGTTGTTCTTTGGTCTCTCCAATACAAAAGACAGCTTGGATGCCCACTTTTTCGAGCTGACTTAGCTTCAAAGCCAAAGTCTCATTTGTTTCCCCTCCTCGTTGGCGACGTTCGGAATGCCCAACTAAACAATATTTCACACCAATTTCTTTCAACATCTGAGCGGAAATTTCACCGGTAAAAGCCCCCGCTTCTTCGGTTGAACAATTCTGAGCTCCAATAGATAAGCTCGAAACTCTTCGGTCAACGCAGTTTTTTAAATGCACAAATGAAGGAAAAACGGCCGCTTCGATTTGTTGTGAAGGAATCTCTTTCCAGCCAGACAAGAAGTTTTCGCAACTCGCCAGGCTTTGAGCCATTTTCCAATTTCCAAAGATAAATTTTTTCGATTTCAAATTCTTTGCCCTTATTTCTATGAGGCTGCCCGGCCCTCTTGAACTTCAAGAATTTCTCGTTCACGAAGTTCCAAGACCTCCAAGCCCGGCAACTTTTTACCTTCCATAAATTCCAGCATCGCGCCACCACCTGTCGAAACATGATAAAGATCGTCTAAGGCCTGACGTTTTGCAATTGCAGCAACTGTTTCACCACCTCCCGCGACACTGCGAACACTGTCTTTATGCTCTTTTAAGAAATCAACTACCTGGAGACTCCCTTCAGCAAAAACTGGATTTTCAAAAACACCCATCGGACCATTCCAAACAATAGTCTTAGCGGACTGAAGTTCTTTTTTCCATTCCTCGATCGTCTCTGGTCCAATATCAAAAATAGACAGATCCGATGCCAACGTTTTCCTTTTTTTAAACGAAAAAATTTCAGCGTGATCCGCCTGAATATCTTTTGCCACTCGTCCATCTACAGGAAAGTGCAAACGAACTCCTAGATGTTTCGCGTCAGCAATAAGACGTTTAGCGACTTGAATCGATTCTTTTGGTAGGGCACTTCCCCCCAAAGAAATACCTTCAGCCGCCAAAAAAGCCAGGCCCATTCGACCGCCTAAACAAATACTTTGGCATCTCTTCATTAAAGATTGGATCAACTGAATTTTATCTTCGATTTTTGCTCCCCCAAGAATCGCCATCTGCGGTTGAACCGGATGATGAAGAACTTCATTCAGGCTTTCCCATTCCTTTTTTAACAGATACCCCATCGCTTTAAATTTCGATTTTTGAGCCGCAGCGCAAATGGAAGCATGGGCACGATGACAGGCACCAAAAGCATCATCGATATACACATCGGCTTCTTCCATTAAACGAGCTGCAAAATCCGGATCATTTTTTTCTTCTCCGGGATGAAATCTTAAATTCTGGAGCATAATAATGCTTTGACCAGGGCGGGCGTCGAACACCAATTTGCGAACACCGGATCCAAAAAGTTCTTCCGAAAAGATCACATCATGATCTAAAAGCCCAGCCAGATGCTCAGCTATAGGCATCAAGCTCAACCCTGCTCGTTTTTCCGCGCTCACTTTTTGAGGCCGACCGAGATGAGCACCAAGGATAAGAATGCAATCTAAACTCAATAGTTTTTTGATCGTTGGCAAACTTTTTTGAATTCGAAAATCATCAAGAACTTGGCCCTTTTTGAGTGGAACATTGTAATCCACGCGCAAAAAAACTCGACGCGCACTTTCAGGGAACTTTTGCCATGGCAAATCGTCTATACTCAAAATTCGCATCAGGCTAGCCTCTCACTTTCTCTAGAGTTTTGAACCCATCAAAAAACTCAGATCCAACATTCGACAAGAAAATCCCCATTCGTTGTCATACCAGGACAAAACTTTTACAAAATTTCGATCGATGACAGCCGTAAAGCCAGAATCAAAATATGACGACTCCGAGCGTCCTCGATAATCACAAGACACCAAGTCTTCTTCTGAATAGCCAAGAATTCCTTTGAGGTCGGACTCCGCAGCCTCTTTCATCGCTGCATTGACCTCTTCTTTGGTCGTTTGTTTTTCAACCAGGACATTTAAATCCACTAAGGAAACATTTGGGGTAGGTACACGAACTGAAATTCCGTCAATTTTACCCTTTAAATGTGGCAAGACAAGACCAACGGCTTTCGCAGCACCCGTCGTCGTGGGAATGATAGAGATGGCAGCAGCACGAGCTCGGCGAATGTCCTTATGAGGAAGGTCCAAAATTCTTTGGTCATTTGTATAAGAATGCACCGTTGTCATACTGCCTTTCACAATGCCAAATTTCTGATCTAAAATTTTTGCTACGGGCGCCAAACAATTAGTCGTACAGGAGGCATTACTCACGACATCCTGTTTTGAGAGATCTAGTTGCTTATCATTAATTCCGATCACAAGAGTCAAATCCGCATCTTTCATCGGTGCAGAGATAATTACCTTCTTTGCTCCTGCCTCTAAATGCTGAAGTGCAGATTTTTTTTCTTTGAATCGACCCGTACACTCGAGAACGATCTGGGTTCCTGACTCTTTCCATTTCAATTTTGAAGGATCGGGTTGAGAAAGGACCTGAATTTTTTTTCCACACACTTCGAGTTCACTGTCTCCATTTATTTTCACTTCTCCTGAAAAAATTCCATGATTCGAATCATATTTAAGCAGATGTGCTAAAGTCTTTGCGTCTGTTAAATCATTGATTTGAGTCACTTCGACTTGGCCTTCTTGAAAAGCCGTTGTTTGGCTAAGAGCTCGTAAAACGCAACGACCAATTCGACCAAATCCGTTAATTCCAATTTTCATTTTTTTCGTAAGGGGCGTTCGGGGTTCAATCATGGGCCAAGGCTAAAAAAGCTACTCATAACTGTCAATTAGCCTCTTTTTGCTTTCTTAGAGCCCAGAATCTCGCTATGAAAGAAAGATGAGCCATTGGTCTCAAAACCTGAGCTACGTAACCATAGGAATCCTAGTGGTCGCATTGGTCATTGTTGCCATCGGTTATCTGGTTCCAATGAATGCTAAAAAGACACGTTATATCGGCTGGATCGGAATGTTACTAATGCTGATCGTTAGTATCAATTCCAGCCTGCTCTATCTATGGCAGCACTATTGGCGATAATCTGACCTCAATCCCCTATATCTCCGTTCTTTGGGCAGCCTTCAACCCCCGGTCAGTTATCCACCAGAACCATATTTCCCAATCACTTCCTCTTCTGGCTTAAAACGCTTGGATCCTCGCGATGAAAGAAATCATTTAGGCCTTCATACTCATGGCGCCGTGGCATTTTTTGTATTTTTTGCCACTCCCACAAGGACAAGGATCGTTTCGACCAACTTTCTCCCCTTCACGCTTAAAGGTGTCGGGTTTCTTTGCCGTTTCTCCAGGCTCTGCCGACGCACCAGATACAAAATTGAGTTTGCGAGCCCGCTCCTGACGTTCTCGCTGTTCATCTTCTATCTGACGTTCAATGCGCTCCCGGTGAAGGGTTGCGGCATTTTCTTGAGCCGCTTCTGGTTCAACGCGGATCTGAACACGATGGAGCTTCTCTAAAAACTCTCGCTTCACTCGCATAAACATATCTTCAAAAAGCCGAAAACTTTCTTGTTGATAATCCAAAACAGGATCTTTTTGAGCATAGCCTCTTAAACCAATACCTTCCCTCAAATGATCCATATCCAAAAGATGTTCTCTCCATCGATCATCCAAAGTATGAAGCAACAGCCAGCGCTCCATTCGCCGCATGAGATCGGAAGAAATTTCCTGTTCTTTTTTCTGATAAAGTTTTTCCCACTCGGCCACAAAGTATTCAAACAGCTCTGTTTCTGTGTGGATCTCTCCCTGACCACTTTCCATATTCTCTTTGACTTGAGAGAGATTAAAATCGTAGTCACAAAGCTGCTCAAGAGCTTCTTTAAGATTTTTCCAGTCCCAATCCTCAACCTTCGCTTTAGCAGGAATCGCCTGCTCACAAACGGCGGCAATTAATTCTTGGGAAATCTCGTGAACGTCTGCCTGCACGTCCTCTTTATAAAGAAGCTTCTTTCGCCATCCATAAACAACTTTTCTTTGATAATTCATGACATCGTCGTATTTTAAAAGATGCTTCCGAACATCAAAGTGCTGGGCTTCGACTCTCATCTGAGCATCTTCAATGGCTTTGCTAATCATTCGCGCTTCAATGGGCTCATCTTCATCCATCCCCAAGAAGTTCATGACCTTCGCCATCCGATCACCTGCAAAAATACGAAGCAAATTATCTTCTAAGGAGAGGTAAAAACGACCCTCTCCTGGATCTCCTTGTCGACCCGATCGTCCACGCAGCTGATTGTCAATCCGACGAGATTCGTGACGTTCACAGCCCAGTATGTAAAGACCCCCAAGCTCGACCACTCCCTCGCCGAGCTTAATATCGGTTCCTCGACCTGCCATACTAGTCGAAATGGTCACCGCTCCAGGTTGGCCCGCTTGCGTAACAATCTTTGCTTCACGTTCGTGCTGCTTGGCGTTGAGGACAACATGCTTAATGTCTTCTCGCTTCAAAAATTCACTCAAACGTTCTGACTTTTCGATGGAAGTTGTTCCCACCAAAATCGGCTGACCTCTTTCATGCCGCTCTTTGATATCCGCGACGATCGCACGGAACTTGGCCCTTTCATTTTTATACACTACATCCGGTTGATCCTTTCGAATCATTGGACGATTCGTCGGCACAACAATAACTGCCAAATTGTAGATCGAAGCAAACTCTTCCGATTCCGTATCTGCCGTTCCTGTCATTCCAGCGAGTTTGTCATACATCCGGAAATAATTTTGATAGGTGATGGAGGCCAGAGTTTGGTTTTCATTCGCGACCTGGACCCCTTCTTTGGCTTCCAAGGCTTGATGTAAGCCATCACTAAATCGACGCCCCGGCGCTAAACGGCCCGTAAAATCATCGACGATTATTACTTCGCCTTCCTTCACCACATAATCCACATCGCGCTTAAAGACCGCATGAGCCTTCAACGCTTGTTCAACATGGTGGAGGAGATCAATATGTTGCGGGTCATACAAATTATCAATTCGTAATCGATTCTCCACTTCTTCGACACCATCGTCCGTAAGATGGACGGTTCGCTGCTTCTCATCGACCGTGAAATGTACGTCCTTTTTCAAAAAAGGAATAATCCGATTTACAATCACATATTTATCGGTGGTTTCGTTTGAAGGTCCCGAAATAATCAGCGGAGTTCGAGCCTCATCAATCAAAATACTATCGACTTCATCGACAATGGAATAATGCAAGTCCCGCTGAACTAAGCTTTCCGCAGTGACTTTCATATTGTCTCGGAGATAATCAAATCCAAACTCATTATTTGTCCCGTAGGTGACATCGGCCGCATAAGCCTCTTGTCTCGACTCATCATTTAAGCCGTGAACAATCACACCCACTCGCATATCGAGTGCTTCAAAAATGGGAGACATCCATTCCGCATCTCGAGAAGCAAGATAATCATTAACGGTAACGAGATGCGCTCCTTTTTCTTCCAAGGCGTTGAGATAGAGGGGCAAGGTAGCGACTAAGGTTTTTCCTTCCCCCGTTTTCATTTCCGCAATCTTGCCTCGATTTAGAACCATTCCCCCAACAAGCTGAACGTCATAGGGCCGCAAGCCAATCGTTCGTACAGAAGCTTCGCGCACACAGGCAAAAGCTTCAGGTAGTAAATCGTCTAAGCTTTCCCCTTTTTTAAGACGTTCTTTAAATTCCTGAGTTTTGGCCTTCAATTGCTCATCACTCAAAGCCTTCATCTGCTCTTCGATGGAGTTAATTTTGAGAACAGTCGGCATCATCCGCTTGATCTCGCGGTCGTTGGAGGTGCCGAAAACCTTTTTGAATTTTTCTACCAATTCCATCTTGAAACTTCGATTAGCCTATCCAAAAGCCGAGAAAGCGTAAACGCTTCAGTTTTCTGTTTTTCAGCTGAAAAGCCCGAAAATTAGAGGCTTCGATCAAGAATAAACCTGCGTGGATCCACTTTGACCCCATGAACGATGACTTCATAGTGAACATGCGGTCCTGTGGCACGACCAGTTTGGCCTACCGTCGCGAGAATATCTCCCCGTTTCACCCTCTGGCCGGCGCGGACGAGAATTTCCTGATTATGTCCGTAAAGCGTCGAAACCCCATAGCCATGAAAAACCATGACAGCATTCCCGTAGCCGCCATAAGGACCCGCAAAACTGACGACTCCATCGGCAGGAGCAAGAACCGGTGTGCCTTCTCTTGCAGCAATGTCTAAACCATTATGGAAGGCTCTTCTTCCTGTAAAGGGATCCAAGCGATAGCCAAAGCCCGAAGTAATCCATCCATGAACCGGCATGATGGATGGGGTCGACGCCAATTGAATCCGACGACCATTCAAAACCTCATAGAGCTCTTCAACACTTTGATTCTCCAATTCTGAATCCCGATAAAGTCGAGTCATCCATGAATACAAACGCTCAACCATAAAGCGCTCTCTACGCTCCAAAACTTCTGGAGAATCATCATTGAGATTCAACGAGCTCTTTTGGATATTAAAATCTCCAAAGCTAAATTCTTGATTGGCCTTTGCCACATCGAGCTCTCCACCACCCTGCCCCAAGGGACCTCTTTCCTGAGCAAAGCGCTTATCCACATCCGTTAAGGCTCGAAGCTTTTGATTAAAACGTCGGACGCGGTCCACCGTGGTTTGTAAGGTGTCCAAATGAAATTGAAGTTTATTCAATTCCGTCTTCAATCCAAGATTCTCTTGTTCCAGCCGATAATGATCCGGAAGAGTGACTAAAAAATGAATAAAGATAATGCCACTGACAAATAAAAAGAAAGCGCTCCCGACGGTCGAGAGTTTAATCACTTTAATCCATTTTGGACTGAGATGAATTTTTTGAACTTCCAAATTACCCTTCGTCATCAAAAGAAGAGTCATTGGATCAGGATTCTTTTTCAGCCATCGACGAAGCCATGAAAAGCGTAGCTTCAAATGGCTGAGACTATATTTACTTGCTTTTTTTAACGGACGACCCATAGTCTTCATTTACCGGATTCATTTTGATTTCACCAGCGACTTTCTCCGTGAGGATGGCAAAATACCTAAGCCTTCTCGATACTTCGCGACAGTACGACGCGCTATTTCAATCCCTTGCTTCCTTAGACTTTCCACAATCCCCTGATCGCTAATTGGTTTTGCCCCATCTTCATTCCGAATAATAAGGCGAATCTTTTCTTTTACACTTTCCGCAGCAATATCATCTCCATTCGTTTTTTGAATGGCACTTGAAAAGAAAAACTTTAGTTCAAAAATTCCCTGTGGAGTATGGACATATTTATTAGAGGTTACCCTTGAAATCGTCGACTCGTGCATTCCAATGTCGGCGGCAATATCCTTTAAAACCATCGGTCTTAAATGTGTAATCCCATGCTCCAAAAAATCTCGCTGATTTTTAACAATACTCTCCGTCACCTTGTAGATCGTTCTCTGGCGCTGATGAATCGAGCGAATCAGCCAAAGTGCCCCTCGTAATTTATTTTGGATATAGGTTTTAGGATCTCTCTGAGTTTCTTGGCTCTCTCCCTTTTCCGACATTAAAGTGCTTAACTCTTGTTCAACACTGTCTTTCGACTTGTTTGAAGCTGTATGTAAAATTCGTTTGGCTTCAGGCATATTCATCAAAATGGAACGATAAAGGTTACTAATCTTCAATTTCGGCAAGCCATCTTCATTCATAGTAATCAAATATTCATCGTTCATTTTATAAATATAAATATCAGGCGTAATATAGGGGTTTTGAATTTCCACAAAAGGACGCCCTGGACGCGGCTCCAAATGGTGAAGCATTTCAATCAGCTCACCTAATTCCCCCATCTCAAGACCCATATCTTTGGCGATCGCCTTAAAATTGCGACGTTCCAACTGAGACAGGTGCTCTCGAATAATCTGCTCCAAAAGATCTCGATTGGATCTAAACCTAAAAACTTGTTGTTTCAGTTGAAGAAGTAAACACTCCTGCAGATCTCTTGCGCCAACTCCCGGGGGATCGAATTCCTGAATCATCCGCAAAACCAGATCAACCACTTCTGGGTCAAAATCATTTCGTTTTGCAATCTCTTCAACGGGTTCTTTTAAGTAACCCCATTCGTCTAAAGCACCGATGAGGACAATAGCAATTTCTCGTTCTTCACTCGAAAAATCACTTAAATGAACCTGGTTGATCAAATGCTCAGCAAGCGATTCTCCCTTTGTCGTAGTGGCTTCAAAGCCGGGACCTTCTTCATGATTTGGATCTTGTCCTAAGCCCCCAGAGCTCTTTCCCGAATACGAAAAACTCTGTTCCAGATAAGCTTCCCAATCAAAATCCGGATTTTTATCTTTCTCCGGTTGAAACTCATCTAATTTTTCAGAAGAGGCAGATTCTTTTTCAATCTCTGCTTTCTTTTGATCTAATTCAGAAAGTTCATTGGATTCTTCCAAAAGAGGGTTTTCAAGGAGTTCCGATTGGATCGTCTCGCTGAGTTCCAATCGATTCATTTGGAGGAGCTTGATGGCGGCCTGCAGCTGTGGCGTCATCACCATCTGCTGACCAAGTTTCATGGAAAGTTTAAGATCTAGTGCCATATACCCCTGCAATTAGTATACCATGTCTACGCAACTCGGAAACGCCTGCTAGTATTTTGACGCTCCGCTAAATAAGTTTCGAGGAGGCTTTATAAGATATCAAAAAGCCCAGCTTTGAAATTAACCAAAAGTTGAATATAATTTTTATCGCTTCGAAAATTGAAAGCTTTTTCTGGCTTTCTTGTGGCCGTATTTCTTACGCTCTACGACTCGAGAATCTCTCGTTAGCAACATTGCCTTTTTGAGAGGGGGTCGGTTATCCGACGAAACTAAAGTCAAGGCTTTGGCAATGCCGTACATACAAGCCTCTGCCTGAGCTGATGCTCCCCCACCGCGAACACGAACCATTACGTCATATTTGTTCTCAGCCCCCAATTCACGAAAAGGTTTCACAACAGAATTCTGATAGAGAGCCGCAAAATAAGACTCAAGAGGTTTCTCATTAACCAAAATTTTTCCAGTTCCGTTTTTCAAATAAATGCGTGCTATCGCTGATTTTCGTTTGCCAACCGCATGGTACAATTGTGCATTTGCCATAAATTAGTTCACCTCAGCCTGATCAATTGACTTCAACAAAGACTTTGTCTTCATCGATACTGTATTTGGTTTTTGTGCATGATGAGGATGCTCCGCTTCATCGTAAATCTTTAAATTCGTAAGCTGGTACCGAGATAATTTAGATTTCGGCATCATTCCTGCGACCGCATCCATAATGACTTTCTGAGGATGTTTCCGAAGGGCATCTCCTGCCGTCTCTAACTTCAGTCCACCAAAATAACCGGTATGCCAGTAATACACTTTCTTTTCGTCTTTATTGGACGTGAAAAAAGCTTTTTTGGCATTAATCACAATTACAAAATCACCAGAACCAGCACCTGGCGTAAAGCTAGCGCGGTGTTTTCCCATCAGTAAACTTGCCGCCAAAGTTGCTAATCGTCCGATGGGAAGCTGAGCTGCATCTAATAAATACCAAGATTTCTTTACTTCCGTTTTAGGTCCCGTGGAAAATTTCAGCTCAAAGCTTTGATTCAGCTTTCCACCCTTAGTTCCGCCACCGAAGCTCGATTGATGAATAGGCGTTCTTTGCCATCCGATAAAGCGGCGGCTCTCTGAGGATTTAGTACTCATAGCGAATGAAAGTAGTTCGCCCACCCGAAAGCGTCAAGCGAGAAAGAGCTGGATTCTTAGGCAAATTCGAGGAATTTGGAGAGTTTAGGGGCTAGCTTCGACGGCTTGTGAAGTTTGAGCTCGGATCGTTCCAGCTGATCTGAACTCCCCGCAGGGGCTCTTTGAGCATCCACTCCACCCCTTTAAAAATAAAGGTCGTACCAGGGTGAATCATTTCCTTAACACTCACCTTGAAATTCTTATTCTGAGGAACAGAGTTTAAGATCACCTCTTTTTGTTTGCGAACCACATCGAGCTGACCAGCCATTTCCTTTCGAACTTCGTACTGTTCTCGATAGAGTTCTTGAGTTTGCGCGGCCTCCGCAGGATTGGTCTTTGAAAGCTCAGGAATCTGGTCGTAAAGCTCCCTCAGCTCAGCATCCATCTTTTCAAGCTCCGTTACCAACTCATCTTCTTTTGTATTCAAGTTCTCTTCTTCGATTCTCTCCAATGCGGCCTTCATTTCTAAATAGTTCACTCCGAGATAGATTCGAGTGGGATGTTCAGATCCTGCCGCTCCAATTGTTTTGGCTTCTATTCCGTGAAAGGCCCAAACCTCCCCCCCAGAAATCGTACCAGGCTCTCGATCGCAAATCAGTTTTCCCCCCGTGCGAATATAACTATTGAGACATTCATTTTCGGCAACGACATCTCCCTTTGCCTCGACCGTTGTGCCGGAGTTGATATAAAGAGCTTCCACTTTCCCTTCTGCAGAAATATAAGCCTTTTCTTTACCAATCATCCCGCCACGCACTTTGATATTGGCTTTCGATTTCAGCTCACAAGATTCAGCCACTTTGTCGATTGAAATATCGGTGTCCGAACTGACCGAAAAACCCGTGAGAACGGATCCTCGGACGAGAACCTGTGCCCCTCCGGCCTCGATATTACCGGTGGAGTAATCAACATCTCCGTCAATAAGAAGGCCATCGATCACACGAATACTTTTTTCACTGAGCTCGACGATTCCATCTTTTATGGCTTCGTACTCTAGGCCGCTCTGAGAAACCTTTGCGCCCGCACCAGGCTC
>Ga0114931_10007017_pt1 | contig 13806 bp, 10 predicted proteins | sample 2SBtaG_FD_89579 | JGI IMG/M metagenome (GOLD analysis project Ga0114931, IMG submission 89579) | Deep subsurface microbial communities from Kolumbo volcano to uncover new lineages of life (NeLLi) - 2SBTROV14_V59a metaG | ecosystem: Environmental > Aquatic > Marine > Volcanic | place: Kolumbo...
AAAGAATACCCGGACATGCTGCAGTACACCGGCATGTGGCCCAAAACAGAGGAGTTGGACCGGGTGACGTTTGGGTTTAACCTCACGAACCGCCAGGGCGAAAAGCTGCGCCAATTGCTCGAAAGCGGGAAGAAAGTCGTCCTCCGCGGCCAGGTCCGTGGAACCGGGTTGGAGCCGTATTTCATGGACGTTCCGGTCGCAACGATACGCGGCGCCGAACTGCCGGAGGAGGAATTGGTCTTCAGCGCGCACTTGGATCATCCCAAAGAATCCGCAAACGATAACGCCAGCGGGTCAGCCGCCATCCTCGACATCGCGCGCAGTATCAGGCAGCTCATCGATTCCGGCAGAATGCCGCAACCGAAACGCTCGCTGAGGTTTATCTGGGTGCCGGAGTGGTATGGCACCATGGCTTACATCGACAGGCATCCGGAGCTAAAGGGCGTCGATCTCGGCGGCAAGGTCCTGGCAAATCTGAACCTCGACATGGTGGGAGAAAATACGGAGATTCTGCACTCGAAACTGATCCTAACAAGAACGCCCGATGCCATGCCTTCAGCGCTGAATGATGTCATCCAGAACATGGCGGAAATGGTCGACAGAATGAACATTCGGACGCCGCGCGGTAGCCTGTCTGCGTTCAACTATCGCATCACGCCATTCAGCGGCGGCAGCGACCACATGATGTTCATCGAACGGCGCATCCCGGGTGTCATGTTCTCACACAGTCCTGACTATACACACCACACGTCTGAAGATACACCGGACAAAGTCGATCCCGTCGAGCTGGAACGGTGTGAATTGATCGCCGCCGGCACCCTGCTCTACCTGGCCAACCTCGAGGTAGAGCAAGGCGATGAACTGGCCTACCTTACCTATGCAAACGCTGCCGGCCGACTCGGATTGGCCCTCGCCCACGCGAGGCAGACCTTGGCCGCTGCAACGGATGGGGCTGGCACCGACTGGCTGGAAGCACAAAATATCTTAGACCAGGCACTGCGCAGAGAGACCGAGACGGTCGGATCTGTTTTGAATTTTAATGCCGATGCTTCCGTAAGAACAAGTGTCGAGAGGCTGCAAGCCGGACTTCGGCAACAGCACCGCTCTTACTCAGAAATCCTGAAAGCCCGGGCTCGTGCAACTGGACTGGCCGCCAAAGCCCCTGCCAGGCCCGACAAGGTGGACCGGCGCATTCCGGTTCGACTCACACGCGGCCCTTTGGATTTCGGTCTGCCGGAAGAGAAGCTCCCCGCTGAGGGTGCTGCCTGGTACGGCACAGAGGCTTTCAGTCTGACCGGAGACCAACGCTTTGAATTGATCAATTTTATCGACGGCCAGCGCACGATTTCGGAGATTCGCGATGCGTTGAGCGCTGAACTGGAACCCTTGCCGCCCGATATGGTGGCGCACTATTTGGAAGACCTGGTCACAGTGGGTGTGCTGGGCTGGAAAGAGTAACCTGGAAATACTGAGGAAGGCATGCAGGAAATAACGTGGCAGGAGTTCGAAAAAATTGAGCTGCGCGTAGGTACGGTCACGGAGGTGCAGGCTTTTCCGGAAGCGCGTAAGCCCGCCTATAAAATCGAAGCAGACTTTGGCCCTGAAATCGGCACCAAAAAAACCAGCGCGCAGATTACGCATCTCTACGAGAAACAAGATTTGGTGGGCAAACAGATTATCGGGGTGATCAATTTTCCGATAAAACAGATCGGTCCTTTCCGGTCTGAGTTCTTGTTAACCGGTTTCTGCCAGGAGGGTGGTGCGGTCGTTTTGGCGGTCCCAGAAAGAATGGTCACAAACGGGGCTAAGCTGGCCTGATGCCTCAAACATATGAAACCGCTCACCGATGGGCGACTCGGTACATTCTTGCAAACGGAACTGGCCTTATCCTGCTAACGATCTCCCTGCTCCTGCCAGCCTGCCAAAAACCCGATGCCGAAAAGCAAGCAGATGAGAAAAAGTGGTGGAGTCAACTACCGCGGCCGGAGTGGCAGAAAATGCAGCGCTTTAAGGTATCGCAAGAAGGTGACTGGTACGAAGTTTACCAGCCCCAACCGAGCGTTTTTGCCATTTACGAACCCGGACACTGGCAAGAAGCCATCGCCTATTTGATAGTTGGCGATCAGAAATCGCTCCTGTTCGACACCCTACTGGGGATCGGAGATATCAAGCACGTTGTTTCGCAGTTGACCGATCTGGAGGTCATCGTACTCAATTCCCATTCACACTTCGATCACATTGGCGGAAATCATCAGTTTGAAATCATTTACGCGTTAGACAATGTGTATTCGCAGAAAAGCGCGCACGGCCTGGACAATCAGAAGGCCAGGAGGTTCGTTGAACCGGGCTCTATCTGGAAACCGACCCCGGCGGCTTTTTCACCCGAAACCTACCATATCGAACCCTATATGATCACTAAAACCGTCAAGGACGGCGATTGTATCGATCTTGGTGGTCGCGAACTGGAAATTGTCGAGTCCCCGGGACATGCGCCGGACGCTCTCTGCCTCCTGGACCGTGAAAACCGTTTGCTGTTCACCGGCGACACGTTTTACTTGGCGCCGCTTTACGCCCAGTTACCCGGGTCCGATTTCGATGCTTACGCCCGGACCGCGCACCGACTCAGTGGCCTTGCAGAACAGGTAGATTGGCTGCTGCCGGGCCATAATGTCACCAATGTCCCGGCTTCCTATTTGCAAAAGTTAGACGAAGCTTTTCAGGCGATTCAGAACCGGACAGCGGCTTACAAAGACCGGGATGGCGCGCGGGAATATGCGTTTGGAAAGTTTTCGATCATGGTAAAGAAGGATGATTTTTGAACGCCCCGAAGCAAGCTCATTGTCAGCACAATGCGAAGGAAGTAACAGCACTTACCGCCTTGAGAAAAGGCCTCTGTCCCCGTTGCAGACGCGGCCGCATTTTCTATGGCAGGTTCAAGATGCATCCCAGGTGCCAGCAGTGTGATCTCGTGTTCGAACGCGAACATGGCTATTTCGTTGGAGCCATGTATATGCACTATGTAATGGGAAGCCTTTACCTGGCCCTGGTCATCACTCTACTGATAAACACAGTCTTACCCGACTGGTATGCGTACCAAATTATTCCCTTCGCAGTCCTCACTTATTTGCCCCTGCTGCCTGCCGCGTGGCGATATTCGCGCATCATTTGGATCCATCTCGATCGTCTTGTCGACCCCTGACTAGTTCGATGCTGGGTTACCCCGACGTGTGCGGAAAATCCTGAATGCCGGCGAAACTGACGGTCGCGCTGCGCAGCGAGAAAATGGCCGGTTTGTCGCTAGAACGTAGGTTTGTGAATTAATCGGCCGGAAAAGACTGTTAATGGAGTTACCGGGACGCCGTTTTGCTGAGGCAGGAAGAGAGGATGAAGACAAAAAAACCGCGAAATGTCACGGCTCTCTCAGTTTGTTTTGGCTCGAGAACCACCTTTGACACGTCTTCTCGCCATCTGGTCAACCTGTCGATTCACCGAAGTATCTATTTGCAGTTGAAGGTGCGTCTCGCGGTTTTCCCGAATCACGTACGCGGATCGAAATAACATCACACAGGCACCACCGAGCTAACTTTATCCTGAATGCAGAAATCGCGCGCCCTAACTCAGAGTTGGTACCCCATATTTGCTGTCGGCCTGACCATGGTGAGTTTTATCATGATCAAGACCGGGCGCGATGCCGTTTTTTTCCAGGAAGGTGGCTTGCGCAAACTCCCCATCGTTTACATCTGGATAGCCGTCGCCGCTATTCCGGCTGCCGTCCTGCACCTGAGAGCGCTGGACCGATGGGGGGCGCGTAAAACACGCACGAGCCTCTTCTTTCTTACGGCCTTACTTTTTCTGCCTTTCATTCCTTTTGTTGACACTCATCACCCGAGGGCAATGACACTCTTTTTCATTTTTGTGCCGCCCATCTTTGCAGCTGTTTTCGCGGGTGCGTGGTTGCTAGCAAGCGACCTTTTGGAGGGAGCCGACGGGGCGATGCTGCGCAAAGTGTACACCCGTATTGGGGCGGCCTCCATGGTTGGGGGCATTTCTGGAGGTTTCTTGAGCAAGGGCATCTCCCTCATTGTGGAGCCCCGCTATTTGGTGGCCGGCGGCGCCAGCATTCTGATCGGAACTGGTTTTCTCGTGGCTCAGGCGCACAGGAGAAATCCGGTGGAAATGTTGGTGCCAAAACCACGCGGTTCGAAAAACAATCACACCGCGCACGTCACGTTTGGAGGGCCCCAAAGCATCCTGATGCGGCAGCGTTACACCCTGGTTCTGATCGGTATTAGCACTTTGGCCACGATTGCCGCACTCTACATCGATTTCCAATTCTATGCGACGGCGACGATCACCGGCAACAGCAACGCGCAATTTTTTGCCAATTTTTACATTGTGCTCAATTTGGTGTCTCTCGCCATCCAACTTTTTGTTGCGCCGAGGCTCCAGGCCCGGCTCGGGGTCATCGGCGCGTTGCTACTGCTGCCGACTGCTCTACTAGGAGGCGCCGGGCTGTTTTCTTTCTGGAGTATCGTGCAGGGCCGCACAGTTCTCAAGGTCCTGGAAGGCGGACTGAAATCTTCCATTCATCGCTCGATGTGGGAACAAGTTTATTTGCCCATCAACCGCAAATTTCGCGACATGGCAAAAATGGTTGTCGACGGTGCCGTTCAGCGCCTGGCCGAAGGTCTGGGATCAGTTGCACTATTGGTCTGGCTAAGAGCCAACGACCTGCCATTGAACCAACTCAATTACGGTTGGATCACCTGGGTCATTGTAGCGGCTATTGTTTTGTGGATTCTCCTCACCCGGGCCCTGGGGGCGCTCGGCTGCTCCGACGTAACCCCTACGGAGCCCTTCATTCGTTTGCCGGACGGCTGACAAACCGTCACGGCCCTCGGGAAGGATAAGCCACGATAATCGACGGTGACCACATGAGAAGGTGCAGCGAACATCTATCCTGAATGGCATATCATTCTTAAGATTATAGCGGAGGATCTGTTGCATAAAAGTATTTTATAATAGTTGCCTTTTTCCATCTATTCGCTTAACTTTGCGTGTTCGGCGAGTCCTCTCACTTGGATTTGCTGCGTTGCAACACCCAGGGACATTTTATCTAACGTAACGAGCTCCTTGCCGTCCCGGATATCGGGACATGGCCCCTACCGAAATGCTGAACGCCAGCCTCGTGTTCACGGTGGCGCAGTCTATTCCGGGGAGTATTGGTGAAAGATAATACCATCTGAGTTCTTCCGGCACCAGTCATTACTTAACTGAATTGTTACCTGACCTAAATGTGGCTTCGCGAGCACATTTATGATCTGAAAACCGTATGTCAAATCGGACCTATTCATCATTAAAGCAGGAGAAATAGAATGACCAAAGCAAGTGCAAGACACATTTTGGTAGACAGCAAGGAAAAATGTGAGAGCCTCAAAGAAGAAATACTGGCTGGCGGTAGCTTTGCCGAAATCGCGCAGCAACATTCAACCTGCCCGTCAGGCAAAAGCGGCGGCGATTTGGGGGAGTTCGGCCCGGGAGAAATGGTCAAAGAATTTGATGAGGTGGTCTTCAGCGCTGCGCTCAACGAGGTTCAGGGACCAGTCAAAACACAATTTGGCTATCACTTATTGGAAGTGACAAGTCGGACGGATTAAGAAGAACCTGAAGAGATTAACCAACTTGATAAAGGACGTCACCAAGAATGAACTCAAATTCGTCACAAACAACTACCGGCATTTTGCAACGCCTGCGACAAGGAGGAGGCTTCCTGCGCAACCACGAACGCTCGTTTCGGCCGAGCTCTGAGGACGCCTGGGTCTCCTCAAAACTGATGAAGGAATACGGGCTGGTCGACGGTGCACAAGTCACCGGAGCGATCCGTCCCGGCAAGAAGGGCTACCAGCTTGCCACCGTTGACACAATCTGCGGACTGACACCCGCGCAATTCCGTTCCCGGCCACGCTTTGACCGCCTTTTGGCTATCGACCCCAGGGAGCGCATTCGACTCGGAGATAGCGGCAACGTTTCGATGCGGATTATGGAAATCATCGCTCCCGTGGGAAAAGGCACACGCGGCATGATCGTTTCACCGCCGAAGGCCGGCAAGACCCAGATCTTAGAAGATATCGCTAATGGCATTCACGCCAGTGAACCCGATACCCGTATTATTGTTTTGTTGGTCGATGAGCGGCCCGAAGAAGTAACGCACTTCACAAGAAGTGTAAAGGCGGAGGTTCTGGCGAGCTCCAACGATCAAAGCCTCGAGTCTCACATCAACCTGGTCGAGCTCACTTTGGGACACGTTCGCTGCGAACTGGAATGCGGTCGGGATATCGTCGTCCTGGTGGATAGCCTGACGCGTTTGTCACGTGCCTTTAACCGCCACACCACGGGCACCAACCGGACCATGTCAGGCGGTCTCGATGCAAATGCGCTGGAGACGCCGAGACGGTTTTTTGGCCTGGCACGCAATATCGAAAACGGTGGCTCGGTCACGGTGATCGCAACCGCACTTATTGAGACCGGCTCACGCATGGACGATATGATTTTCGAAGAATTCAAAGGGACGGGTAATAGCGAAATTCTACTTGACCGCTCACTGGCCGATTCACGAATTTTTCCAGCGATCAATCTTGTGGCTAGCGGCACGCGCAAGGAGGAATTGCTCTACAATCATGAAGAGATGCGGTGGCTGGCAGCCCTTCGCCGCCGTATTGCCGACACAGATCCCAAGCCCGCCATGGAGAAGATGCTCAACCTGGTCAAGACGGCACCCTCCAATGCTGAACTGATGCAGGGCGTAACGCCTGAGTGGTAGCGGCTATTCGGTCTTGCTATTGGACGAGTTGCTGATTATATTTCGGAAAACCTCGAAAAGACGGCGTCATTTCTTCTATCTGACCGACGATTCAAGATGGAGGCGTCATGGGTAGCGTCGCCCTTAATTTTCAGCAAAAATCCCTGGCACAACAGGGTTACGATTATTCGCCCGAGGCATTGCGCAAATTAACCTGGGGCTTGCGTTTTACGCCGTCCCTCTGCATGCTCATCGCGATTTATGGTCTGGTGACCCAGCAACCTGCCATCCATTTTGCGCTGGCCGCATTGGGGATTGTGCCTTTCTGGATGCCGGCATGGCACCCGCTAGACATTTTGTACAACAACCTCATCCGTCCATTATGGCACGGCGTGAAGTTGCCACCGAACCCACTGCAAAGACGTATCGCCTGCCTGATGGGTGGCCTGATGAACATCTGCATCGCGGTTTCTTTTCTCGCGCATCAAGCACCTCTCGCCTACCTGTTTGGAGCATTCCTTACCGGCCTGCAACTGATTGTTATTACGACACATTTTTGCGTCGCCTCCTGGCTGTTCGAACGCTTTATGAAACTCTTTGGTTTATGGAGTGAACCGCTGCCAGTCGCTGAAATCAAAGCTCACCTGCAGGATGGTGCCCAACTCATCGACGTACGCAATCCTGACGAGTTTCAACAAGAACATCTCCCTGATGCGCTCAACATCCCGGTTGCAGAGATCGGGGCCCGCAGCGAAGAATTGCAGGGCAAACCGGTCATCGTCTACTGCCGGACAGGCATCCGCAGCCAGGAAGCTTTTAACGTCTTGAGAAAAAAGGGATGCAAGCGGGTTTACAATTTGGGAGCGATGTCGCGGTTCTAAGCTAACGTTGGACGAAGAAGCTGCGTGACGCCAGTTGTAGCAAACTGTTAACTCTAATAGTTCATGAAATCTATGCGACGTACCATCCCTCCGCTTATCGCTCTGGTGAGCGAAACCCGGCCTCCCTTGCTGGGCAGAAAATTTGCGAGGCGGCCAGCCAACAAATCAGGGGGATGTAATGAATGGTGGCTGCCACAAAGAGAACCAGCACTTTTTATGGCTAAGGCTGCCTTCGCCTACCTGGAAAACCGTCTTGTCCTCACTTAAGCACGACGGGTGGCATGCCTCCGCTTTGCGCACAACGTTAATGACCCTTCTGGTCACCGCATCTTTTGTTGTGGCTAGTCCAGACTCGCGCCGTACGATTTCTCTCAATGGTCAGTGGGAGGTTGCCGAAAGCTCCCTAAACGAGATTCCCACGCAGTTCAATCATCAGGTCCCTGTACCCGGGCTCATCGATATGGCACGACCTGTTTTCGTTGACGTCGGCGGGAAAAGTAAAAAACGTGAGGCTTTTTGGTACCGGCGGTTTTTTCTGATAAAGGGCCAGATTCCGGCTGTGGCGCTCCTAAAGTTCCAGAAGGCCAAGTACGGAATCCAGGTGTTTCTAAACGGTCATTTGTTGGGTGGGAGTTACTCCTCATTCGTTCCCAACACCTTCGATGTCCGGAAATACCTCAACGGGTCAGAAGAGTCAAACACGCTCCTGGTGCGTGTCGGCGCCGACGTTGCGGCCGTGCCGGACACGATCCCGCAGGGTAAGGATTTCGAAAAAAAGAGATATCTTCCCGGCATATATGACGACGTCGACCTCATCCTTTCTGGTACGCCTCACATAGTCAATGTTCAAATTGTGCCCGATGTCGCGGCCAGGTCAGCACGTGTCGTGGTTCTGATTCACAACACAGGAGAAACAAAGTCGGTCCAGCTGTCCAGCAAGATTAGTGAAGAGTCAACTGGCAGGGTTGCAGGCACTGCCGTCAGCGCACCGGTCTTTCTCAATTCAAATGAGGATCATACTTTTGAGTTGGTAATCCCGGTGCAGGCTTGTCGTCTCTGGTCGCCGGAAGAGCCTTTTCTTTACGAACTGGCAGTCAGCACCGGCACAGACGAGCTTACCACGACGTTTGGCATGCGTTCATTTCGTTTCGACCCGGAAAGCGGCCGGGCCCTCTTGAACGACAAACCCTACTTCATGCGGGGAACCAATGTCGCTATTTATCGATTTTTCGAAGACCCCGAACGTGGAGACAAACCGTGGCGCGAAGAGTGGATTCGGCGACTGCTGGGCAAATTCAAACAGATGAATTGGAATACCATTCGCTTCCATATGAGCTTTCCTCCTGAGAAATGGTATCGTATCGCCGACGAAGAAGGATTTTTAGTTCACGACGAATATCCTATCTGGACAAAATCAGATGTGCTTCGTTCTGATATCCTGGTCGAAGAATACACAAAATGGATGCGCGAACGCTGGAACCACCCTTGCGTCGTGCTCTGGGATGCGCAAAATGAAACCGTGAGCCAGGCAACGGGCAAGGCCCTGCAGGAGGTCCGCCACCTCGACCTGTCGAACCGGCCCTGGGATAACGGATGGTCGGAACCACAGTCTGAGAATGATAGTATCGAGGCGCATCCGTATCTGCATACGATGATCCCTGATTTTCATTACAGCTTCGAAAAGCCGGGTCGGAAGAATGCCCCTTATGTGGAATCGCTCATCAAACTGCTGCGGCGGGCGCGGGTACCCCGCAATGGTCCTAATGAACGCAGTGGTGCCAAAGTCACGTTTGACAACCCTATCATCATCAATGAGTATGGTTGGCTCTGGCTTAATCGCGATGGCACACCTACGACGCTCTCCGAGAAAATCTACGCACACGAACTCGGGCCCAATGCGGCTATTGAGAAGCGACGGCTGTTTCACGCCCGCCATATGGCACAGTTGACGGAGTATTGGCGCGGCCACCGACAGTGTGCCGGAGTCCTGCATTCTTTTGGGCTGAGCTACTCCCACCCACATGAGCCAAGAGGACAAACAAGCGACGACCTTGTCGATGTCGAACGAATTAGATTTGAACCCCTGTTCGAAAAATATATGAAAAATGCCTTTGCGCCCGTAGGGCTCATGATCGATAGATGGGAGCAAGAATACCAGACCGGCAGCGAGATCGACATTCCCATTTACGTCACAAATGACCTCTATGAGAATTGGCAAGGCACCCTGAGACTGTCTTTGGTGCGATACGATGAAGTGCTCACGACACAGCAAACTGACTGCTCAGTGCAAGGTCTCGGGCAGACAATAATTTCTTTAAGAAATACGATTCCCGTGGCGACCGGGTCATATCAATTTGTGGCAGAATTGGTCGCGAACGAAACCGGTGAAAGCGTTACGATGAGCCTGCGAGATTTTCAGGCCGTGGCGAATTCGGCGCAGGATTAAGAATACGGCCGAATAGTGCTACCCTCGTTTTCTTTACAAAACTAGACGGGTCGAAGTGAGACGACCCAGATCCATATCATAGAGGCCTCACATTGTGTCCCAGCAGGCCTGGTAGCCGCCACCCTCAACTTTTCCTTGTTTTAAAGAACCAGCAGCCTTAGTTTGCACCTGCATCTCAGGCCACGAAATCGCTCCGCCACTCGTGCGTGAACTAAGAAAACCAGCATTAGCGGGGACACCTCTTAGGAGCATAACTATGCCTAAACGAGCCGTATCATTTGCATTGAGTTTCCTCCTCGTTGCGGGGACGACTCTGACCGCGGCCGCCACAGCCGCTGAGAAGTCAGACCAAAAAACCTGGTCCCAGTTCCGGGGTCCGAACGGGTCAGGTGTAAACGAGACGACCAGGTTGCCGGTTGAATTCGGTCCCGACAAGAATATGATCTGGCAGACGCCTCTACCCCCGGGGCACTCTTCTCCCGTCTTAAGTCGAAACTACGTCTTCGTTACAGCCTTTGAGGATAGTGCGCTATTCACGATTTGCCTGGACCGCCGGACCGGCAAAATCGCCTGGCGCAGGGCGGCGCCCAGAACGCGCGAAGAAAAAGTCGACTACCGTAACACGCCGGCGTCTCCTTCTCCGGTCACAGATGGCAAACATGTTTTTGTTTTTTTTCAGGATTATGGCATGCTCGCCTACGATCTTCGGGGCAACAGAATCTGGCAGCAGCCACTGGGTCCGTTCAACAATGTTTATGGTATGGGCGCTTCACCCGTTCTGGTGGAGGATAAATTGATTCTGGTCTGTGACCAAAGCACGAATTCGTTTATCATCGCCCTTGACAAACAAAATGGCAAGATTCTCTGGCAAACACCCCGTCCCGAAGCCAAGAGTGGGCACTCGACCCCGGTCGTTTATCATGATGCGGCGGGCGAAACACAAATTGTCGTACCCGGCTCCTTTTTCCTTACGGCCTACTCGGCCGAGACCGGTGAGAAGCGCTGGTGGGTGAAAGGGCTCTCTTTTGAAATGAAGTCAACCCCCGTGATTCGGGATGGTGTACTGTTCATCAACGGGTACGGCTCACCGCTGAATCAACCTGGTAATCAGGTCGAACTGCCGGCCTTTGCGCAAACATTGTCCGAGCATGATGGCGATGGCAACGGTCTGTTGACAGCAGAAGAGCTGCCAGATGAGCCCGCCGCCAGTTGGTTTGGTTTTGTTGATCTCGCCAGTGATGGCCACCTCGATGCGGAAGATTGGGACTACTTTCAGGCAGCCCTCGCCAGTCTCAACGGCATGTTGGCGATCCGTTTGGGAGGTCAGGGCGACATGTCGGACAGCAATATTCTGTGGCAGTATCATCGCTCCGTACCGCAACTCCCGTCTCCACTGCTTTACAAAAATGTTCTTTACATGGTGAACGACGGCGGAATTGTCACCATCTTCCAGCCAAATGATGGGACGGTCATCAAACAGGCCCGTCTCACGGGCGCGGTCGAACCCTACTACTCCTCTCCGGTTGCAGCGGACGGCAAAGTCTTTCTGGTCAGCCGGCGCGGGAAAGTGAGTGTGCTGAATCCGGGCGGTGCTCTCGAAATACTGGCCGTCAACGATCTCGCTGAAGAGTGCAGTGCCACACCAGCGATCGCGGACGGCAGAATCTACATTCGGACCATTAAAAGACTTTATTGTTTCGGTCTGAGCGACTGAGGGTAGGTCTGGGAGCAAATTTTGTTCTTTCTGCCTGACTCGACTTCCTAATGACCTCGGCTCTAAATATTTTTGCTGAATGGGTCAAGATAGAAAACAAAACAACCACACGAAGGAATCGGAATGTCAGATGAAACACAGCGTTCTTCGCCGCTTGCGATGCCCCCGGAACAATTTCGAGAACTGGGACACAAACTGGTCGACCAAATCGCGGAATTCCTGTCCGCATTGCCGCAAGGTCCAGTGACAACCGGCGAACCGCCCTCGCAAATCAAGGCTTTGCTGGGAAGCGGGTCCGGCCTGCCTCAATCGGGGTCTGACCCGGGAGGTCTGCTGGAGGAAACAGCCAAACTGCTGTTCGAGCATTCTCTGTTTAACGGCCATCCAAAATTTTGGGGTTACATCACTTCTTCGGCGGCACCGATTGGCATGCTGGCCGATCTGCTGGCAGCCTCGGTTAATCCCAACTGTGGTGCCTGGAATCTCTCTCCGGTCGCCACTGAGATTGAGCTGCAAACCGTTCAGTGGAGCGCGGAACTTCTAGGCTATCCTGAAGATTGCGGGGGTGTTCTGGTGAGCGGCGGCAATATGGCGAACTTCGTCTGTTTTCTGGCGGCCCGGCAGGCGAAATGCGGCTGGGATATTCGCAAGGAAGGCTTTGAGCGGACAGGCGGACGGATGCGCGTTTACGCGTCGACTCAGGCCCACACCTGGCTGCACAAGGCAGCGGATATGTTCGGTCTGGGAACGAATTCCGTGCGCTGGATCGCGACAGATAAAGAATTGCGCATCGACCCCTCGGCACTGAGAAAACAGATCGTGGCGGACCTCGAACAAGGTGAATCGCCTTTCCTGGTGATCGGCACGGCCGGCTCTGTGGGCACTGGCTGCATCGACCCCTTGCCTGAACTTGCCGCTATTTGCAAAGAATTTGATCTCTGGTTTCACGTCGATGGCGCTTACGGGGCCTTTGCGGCAATCGTGCCGGACGCACCCCTGCCGCTGCGGGAGTTGCACGATGCGGACTCCATCGCGGTCGACCCGCACAAATGGCTGTACGCACCCCTGGAAGCGGGATGTGCCCTGGTGAAAAAGGCCCAAACGCTGCGTGACGCTTTTACCTACCACCCTGAATACTACAAATTTGACGAAGTCGCCGGCGAGGAACCGACCTCCATGGTGGATTATGGGCCACAAAATTCACGCGGATTTCGGGCCCTCAAGGTTTGGCTGGCTCTCAAACAGGTCGGGCGCAGCGGCTACGAAAAGATGATTGCCGAGGACATACGCCTGGCGAGGAAGCTCTACGACCTGATAAACGCCGCTCCGGAATTGGAAGCCATCAGCCACTCTTTGAGCATCACGACCTTTCGCTACGTCCCCCGGCAAATGGGGCAAACCGGCGTCGACGCAGACGACTATCTCAATGAACTGAACAGCGAAATTCTGACGCGATTGCAGGAGGGCGGCGAAGCCTTTGTTTCGAACGCGGTGGTCTCCGGCAAATACGTTCTGCGGGCATGCATCGTCAACTTCCGCACCTCCGCCGCGGATATTGAAGCCTTACCGGGCATCATCATTCGTTTGGGACGGCGATTGTTAGAAGAGGGGTGGCGGCCTGAGTAATCACAATTTGCTTGTGCGGTGCAGCTCAGATGGCCGTGATGTGCTCACCTAACAAGGATGACCGTTAAACCGGTTGCCGCCATGAACGCAGCGGTCGAAAGATCGATTACTGCGACGGTCCTCAAGAATATCTCTGACGCGAAAGGAAGAACAAATGATTAGCAGAATCTGGCACGGCTGGACCACCCCGGAAAAGGCGGACGCTTATGAAGCGCTGCTGCACAGTGAGATTTTTCCCGGCATCAACGGGCGCAACATCGCAGGCTATCGCGGCATCAATCTCCTGCGCCGGGACCTGGGAGATGAAGTTGAGTTCATCACGATCATGTGGTTTGATTCG
>Ga0114931_10007018_pt1 | contig 13806 bp, 3 predicted proteins | sample 2SBtaG_FD_89579 | JGI IMG/M metagenome (GOLD analysis project Ga0114931, IMG submission 89579) | Deep subsurface microbial communities from Kolumbo volcano to uncover new lineages of life (NeLLi) - 2SBTROV14_V59a metaG | ecosystem: Environmental > Aquatic > Marine > Volcanic | place: Kolumbo...
GGCACCTTCCAGTCGGTGAGCGATCGCATCGAGGCGATCGCCCTGCCCCCGGTCAAGGTCAAGGGCAAGGCCGAAGAGCAGAAGGTCTTCCGCGTCACCGGCCTCAAGCCGGGCATCGCCATGTCGGGCGGCGCCGTCGAGTGGCACGGCGAGCCGACCAACGGCTAGCCCGAACGCTGGCGCGCCCGCGGGAACCGGCTCCCTCCCCCGCTCCGCGGGAGAGGGTCGGGGTGGGGGGCCCCGGGCCGCATCAGCCTTGGCAAGGCGGTTCAACTGGTCGCACGCCGACGTCTGGGCGTGCGGGCGGGGGGAATCGCGCGCGGGTGCGGCCCCCAAGCCAACCCTCCCCCACTCGCGTGGGGGAGGGAGCTGGAATCTCAGCCGATGGTCAGCTGCAGGTGGTGGCGAACGAAGAAGTAGTCCTCGGACACCGAGTAGAGCACCAGCTCCTTGATCTTGTCCTTGGCCTGAGGGCCACCGACCACAGTCGGCTCGGCCGACACCATGCGCGCTGCCGTCTCCAGGTCGCCACAGATGATGAAGCCGACCCGGTGACTGGTCGCCTCGACCGCGTGACCCCACTGGGCCATGTCGATCTTGGGCGCGTTCTGCAGGAAGCGCGACACCACCACGTTGAGCTGCTCGAACATCTGCGGCGGGATCCGCTTCTGCATCTCCGGCAGGTAGACCTGCACGTTGGCCCGCATGTCGGCCGGGACCGGGAAGTCGCTGCGCACCAGCACGATGGCCGACAGGAACGCCGTCTTCAGCTCGGTGTTGGTCGGCAGCGCCAGCTTGAGGTAGTGCTCCGGCCGCATGAACGCCAGCTTCTTGGCCGCGGCGAACGCGATCTCCTTCTCCGGCCGGCCCTGCAGCAGGTTCTGCCGCACGACGAAGGCCGGCACCAACTGGTTGCGGTCGATGCAGTTGGCCAGGAGGATCTCACCCGGCTGGTCGTCCTGCAGGTAGACCTCGGGCAGCGGCACGTTGAGCACCTGCGCCGTGTAGAAGAAGATCTTCGAGAACAGCAGCTGGTCGGTCTGGATCGCCCGCGCGTCCTTGCGCTTGAGGCCGAACGACTTGTGCGGCTGCGCCCGGATCGACGCCGCGCCCTGCCAGATCGCCCCGAGGATGGCGCCGATGTAGCGGTTCTCGTCGGGGTGGTAGACGCGCTTCCACACGTCCTCGGTCAGGCGCTGCTTGGCCTTCTGGAACCCGCGAGGCTTGTACTGCTCGTAGAACTGCATCTCCTCGGGGTCGGCTTTCTTGAGGAAAGCCAGCGTGTTGCACACGCACCAGGTCTTGTCGTACTGGTGCGTGTCCATGTAGATCTTCCGCAGCGCCTTGTAGCTGTCGTACTTGAACGGCTCGTGGCGCAGCATCTTCATGTGCTGCTCCACGGCCTTGTCGGCCATGTCCGGTCCCGACACCAGGTACAGCTCGGCGAGGATCTCGCCCCGACCGCGGTTGGACGGATCGAGCTGCTGCGCGATCTCGAACGCCTGGATGGCGCTCTGGTAGTGCTTCAGACGCGACCGATAGATCTCGCCCAGGGCGTGCCACAGCTCGACCAGGATTGGATGCTCGGCCGGAAGCCGCCGGATCATCTTGCGGTAGTTCCGCTCCTGTGCCTTCCAGTCGCGCTTGGTGGTGAGGATCTTGTCGATCGCCTGGAAGCACTTGAGCGCCGTCGGCAACATCGACTGCGGTAGCGTCGTCCCCTCCTCGAAGAAGTTGTCGAGCGACCGGTTGTAGTAGTCGATCGCCTCGTCGAGGGACTTCAGCTTGTCGCGGCAGATGTTGCCGGCCGCGCGGTAGTAGGCGCCGCGACGGACGTTGTTCTGCTCGAGGTCGATGAAGCGCTGGATGACCTCGACCCCCTTCTTCCACTGCTCGGTCTCGGTGTAGAGGTCGAGCACCTTCTGCAGCAGCTGGTGGTCTTCCGGCGCGATCTCCAGGGCCTCGATGTAGGCCGCGATCGACTTCTGCGGGTTGTTCAGCTGCTGGCGGTAGATCGTTCCGATCTCGTCGAGCAGCTTGACCTTCTCGTCGTTGTCGGCGGTCGCCATCAGCCCGCGCTTGGCGTGGACCACGGCCTCGTAGTCGCCCTGGGCGACCTGGATGTTGATGACCGCTTCGAGAGTGTCGGGGTGGGTCGGATCGATCTCCAACGCCTTCTCGAACATGTTGAGCGCCTTGCGCCGCTCACCCAGCTGCTGCCGGACCATGCCCAGGCGGTAGTAGATCCTGACCACCTGCGCCTCGTCCTGCGAGTCGCGGTGCTGGACCAGGATGGTCTGGTAGATCTTCCCGGCCCCGTCCCAGTCCTGCATCTTGAACAGCAGGTCCGCCCGGCCGACCAGCGTCGGCAGGTAGGTCGAGTCGATGTCGTACGCGGCCTTGTAGTACTGCAGGGCGGTGTCGAAGTCGCCAAGCTCGTCGGCGCAACGGGCGGTGCGGAAGTACAGCTCGTTGAGCTCGCGCGGCTCGCGGTTGTGCTCCTGCTGGGCCTTGCGAACCAACATGTCGAGCACCGGCATCAACCGGTCCCAATTCTCGGACTCGAAGTACAGGTCGGCCAGCGGCTCACCCGCCTCGACGTGCTCGGGGTCGAGCGCCAGGACCGCGGCGAAGTACTCCTTGGCCTGGTCCTTCTGCCGCAGCTTCTCCAGGTAGATGCGGGCCGCCTCGTGCAGCAGGCGCACCTTGTCGAGCAGGTTCTGGGTGTGCCCCTCGGCGCGCACCATCATCTGCGCGGCCTTGAGCCAGTCGCCGCGGTCCGAGTACAGCTTGACCAACGCCTCCATCGTCGGCACGTGGGCCGGGTCGATGGTGAGGGCGTTGAGGAACTGCTGCTCGGCGGCGTCAGCGTCGCCCTGCTGGGCGTAGAGGATGCGACCGATGCGATGGTGCAGGTCGACCCGCTTGGCCGGATCCTCGGCAGCCCGCACCAGGTCCGACATGACGTCGATGGCGCGGTCCCACTCGGAGATCTTCTCGTACAGGCGGCCCAGAGCATCCAGCGCTCGCGGCTCGTCCGGATCGATCGACAGGATGTCGTTGTACGACTCGATCGACCGGTCGGGGTCCTCGAGCCGGAACTCGTAGACCTCGCCCATGGCGCAATAGAGATCGACGCGGGTCAACGGGTCGTTGGCCGCGGTGATGTGGTTGCGGTAGGTGTCGACCAGCGAGTCCCACTTCTCGGACTGGAAGTAGAGGCGCGCCAGCTCGCGGTACGCCTGGAAGTTGCGGTCGTCGATGGCGACGATCTTTTCCAGACACTCGGCCGCCCGATCGAGCTTGCCGAACCGCTCCTCCCAGGCCGACGCCATGCGCTCGTACAGCGCGATCTGCTCGGCGTCGGTGGGCGAGGCGTCCAGCTGCGCCTCGAGGACCTCGAGGTACTGCTCGGACTGGCCGGTCTTCTCGTACAGCATCTCCAGGGCGCGCAGCGCGGCCAGGTTCTGCGGATCGAGATCCAGCACCTCGCGGTAGGCGCCGATCGCCTGGCCGGAGTCGAGCATCCGCTCGTCCCACAGCTGACCAATCTCCAGCTTGAGCCGGACGATCTCCTCCTCGTCGGTGACCTGGTGAGCCAGGCGACCGAGGGTGTCGATCAGCTGCTCCCACATCTGGTGGCGGCGGTACAGCCGCTCCAGCGCGCGGAGCGCGTCCTGGCAGGTCTCGTCGGCGACCAGCGCGTTCTGGTAGGCCTGGATCGCCTGCATCGGGTCCTGCATCTGCGTCTCGAGCAGATCGGCGAGGGCCAGGTACAGATCGACCTTCTTCTCCTGCCGCTCTTCCAGAGCCGCGTGCTTGCCCAGGGTCTCGATGAGCTCGCCCCAGGAGCCGCGCTTGCGCTGGAAGTCAGCCAGCGCGGCCAGCGCGCCGGTGTGGTGCGGATCGATGCGCAGCGCCTGCTGCACCGAGTGGATGGCGTAGTCGACGTGCGACAGGTGATCGCCGTACCAGCGGCCGATCTTGACCCACAGGTCCGCGGCGTCCTCCGGGGTCTCGGCCTCGAGCCCACCGACGTACTCGGTGTACTCGGCCAAGAGCTCCTCCCACTTGCCGGCGGCCGTGGCCAGCCGCTCGAGCTCGCGGGCGGTGCCCTCGTGGGCGTAGTCCTCGCGGAAGGCGGCCTGCAAGACCACGAAGGCGTGCTCCTGGTTGCCGAGCTCCTCCTCGTAGACCTTGGCCACCGCGCCGAGGATGCCGATGCGCTCCTCGGCGTCCTCGGTGTACTCGACTCGCTCGAGCAGCACCTCGTTGAGCTGCTCCCACTTGTACTGGGCGCGGTAGACCGCTTCCAGACGAGTGCTGGCGATGGCGTTGCCCGGGTCGGCGGCGCGGACGCGCTCGTAGACCTCGGCGGCGCGGTCGAGATCCTCGACCTTCTCCTCCCAGATGGCCGCAGCCTGCAGCAGGGTGTCGAGCCGCTCGCGCGGATCGTCGAGCACCAGCGACCGCTTCTCGAGGATGTCGATGCACTCCTCCCAGCGGCCCTCGCGGGTGAACAGCTGCTCCAGCGCACCGAGCGCGCGGAAGTCGGACGGATCCAGCGCCAGCACCCGGCGCCAGGCCTCGACGGCGTCGTCGATGCGGCCGAGGATGTCGCCCTCGAGCTGGCCCAGCTGGGCGTACAGCTCGATCAGCTGGTCCTCGTCGATGCCGCCCGACAGCTGGCCGACCTCGATGATCCGCTGGATGGTCTGCGACAGTTCGTCCCAGCTCTGGGTCGACCGGTACAGATGCGCCAGGGCGCCCAGGGTCTCCAGGTCGTTGGGATCGAGGGAGTCGGCGGCCATCCAGGCGTCGAGCGCGTTGCGCTCGCGGCTCAGCTTCTCCTCCCACACCCGGCCGAGGCGCTTGTACAGTGAGATCTGTCCCTGGGTGGAGTCGGTGACAGCGACCTGCCGTTCGATCACCTCCACCAGGTCGTCCCACTGTTCGCGGCGACCGTGGATTTCGGCCAGCGCTTGCAGTGCCTGCGGGTTCTCGCCGCGGATGTCGAGCACGCGGCTCCACATGTCGGCGGCCGCATCGTCGTCCTGCAGGGCGTCGGCGCTGATCCGCGCCATGCGCGCGTACACGTCAGCCAGCTCTTCGTCGCCCTCGGCGACGTCGATCAGCTTCTCGTAGACGCCGTACAGCTCCTGCCACCCCTCGCGACGGAAGTAGATCTTCTCCATCGCCTCGAGGGCGACGCGGTTGCGGCTCTCCTGCTCGAGCACCGCCACGTAGCACTGCAGGGCGGCATCGAGATCGGCCAGCGCGTCGGCGTAGATGGCCCCGCGGCGGAACAACAGATCGAGGATCTCGTCGCCGTCGAGGGTGACATCGATGCGGCGGCGCAGGACCTCGACCAGCTCCTCGTACATGCCGGCGTTCTGGTACAGGCGATCCAACGCCTCGAGGGCGTCCGGATCCTTGGCGTCGATCTCCAGCACCCGCAAGTGGGTCTGGATGGCCGAGCTCAGGTCGCCGAGGAACGACTCGTACACCCGCGCCAGGCGGAGCAGCGTCTGCCGCTGCACATCGCTGTCGCTGTGGCGCTCGAGAACGCGTACGTAGATGCCGACCAGCTCCTCCCACGCCGCCAGATCGCCGGCCAGGCGCTCGGCCTCCTCCGTGGCGTGCTCGTTGCGCGGATCTTCGACGATCGCCTCGCCCCACCAGGTGAAGGCGCGGGTCTGGTCGTAGAGGTTGCCCTCGGCCAGCTCGGCCAACCGCTGGTACATCGACTGGCGGTCGTTGTCATCGGTCAGCTTGCCCAGCTGCACCTCGTAGATCTTGTGCAGCTTCTCGAACTCGCCGGCGGTCTCGTAGATCGGCTCGAGGATGCCGGCGATCTCGATCTCGTGGTGCCCCTCGAGGAACATCATCTCCAGGGCCGCCAGCGTCGAGGTGTGCTCCGGCGTGGTGGTGACGATCTCGCGGTAGACCTCGATCGCCGCCGGCAGATCACCCAGGCACTGCTCGAGCACCTGCCCCAGGCGGAACTGCAGGTTGACCACCTCGGCGTCGGTCTCGGCGAGCTGGATCTCCTTGCGCAGCACGCCGGCCAGCTCCTGCCACATCTCGGCGCCGGTGTAGAGGCGGTCGAGGGCGGCGACGGCGAGCCGGTTGTCGAACTCGGCGTCGAGGATGCGCTGGTAGGTCTTGATGGCGTCGGCCGACTGGCCCAGCTCCTCCTCGTAGATACGCGCCAGGCGGGCGAGCAGGTCGACCTGCCGCGGCACGTCGAGCGACTTCTCGGCCTCCGCGGCGTACAGCTCGGCCAGCTTGGTCCACATGCGAGTGACGTCGGCCAGGCGCTCCAGGTGGCCCAGCGTAATCTCGTTGGCGTTGTCCTCCCGCAGCGCGCGCGAGTAGGCGCCGAGGGCGTCGACGTGACGCTCCAGGCGGGTCTCGTACATGCTGGCGATGCGGTGGAGGAGCTCGACCTTGTCGATCGGATCCTCGGCGTGCGTCACCATCACCTCGAGCACCTCGATGAGGCGCTCGAACTCGGCTGACGCCTCGTAGATCGGTTCCAGCACCTGGGCGGCCATGACCGGCTCGCCTTCGTCCGAGCGGAGCAGACCGTCGAGGGCCAGCAGCGTCTCCTGGTGCGACGGATCGATCTCGAGCGCCTCGCGATAGCTCTCGATCGACCGCGCCAGGTCGCCCAGCCGCGTCTGCCACAGGTGGCCGATGCGGTACTTCAGGCCAACGATCTCACCCGACGACTCGGCCAGCTCGACCTGCCGCTCGAGGATGCCGAGCAGATCGTACCAGCGCTCGCCCTGGCCGTACAGACGGTCGAGGGCGAGGATGGCGTCGAGGTCGTCTGGATCGAGGTCGAGGATCCGCTGGTAGGTCTCGATCGCCTTGCCGACGTAGCGCAGCTCGACGTCGTAGACCTGGCCAAGGACCAGGAGCAGCTGGCGCTTGTCCTGCGGATCCTCGGTCAGCTCGGCCTTCTTGGCGTAGACGTCCTTGAGCGGCTCCCAGCGCTCGAGCTGGATGTACAGGCGCTACAGGGCATCCATGGCCGGCAGATCGATGTCGTCGATCTCGAGCACCTGGTTGAAGGTGGCGATCGCCGCTTCCTTGTCGTCGAGGATCTCCTCCTCGATCTGGGCCGCGCGGTAGAGCAGCGACTTGCGCTCGACCACGTCCATGACCATCTCGCTCTTGCGCTCGAGGGCCGCGACCAGCGCCGGGTAGTCCGCGTTGCGCTGGTGGATCGCCTCGATGGCCGACGCCGCGTCGAGGTGCGTCGGCGCGACCCCTAGGATTCGCTCGTGGGTCGCCACCGCCGCGGCGTCGTCGCCCAGCTCGAGCTCGTGGATGTGCGCCAGCTTGGTGAGCAGGCCGATCTTGAGCTCGTCGTCCGACGACTCCTCCATCAGCTTGCCGATGACGCTGTCGTACAGCGCGACCAGGTCGCGCCAGCGGTCGAACATGCGGGCCAGCCGCTCGAGCTGGGCCTGCGTGGTCTGGTTGCGCGGCTCCTCGCGGAAGGCGCGGGCGTAGGTCTCGAAGGCGTTGGCGCCATCGTCGCCGCCGACCTCGTACAGCTCGGCGATGCGGTGAAAGAGCTCGATCTTGCGCTCGGGATCGAAGGCGTGGCGCGCCATGATCTCGTAGACACCGATCTGCTTCTGCCAGTCGGCGGTCGCCTGGTAGATCGGCTCCAGGATCTGGGCGATGGCCAGCTCCTGGCCCTCGATGCTGATCAGCCGCTCCAGAGCGGCGACGGCGTCGGCGTTGTCCGGCTCCAGCTCGATCACGGTCCGGTAGGTTTCGACCGCGGCGGCGGTCTCGCCCAGCTTGCTCTCACGAAGCTGCGCCAGGCGGACCATCAGGTTGATTCGCTCGGCGTTGTTGTCCGACAGCGCCAGCTGGCGGCTGAGATTATCGCCCAGGTCCTGCCACTGCTCGCCGGCCAGATGCAGCCGGTCGAGGGCTCGCAGCGCCTGCAGATTGTCCGGCTCGTGGCCGAGAATCTCGCTGTAGGCGGCGATGGCGTCGTCCGGGTTGCCCAGCATCTCCTCGTGGATGGAGGCGATGCGGAACAGGATGTTCAGGCGCTCCTCCGGCTCGAGTGAGATGTCGACCTTCTTGCGGTAGACCTCGAGCAGCTCGGCGTAGCGCTCGTCGCGAGTGAAGATCTGCTCCAGCGCGGCGATCGCCTCGGCGTCGTCCGGCTCGATCGACAGCGCGCGGCGGAAGTGGTCGACCGCCTTCTCGGTGCTGCCCAGACGCTCCTCGTAGGCGCGGGCGACCTTCATCGCCAGCTCGTGAGCCAGGCCCGGATCCAGGTCGCCCTTGCCCAGCGCCTGCTCGTACAACTCGACCAGCTGACGCCAGCCGTCGTCGAGCAGCGACGCCAGCTCTTCGAGCTCGGCGCGGGATCCCTCGGTGGCCGGGTCCTCGGAGAAGGCGCGAGCGAAGGCGTTGAACGCGGCCTCGGCGTCGCCGCGGTGGCGCGAATGTAGCTCGCCGATGCGCATCAGCAGTCCGACCCGCTTGAACGTGTCGGACTCCGCCTGCAGCTCGATCTCGTGGGTCTGGATCAGCTTGTCCCAGCCCTCGACCTGCTCGTAGATCGGCTCGAGGATGCTGGCCGCGGCCAGCTTGTGCTCGGGATCCTCGAGGCGGGCCTCGAGTGCCTTGCGCGCGCCCTCGTGGCGGGCTTCGAGCCCGAGGATGTCGCGGTAGGCGTCGATGGCGCCGGCGACGTCACCGAGGTGCTGCTCGCGCACCTGGCCCAGGCGGAACTGCAGGTCCAGGTAGTCGGGGTTTGCGACGCCCTCCTTCTCGCGATCGACGACCGCCAGCTGACGGGTGATGACGTCGTGCAGCTGCGTCCACTTGTCGTTCTTCTGGTACAGGCGGACCAGGGCGCGCAGTGCCTGGGGCTCGTCGCCCGCCGCATCCAGCACCGCCGAGTAGGCCTCGATCGCCTTGTCGTCGTCGCCGACCTCCTCTTCGTAGAGCTGGCCGATCTTGAAGCGGATCTGCGTCTGCTCGTCCGGGTCGCTGGTCAGGTCCAGCTTGCGGCGATAGACGTCGAGCAGCGCCTCGTACTCCTGCTTGCCCAGGTAGATCCGCTCGAGGGCGGCCAGCGCCGCCTGGTTGTGATCGTCGAGCTCGAGGATCGCCTGGTTGGTCGACAGCGCGCGATCGATCTCGCCCAGCTCGACCTCCAGCACCTGCGCCACCACCAGCATCAGCGGCAACACCTGGCTGCGGTCGCTGAACTTGTCGTACGACGCCTCGTAGGCGGCCACCAGCTCGGCCCACGCGCCGGTTTCCGCGGCCAGCCGCTCGAGCTGCTCGCGGATCCAGTTGGCCTCGTGGTCCTCGCTCTGCGCCTTGAGCCACCAGCCGAAGGCCGCGCCCTTGTCGCGCAGCTTCTCCTCGCTGTATTCGGAGAGGAAGCGGATCCGCTCCTGGCGCAGGGTCGGATCGTCGGTGTGCGCCAGCTGGATCTCCAGCACCGGCACCAGCTTGCGAGGATCGCGCCCCTGCTCGTAGAGCGGGATCAGGGCCTCGGCGGCCTCCAGGTTCTGGTCGTCGATCTGCAGCACGCGCTCGAACGCGCGCATGGCGCGGTCGGCCTTCTGCAGCTCGTCGCGGTACATGACCGCGATCTTCATCGCCAGCGACAGCTGGCCGGCGCCCTCGGTCTGGTCGACCTGGCGCTCCATCACGCGGACGAACTCGTCCAGCTTGTCCTGACCGCGGTAGAACGCCTCCAGGTCCTCCCACCGTTCGGCGGCGATGTACAGCTTCTTGAGCGAGTCCTGGCCGCGGCGGTGGTTGGGGTCGATCTCGAGCAGGCGGCGCCACGCCTGAATCGCCTTGTCGGTGTCCTCGATCTTGTCGGTGTAGAGCAAGCCCAGCTTCTGCAGGGCGTCGACCTGGGTCTTCTCGTCGGCGGCGATGTTGGCCAGCTTCGAGCAAATCTCGGCCAGCTTCTCCCACTCCTTGGCCCGCTCGTACAGCTTGTACAGGTCGCCGATCGCCTCTTCGTGCGCCGGGTCGAGCGCCAGCACGCGCTCCCACCAGACGATGCAGACCTCGGGCTTCTTGACCCGGGTGGCGGCCAACTTGGCGACCTCGTAGGTCTTGTCGAACCGGGCGCCCGGATCCTCGGTGCGCTCGATCTCGCCCTCCTTCAGGGCCAGCAGCTTCTCCCAGTCGCGGCGCTTCTCGTACACCGTCAGCAGGTGCTCGATCGCGTCGCGGTTCTGCGGATCCAGCTCGAGCACGGCCTCGAACTGCTTGATTGCTTCGGCCTGGTTGGAGAACCGGTTGACGTACAGATTGGCGATCTGCAGGCGCAGAGCGATCCGCTCGGCCGGGTCGGGAACGTGATCGGCCTTGGCGTCGAGCGTCTTGACCAGGTCGGGCCAGCGCTTCTTGGCCTCGTACTGGCCGGCGAGCTCGTCGTAGATCGCGAGGTTGTCCGGGTCGACCGCGGTGGCCTGGCTGAGGGCGTTCATCGCCTGCACGTCGTTGCGCAGGTGATCGCGGTAGACCGAAGCCAGGTCGCGCAGCGCGGCCACCTTGCCGCGCTTGGTGGCGACGTTCTTCTCCTCGTCGCGAAGGGCGTCGACCAGCTCCTTCCACTTCTCCTGTCCGCGCAAGGCGTCGGCCAGAGCGCGGCGCGGTGCCTCGAGGGTCGGGTTGGCCTCGACCACGGCGACCAGTGCGGCGGCGTCGCCGCCGGCGCTGGAGATCGCGGACGCAACGTCACCGGGCACCTCTTCCGGCGGCTCGGCCACCGGCGCCACCACCTCGGGCTCGGCCGCCGCGACCTCGGGCTCGGCCGCCGCGACCTCGGGCTCGGCCGCCGCGACCTCGGGCTCGGCCGCCGCGACCTCGGGCACCTCGGCGCCGACATCGGCGACCTCTTCGGCAACCTCCGCTGCGACCTCGTCGTCGGCGTGCGCGCTCTCGCCGTTGGACTTTGCGGCGACCTCGCCCGCGGCTTCCCCCTGCTCCTCCGTCGCCGCAGCAGCGGCTGCCTCGGCCACCTCGGCGGGCGGCGCCGAGCTGTCCTTCTTGCGGCGCTTGCGCTTCTTCGACTTCTTGTTCTTATCTCGGGTCTCGGGGTTGCTCACGTTGTCGCCTTCATCGCCTTGGTCGTCCATGGAGGGTGCCGGAGCCGGAACAGCTGCACCTGCTTCTGATTCGAAATCGTGGAGATCGGGGGCCTCGGGCTCGAGGCCGCGCACTGTGTAGAAGTAGCTGCGCGCTCGGTCCGCGTCGCCCAGCCCGCGCCAGGCCGCCACGGCCGCCTGCAGCGCGACGTACAGCCGCTGCTGCGGGTCGTCGACGCGCGACAGCACGGCGTCGGCCAGGCGCAGGAGGGTCTCCCAGTCGCCGCGCTCGCCGTAAACCTCGCGAAGGAGCCCGAAGGCGGCCACCAGCGACGGGAAGGTCGCGCCGTCCTCGACCGCCGACTCGATGGCGCGGGCGAAGAACGCCGCGCCGCGGGCGCGGTCCTTGAACCGCTGCACCCACTCCAGCGCGAACCGGCGGTACAGGGCCGCGCGGGTCGCGTCGTCGGGCGCCGCGTAGGCGCGCTTCTCGTGGTGTTTCTCGAGCTCGTCCCACCGCTCTTGCACGGCCAGGAGCGACTCGAACAGGAAGTTGGCGCTCTCGTTCTGCGGGTCGTTGGCCAGCGCGCCGCGGAGCAGATCCTCGTACATCGGATCGCCCGGCACTTCCTGGTGCAGAATGCGCGCCGCGCGCAACAGCATGCGTGCCGCGGTGGTCGAGTCGGCGCGCTCGGCATCGCCCTGCAGCTTCTCGACCAGGTCGAGCCAGTTCTCTGGATCGTAGTCGGCAGCGGCGACGGCATCGCGCAGCTGCGACGAGTCGGGATAGACCTCGAGCGCGCGGTGCAGCAGCGGCAGCGCGCGCTCGCGCTGGCGACAGTCGAGCAGCGCCTCGCCGACCAGCCCGGCCAGCGTGGCCTGTTCCTCGGGGCCGCCGTTGCTGGACTTGAGCTCGAGCTCGCCCAGCTTGGCGACCATCTCGAGACGGCCCAGCCCGCGATAGACGCGACGCGCCTCCGCCAGCGCCTTCAGGTTGTCGGGATGAAGCTTCCAGGCACGCTGATAGATCGCGAGCGCACGATCGCGCTCGGGCACGATCTCCTCCGTTAGCGATGCGAGCTCGAAGAGCCGTTCGGAGCGCTCCTTTTCACTTCCGACCTGCTCGGCTTCACGCTCGAGCACGTCAATCATCCCCCCCCAATCGCGCGCGCGACGCAGCCTTCCCTCGAGTTCGGTCCGCGTGTCCATTGGCGGCCTATCCCTCCGCTTTTTTTGGGAAAGTCCGGATTCCCCTCCGGAGGAAGCTTATATCATGGAAACTATTCGGGATCAGCCGAACCGAGCCGGTTTCGGTGGCTAGATCGGCGATCGCGGGCAATCTGCCGCTGGAAGCGGGATGAGACCCTCGCCACGTGGTGCGACGGGGTGGGCATGGAGCCTACAGGGCCCCCGACCTACATCGGGCTGCCGCCGAGCGAGTAGAGCGCCTTGGTGGCCTCGTACTTGTCGAACGGCGACCCCGCTCCGCGCTTCACGTAGGCGTCGAGGTCGGCCTCGGCCTTCGACTTGTCGCCCTTGCGGGTGTAGGCGAGGCCGCGCATCAGCTTGGCCTCGTTGTTGTCGGCGCGCGCGTCGAGCGCCTTGGAGTAGGCCTCGATGGCCTTGTCGAGGAACTCCGAGTTGCCGCCCTCGGTCATGCGCGCCTTCATGTCGTAGGCGTAGCCGAGGTTGTAGTAGACGTCGGTCAGCTCCTCCGGATCGAGGACGTGCTGCACGCCCTGCGACAGCACCCGGACGGCCTCGTCGAACTTGTCCCACTCGATGTACAGCCTGCCCAGCTCGATGAACGCCGGACCGAAGCTCGGGTTGAGCGACGCGCAGCGGGTGAAGGCCTCGGCAGCCTCCTTGGGCTTGTCGCTCTCCTGGTAGATACGGCCCAGGTAGTAGTAGGCGCGGAACAGGTCCTTGTTGAGCTGAACTGCGTGCTCGAGCGCCGTCTGCGCCGTGGACAGATCGCCGTACTTGCCGACGTTGCCATCCTTGTCCGTGACCGCCTTCTTGGCCGCCTCGAACCGCGCCTGTCCCAGGCGCATGTTGTACATGGCGTCGTCACTCTTGTTCTTGGCCGCCTCGGAGTAGGCCTCGGCGGCCTCTTTCCACATGTCCTGCTTGGCGTAAACCTCGCCCATCGAGTACCAGGCCTGGTGGTTCTGGGGGTACTTGGCGGTCGCGTCCTTGAAGAGCTGGATCGCCTTGTCCCAAGACTGGTTGTTGAACTTCTCGACTCCCTGGTTGGTCAGCTCGATGGACTCGTTCTTGGCCTTGTCCGGGCATCCCGCGGACAGGACCGAGACGAGCGAGACAGCGGCAACCAACCCCAGCTTGTGTGCGTGCATCCCTAGCTCCTCGAAATCGCGGGCAGAATAAACGAACCGCGTTGCTCGGGCAAGCAACGCGGTCCGGGTTTAGTAGTAGTGAGAGGGTATCAGCTCGCCCCTCCGATCAACCGGGCTGATCAGCCGCCACTGGGGCGGAAGTTGAAGGGGTAGCGGACCTGAACGATGCCACCGCCGCGAGGCTTGGGGAACTGGATGGTGCCGATGACCTCGGCCACGCAGTCCGACACCTCCGAGGGCATACCCGAGGCCTTCGACGCGGTCACGGTGCCGTTCGGCTGGATGATGAAGGCCGACACGACGGTGCCCTCGAGGCCCTGGTTCACCAGGAGCTGCTTCTCGTAGCA
>Ga0114931_10007019_pt1 | contig 13804 bp, 19 predicted proteins | sample 2SBtaG_FD_89579 | JGI IMG/M metagenome (GOLD analysis project Ga0114931, IMG submission 89579) | Deep subsurface microbial communities from Kolumbo volcano to uncover new lineages of life (NeLLi) - 2SBTROV14_V59a metaG | ecosystem: Environmental > Aquatic > Marine > Volcanic | place: Kolumbo...
AATGGAAAAAGTCTATTTGGCTCTTTTTTCAAAAACTTTTTCAAATCTTTTATGACCTATTTTTTATGCAAAAAATACAAATTGCCTGTTTTTAAGGGGCGACTAAATAATAAAATTGGGAGAACCACCCCCGACACATAAAAAGCCATGTCCATCATATCAAAAGTTCCTGGAACTATACTGATAAATTGACCTATTTCGCTAAAAATTGCAATAATTGGAATTAGAAATAGCCAAAGAATATTTTGTTTGGTTATTTCATTCCCCCAAATTGCTAATAAGAGGGAAATATAAGAGAAGAGCCAAAGTCCATCTGGTAGCGAGTATAAAAACCAATTTGGTAAATGGTCAAGATATGGCAATGTAATGTTTCTTATTTGCTCTAAACTTTCCGTAAAATTTAATTTATCAAACCAACCAAACATTTTAAATGTATCAGGTCGAAATAGAATATATATAAATCCACCTGTTAATAATGTAAGAAAGTGTCCGATTAAAAGTTGTTTTTTCATCGCTTATAGGTTTAACTTTTAGAAATTATTTCGCAACAATGATTTTCTTAGCCGTACTTCCTTTTTCTGTTACCAATTGGTAATAATATATGCCTGATGACATTGTAGATAAATCCAGTTGTAGGATGTTGCTAGAATTATTCACACTGTATTTGTTTATTAGAATGCCATTAGTATTATAAAGCACAATTTCTCCCTGATTAACATTTGGGGGTAATGAATATTCTACATTGATAAGCCCATTAGTTGGATTAGGGTAAGAATTAATTGAGCCAATAGATGCCATTTTAAGTTCTTTTTTTCCAGTACCAATACCGCTACATGAATCACACGGAAGTGAACCAGGCAAAGAGTAAATTTTCACAGAATCGGAGCTATTCTCGGTGTAAATTAACATTTTAGTACCAACAGGGGTATTATATATAAATGGATGATAATCATTATTGCCAATTCCACTAGTAATAAATAAGGGCAAGCCATCTTCATTGATAATTACTAGATTCCCATTTGACCAAAGAAACCCAGATGTATCTTTAGTATAATACTCGTAAATAAATTCCACTTCATTATCAGAATCAAATAAATGGTCAGTTACATGACTTATACGTCCATTAATTAGTGCTTTGTGATAAAACTGAGAAGTATCAATTGAGATGGACTTAAATAAAGTGTAATCTAAATTATAGATGTTGACTGTAAATATACTATCAACATAACCGACATATTTGAGTCCATTATCCCCTAAATTCATAACTCGGAAGTTATAAGAGTTATATTCATTACCTGAATAGGAATAATCTAATGTTACTTGTGCTTTACTACTAAAAAATAATAAAAGGATTGCTGATATGATTGTAATTTTTTTCATGAGCTGATTTTAAGTTAAAAAATAGCAGGTCAGCCCAATAAAAAGGGCATGCCCCGAAGCATCATCTCGCCACAGAAGGTAACCGCGAAGCACCCGAGCAGACAAAATAAGCCAGGAACACACCCAATCGGATGCGTTACCTAACTATCTCCCTGCTCTAAAAAAATTCGCGGTTTTTTCCGTGAGAGAATAGCGGTTTACGCTATATCTTAATAATTATATAAAAGAACGATTTAAAACAAATATACTATTTCTGTAATTAAGAATAATAAATAGGCAAAGCATTGTTTTCAAGAATACACAATCCAACCGTACCTAAAGGCACGGATATTATTTTTACACTTTTAAATTTAGCCCCCACCCATTAAATAATTATTCTAATTATAACATTTAGCCTACCTAATTTTTAGAAGAAGGAAAATTTCAAGATTCGAGTCATTTTAGGTGTAAATACCGTATTTTAAATACGGTATTTTTTGCTATTGACATATTAAATAATATTATATACTTTTACCTCAACAGATTGCAATCTTTAACTTAATAATAAATTATGAGTAAATCATTAATGAACAAAATAGCTCTATTAGTAATTGTTTTAATTTCTTTTTTTGATGTGATTTTTGCAGGAGAAATAGTAGAATGGGATGGAAAAGATTGGAACAAACTAAATCAATTGATTGTCAGTGCAAGCAGTGAGCCAATTCTAGTTAGCTATAATAAAACCATATATGAAGTCGGAGGAAAACCATCGCCTGATGGAGGCTTTAATGTTTACTTTAAAAAATCAGCAACTACTGCTGGATTAATAAGTAATAGTTTAGAAGAATTAAATGGTGTAACCGTTTACCCAAATCCATTTAATAATTCGACCACATTTTCAATTCAAACCAACAAAGACATAAATAAGTATCCAGCTACATTGAATATTTACGATGCAATGGGAAGGGTAGTGAGACTGGTAAATAATATTACATCAAGTAATTTCGATATAGAAAAAAAAGAACTAGCACAAGGAATTTATTTTTATAAAGTCTTTCAAAATAGCATTTCTTATGAAATTGGTTCCGGCTCTATTTCTATAAACTAATCTTAAATTAAAATCCATGAGAAATAAAATTTTATATCTGGTATTTTTTGTTTTAACAATTTCTGTAAAACAATCTGTTGCTCAAACTAACCTTGTACAGGAATGGCTTCAAAGCTTCAATGGAACAGATTCATTAGATGATGTCAGCACTTCAATAGATGTGAATGGTAATGTTTACGTTGCAGGAGGGACACAAGATAAAGTAGGAGCAATAACAACAACAAGGTTGGTTATTTTAAAATATAACCTTGCAGGTGTCTTACAATGGAGTATAGTTAATAACACAGCAGGTACTAGTTTTGCCTTTGATTTAAAGCTAGATGAGAACTGCGATGTATATATTACAGGTGGTGTAAATCAAACGGTAGCAGGAGCGACAAGTGGTTTTGATATACTTACAGCTAAATACAATACAAATGGTGTTTTACAATGGGAACGAACCTATGATGGCACATTAAATGCTATTGATATTGGAAATGCCATTGCAGTTGATGCTAATCAAAATGTATATGTTACAGGCATAAGTAACAATGATAAATTAACGACTATAAAATATAATTCCTCTGGGACATTTCAGTGGGTCAAGAATAATATAACGGGTGCAGGTACAGATATAGCCGTTTCGGATAATGGTAATAGTTATGTTACGGGAAGAACCACCAACAGAGTAATTACCATTAAATATAATACCAGTGGAACAGAAGTATGGAATCAAATTGGTTCTATTGCATCTAGTCGAGGGAAAGTTATTATTATTGATAATAACGAAAATGTTTTTGTATTAGGAGTAGAAACTACTACTTCATTGACTGATATTCTTACCATTAAATATAATAGTGCAGGGACAGAACAATGGAGGCAAGTGTATGATGGACCTATAAATTCTCAGGATGAAGGGTATGATATTGCTATTGATAATAATGGGAATGTTTATATTACTGGAGGAACAGCGGTAGGAGACAGCAATATTCCAAGTGGCATATTATTTATATTGGACTATATAACTATTAAGTATAATTCAGATGGCACTATTGCATGGCTGCAACAATATAATGGTCCTGATAATGATGTGGATTTTGCTACGGCATTAGTATTAGATGCTGATAATAATGTGTTTGTTACCGGTGCAAGTAGAAGTAATGGTACAGACTATGATTATGCTACCTTGAAATATAGTGCTATGGGAGATATCCTCTCTGTTGTACGTTATAATGGTTCATCAAATGGTTCCGATGTGCCGTCTAGCATTGGGACTGATTCAATTGGGAATGTATATGTTACAGGTCAAAGTTTTGAAGCAGCAACAAATTTTGATATTGTTACAATAAAATACTTAAATTCTGATACTATTCTTCCAATTATAATTATGGATGAAACTAGACTAGTTTTAGCTATAAATGAAGCTTTAAATAATACTGCGGTAAGTATTTACAAACAAAAACTTGAAAAAACAGGATTTGAATTTGAACCTGAAGCATCAATAGGATTTCTTAGACAAAGTGATGATGCAAGCATTGTTACTCTGCCATTCAAAAAAGGAAGAAATAATGGACAAAATCCAGTAAGAACATCATTTATTGCTTTTTCACAGATAGAAGATAGCATTACTGTTGAATTTTTTGATGCAATTGCTATACCTAACCCCAATTTAGCAGGTGTTAACTTGAATATTTTAAAAGAGGTTCAAATAGATACAGATGGGAATGAATTTGAATCTGTAGCTAAAAATTGGGAAAGGTTTTTTCAATGCGTAGGTCTTGGTGGTCCTGCTACGGTAATTGGTTGTCTGTATACTAATGGCTTCTACCTTGAATGTGTAGTTGGTTTCTATGGCATTAGAGCTCTTCTTTGCATTCCTGCACTAGATCAAACTTAATTGTATTCGAAAAATGAATTAAAGGTACTTCATCAATTGAAAAAAGAAAAATATTATAACACTCCCTTTTTTTGGGGAAACGTATTGTTAATTACAGAGGGATTATCTATAATACTAGGAATAAATAAAATAGGGAGTGGCTTTTGGGTTTTTTCTGCAATGTTTGCACTTTATTACATTGTAGTTATCATCATGGTAAAAAAGAATTTATTTGGTAATGGTTTGATATATCTATTTCCTAAGATTGAAAGTATAATTAAATTATTGGTAAGACAAGAGATGGACAAACAAGCAATGAAGATTTGGTTAAGTAATGCCATTGGTGGTCTAATATTAGTTATATCTATCGTTTTCTATTTATTAATTACTTATTTCAACTTTATCAAAGTTTGATTAAGTAATAAAATGATAATAGGGGACGGCTTAACCATTGATAGAACTGTTACGTTTGAGAGTAAATCATATAATTTCTAATATTATGATTAAAATAATTCTTGTTTTTCTTTTATTCTGTGTTGCTTGTGGTTCTGTAGATAACAATCAAAGTTTAATTGTTGGTAGATGGTATGTCATTGACATTGGAATAGATGCGGAAAAAGGAAAAGCAAACAAGTCTGATATTTTTTCATTAGGGCTAATTAATTTAGGTTTAATGATGATGCCTGATTCTTGCAGGCTTTTTTTTGATTTTTCTAAAACTGAAAAAATCATTAAAGGAAATAGTTGTTCTTCGAATGATAGTGGAAGTTTTAAAATCATTAATGATACCACCTTGCTTTGTGAATATAGTGGAGAAACTCCTGAGTTTATTATTTTAGAACTAGATAGTAATAATTTAAAACTTAAATTTACAGTGGACACAGAATCATCATCAACACTATATTATTTAAAAAGAGACAGAGCCGATAAATAAATTACATGTCGTCAATTTAAAAATCAGAAATTTAAGCCTATTGATTAAGTAGGTAGGTACTTATGTAACCAAATTGACTATTATTGAATTTTAAAAATGCGTTATTAATAATTTTACTTACAAACATTCATGTTTTTTGTCAGGATTCTTTCGGAACTATATTATTATTGTTCAGAAGGGGGACATGTTGTATACGAGGATTATCACTTTTATGAAAATGGGATTGGAGTTGGCAATTATTTTTCTATCGGAACGTAATATGGTATAGAAATAGCTTATGTATTTACTAGGACCAAATAAAAAAATTAGCCCCACCCATTAAATGGCTTAACCGCCTACTTGTTTAGCCTACCTGCTTTTTAGCAGAAAGCATTTTTTAAAGATGAGCCACAAAACTCAATCAAGTTTAAAATATTCTCTATATTAGCAAATACAACTAACTACAAAATAAATTATGAATAAGCCATTTCAATTTCACGGAGGAGCTGCCAGTTATTTAGGTACAGTAATACTTGCCTTTTTAATAACGGTACTTACAGTTGGTTTAGGTTATCCTTGGGCTTTATGTATGTACCAAAGTTGGAAAATTGATAATATTACATATAATGGGCGTAAATTAAAGTTTAAAGGTTCAGGTTTCGGCTTATTATGGCTATGGCTAAAAATGTGGTTCTTTTTGCTAATCACTTTAGGGATTTACTCTTTTTGGATTGCACCAAGATTAGAAAGATGGGTTTGGGATAATACAACGGTATTGGGGGAGTAAAACCAGTAATATTTTCATCTATTATTTTTGGATAATCCCATTAAATCTAAAACCCACCCTCACAATTTATAAAACCTCAACTCAGCAAGTTCTGTTTCTGATTTTACTATGACTTTCTTATGATAGTATATTGGATTATGGTCATACCTCCAAAACTGCGTAGATATATTACCTTGATTCCAAAACACCCCTGTAGGAAAATTCTTTGAAATGACACGTCTTATATAAACCACGGAACCAAATACGGGAACATTCCAATGCTTTGAGCATCCTGCTAATACATTCTTTGCAAAATACACATCGCCACTACCCTTTTTCCCAAGCGGATAAAAATCATGTACCAAACCAAGTACTATATCTACATTAGGATTAACTACCTTTTGATGTTTAATTCCGAATACATCATAGCAGACTGCTAAATATAAGCGTTTCCCTTTTTTCTTGAATATCCTGTTATAGCCATGCTCTGTATTGAAAAATCCATCTGCGGATTTAATCTTTCCTTTTTCATCTGCGGTTGGACTTACTTTTCTGCCTATTGCCATAATGCCTTTGTAATTTACCGCAATTGCCATTTGCGATTCCTTAATCTCACAATCAAGACCAATGACTACAACTAGATTTTTATTCCCTTTTAAAAATGCTTTTATCTTATTTACTATATAGTCATAAACATATTCCGGGGAATCTTTGAATTGAAAATATCCTGCCGGCAATAAAACGATATCCTGACCCCTTGAAGCATCAATTACCTTTTCCAGTAGTTCCGTTCTTGCTTTATTGTCTAAAGCACTATATTGTTCGACTACTGCTGTTACAATCTTTAATACGGATTTATGTTGTTTCATTTCGTTTTACATATTTCTATATAGCATCCACTTTCCCGACCCCTAAAATCTTTTATAATCTTTGTATGATTGGGGTCAATAATAAATCGGTCATCCATTAAACGGATAAATAATACCCAATGCCAGTACTTCCTGTTTTGTGTGTAATTGGTACTTACAATGGACGTGTTTTGAATATCTCGCCATCTGCTAAATTTTCTGCGATACTTTACATTGATATTGAAAAGGACTAGACCATGTTTGATTTGCCTAAAATTCATATAACAATAATCAGGATGAATGATTTTAGTCTGTATTAATTTCCGTTTTACTTCAAAGTATTTTACCCCTGAAAGCATACTGATTACAGCCACTCCGCAATCATTATCACGTTTTTGTTGTATCAGCTTTATATTATAGAAGTCCTTCATCCATGTAACTATAATACCCATTTTCAGGGTCAATGATTATGTGGTCTAATAAACTGATTTGAACGGCACTAAATGCCTTTTGTAAATCATTTGTTAGCTTGTTATCTTGTCCACTTGGTTTTAAATTTCCACTGGGATGATTGTGTGCCACCAGTACTCCTTGAGCATTGCCCAATATTGCAATTTGAAGGCATATTTTAATATCCACTAAGCAACTGCTTGTACCTCCTTCAAATTCTTTTACGCCTATTGCTTTATTGTTTCTATTGAGGAGAACTAAATAAAATGTTTCCCTGTAGGATAAATCTTGATTCCATATTTCACGTAGTAATTTATGAGCATCTGAGGAACTGGTTATTTTCTTTAAATCGGAGATTTTATATCGAGGATGATAACTTATTTTAACTTCATTGATATACATAAAAATCCAACTTCATGTAATTATACTTATATGATGTTCAACACTCATTTTTGTTATTTCTAACTTATCCCTAATGGTATCATTAGTGATAAGTGTCATATCTGTATTTTTTTAAACGCTTCATAATAATTTGGCAAATCTTCTTCTTCGGTTATTGCATTATGATACACTAAGAGCATTTCTAAACTTCTATGTCTGGTATATCCGATTACTTTCATTAAATCGCCTTTGTAATGTTTGACCAATCGAGATACATACCAATGTCTTATACAATGTCCTGACTTTTGAATATGAAGATTTGCAAATACTTCATCTATTAAGTATTGCATTGCTCTGATGGATAATCTTTTATTCTTAGCGTTGTTTGAAACTGAGCGGAATAATGCTCCGTCTTTTAACTTGTTTGATTTGAGATATACTCTAAGTACTTTGATGATGATTGGATGTAAATGTATCAGTTCTTTATCATCCCTTGCTTTGCCATATATATAGGCTTTCTTTTTTGGCAGTTCTAAATCGCTTACATTTAATCGATGTACTTCTACCAGTCTTAATCCTTGATATATGAGCAGACTAAATAATGCTTTTATCCTGTCATTTGATGGTGTTGATTCCATGTTTTGAAACTGCTCCATCAATAGGCTGATTTCTGAATCGGTTAATCCCTCTCTGCGATGCTTTTTATTTTGCTTGAATCCTTTGACCCCCTCTGTGATATTTACAGTAATATGCCCTAGGCGATATGCTTCTTTTAATAACACCTTGGCGACTATTAAATATTTTTGCTTGGAGGATATTGATAAATCAGGTCTTTGTTTGAGCCAATTCTTAAACTGTACGAAACTGTTCCTGTTTAATGGATTTTCTTGTATGAATGTGTGAAATAATCCAATGCGAGCTTGATAGTCTTTCTTGGTCGCTTCTGAAATGTCAAGGTTGTTGAATAATTGGTCTTTAAGGGTAGTCTTTTGGTGTATGTTTTGAATTGCTTTTCCTGTGCTAACAGGATGCACTAAAACCCTTTAAAATGAACAAATTTTGACCCTTTTTCATATACTAAATATACAAAAAATTGATGAGAAAACCTAATATTTATTGTTGATTATCAGAACATTAAAATATATTTGTTACATAATTTGTATTTTGCAAATTAATTATTCTATATTTGTAACAAACCAACGGAAAGAAGATGAAAAAAACAATAGCTATGAATTTTCAAACCTTAAGGGAAAGGTTAGGCATAACTCAAGACCAAATGGCAGAATACTTAGAAATATCTCGCCCATTAATTAGTTATTATGAAAATGGTGAAAGAGATATACCGTTAATAATTTTAGAAAAAGCAAGTAATTTATTTGGAGTTGAACTAACTGAATTTTACGAAGAGGATATAGAGAAAGCAAAACAAAATTTTAGTTTGGCTTTTAGAATTGATGAATTTGATAGAAATGATTTTAATAGTATTAGCGAGTTTGTCAAGATGGTTAAAAATTACAAACGATTAAAAAGAATTAGCGATAATGATTAACAAGAAATATATTGAAAAAATTGCATGTGACTTTAGGTTATCCAATGGCATATCAAATACGGATGCTGTTGACTTGCCTGCCTTACTAAGAAAATTAAATGTACTCACTATATTTAAACCTCTTTCAGATAGCTTTTCTGGCATGGCTCTAAAACACGGAAAAGAGAAATTTATGCTAATAAACTCTAACCATAGGGAATCTAGACAAAATTTTACCATTGCTCATGAACTTTATCATTTATTCATCCAAGAGAACTTTGATATAGAAACCTCAAAGAATATTGGACTCTTCAAATATTCTAAAAAAGATATAGAAGAAACTAAAGCAGATTATTTTTCTGCTTTTCTACTTATGCCATCTGATGGAATCTTTAAAATCATTCCTGCTAAAGAAGTAATGGATAATAATATATCCATAAGTACTATTATTAAAGCAGAGCAATTCTTTAGGGTTTCTAGAATGGCTTTGTTAATGAGGTTAAAAAGCCTTAATCTTATTGATAGTCATAAAATTGATGAATATTCTTTAAATGTGAAAGGTTCTATATCAAATAGAGATGTTGATGTCTCTTTATATGAAGCTAAAAATAAAAATCATCTAATTGGTGACTATATGCTTTTAGCTCAAAATTTATTTGAAGCTGATAAAATAAGCAGGGGAGACTTTGCTAGCATTATGATTGACGCAGGGGTGGATATTTATGACAATTCAAACTATCTCGAACGTGTTAATTAATCCTAATGAAATATTTGTTTTCGATACAGACATTATCTCTCAACTATATTTGGGAGAAAAGCTAGGAGAAATTCCAATTCTTTTTCCAAAAAACAAAAAAATCGTTTTAGATGTTGTAGTTCAAGAATTAAGAAAGCACAGCAATTTAAAAATTGTAATTGATAATCTTATTCACACTTGGAGGTACATTGAAGAAGTACCTTTTCCTATTAATTTTGAAATTCAAAAAGAATATGCACATTTGACTTCTCCCCTTATTGATAGAGGAAAGGGAGAAAGTGCATGCATGGCATATTGTAAGTACAATAAATATACTTTAGCAAGTAGTAACCTCAAAGATGTAGGGCAATATTGCAGAATGCACAATATCAAGAATATCGCAATCATGGACTTAATTGAATATGCATACGAAATAGGAATATGGGATGAATCCAATTGCAATGAATTCATTTCCAAATTGATTTCTAAGGGAGAACGAATTCCTTGTCAAAGCCTTGGAGAATACTTTGCTAAAAAAAAAGCAGCATAAATTAGACCACAAAGTTCTAAATAAAAAAACCGAAGCGAATGAACTGATGCCTCGGCTTTTATTTGAAGATAAAGTTTTGCGACTTGTATATTCTTCGAGTGCTAAGATAGAAATATCTTGGCATTTTTTATTCAGTTCTTGGGGTCTAAATGTATTGCCCCTCAGTATTAAATTGCAATACGGATATAAAACTGTAATTAATGGCAATAAATAAACCTTATGGTGACAACAGCAGAAAAGGTGCTGTTCGCCAAAGAAGCCAAGTTGAAAATCCAAGAACTGGTCTTTATGTTAAAAGAGGCACCGATGGAAAGTTCATGGATGTAAAAACTTCTGGCGGAAAGTTTAAAGGTATTCGATTAGAAAAATAAATCGTTGCATTTAACAAGCCTAGCCCTTCAGGTATGAAAGAAGGTATTTTTTAACATAAATATTAATTTATGAGATATAATTATACTCAAAATAAAGTAAGTATTTGTAAAAAAGATGTTTGTTTGAACATTTATGGTGAGGCAGCCAAATTTGTTGGAGCTACTATTGGAATTGCAATATTTGCTTACGGTATTTCTCAGATTGCAAAATCTGTTAGATAATTAATGAAAGGGGCGGTAATAATGGCTGCCCTTTTTATTTAAACCCCTCCCCATTAAGTAAGTGTCCTAAAATTCAGTAGCCTACCTAGATTTTGGCAACGAGTATTTTATTAAAGTCGAGACGCAAATTATATTTTGATTAAGTAACATTTAGAAATGATTAACGTATTATTGTTTAATTAGAGCCTTAAGATATTTATGTGAATTGGAAGAAAGAATATATTAACAAACTTGGAAGTACTGATATAAATGAGGCAGATATTGAAATAGCACAAACTCTAAAGATTGACAATCTTCCTAAACACCTTTATAAGTATAGACCCTTTAATAAATACTCTTTGAGTAATTTAGAGTCGGATACAGTATGGTTAAATATTCCTGCTGAATACAACGACCCCTTTGAATGTGTAGAGTATTTAGATTTAGACAAAATTTCAAAAGCAGGCACTAATTTTATGAAGGATGAAATAATTCATGACTTAACAAAATCAAATCCAGTTCCTAGACATGTTTTAGATATGGCAAATAAGTCTGATGACCCAATTAGAGTACTCTGTGAATACCAGTTTAGGTTTCAAAATGGAATGGCTGAAAACGTCCTAGAAATAACAGAAGGTGGTATAAATAAAGTTTTACTAAATCGCCATCTTGAATTGATTAAAAATCTTCAGAATAAATTGAAAATTTGCTCTTTCTGTGAATCTCCAAATCAATTATTAATGTGGAGTCACTATGCTAATCATCATAAAGGTTTTTGTATCGAATATAATATTCAAAGTTGGGCTAAATCGGATATAAGAAACCGAATATTATACCCAGTAATATATGACACTAAGCTTTATAATTCAACGAATCATTTTATTAATCAAATGGTTGAAAATACTTTTAATAACTTATACCCTATGATTTCTTGTGCAACCAAATCTATTGAATGGGGATATGAAAAAGAATGGAGGTTTATATTTAATATAGGCGATTCTTTTGACAAACAAAATTACCCTATGGAATGTCAAAGCAGAGTATTTATTGGTTCAAGAATGAATACTCGAAATAGAAATAAGATAATTAAAATATGTCAAAGTAAAAAGATACCGGTCTTTCTAGCTAAACCTGCAACAAAAAAATACATGGTAGAGTTTGAGCCAATTAATATATAGTCCACTAAACACAATTATATTTTTGAGCTAAAGCTTTCCATTTAGCAAAACAAGTTTCTACAAATTCATCTAAGTAAAATAAAATATTTTCATGTTCATCTTTAATTAACGCATCAATAAACATAACAGGCTTCTCTATATCTTCGGTAGAATTACCAGTTGCTGTTCCTTTTTTTTTGAAAAATGGTCTAAAGCCGATATTAGGATATTTAATTACTGGATTTTTGTGCGAACGAGGTTTTCGTAATGGGGAACCATGTTTGTCTTGATTTACAATATCTATTAAAACCTGAAGATGTAAAGAATTATTGATTTCATCTTCCACAATTTGAGGATTGAATCCGTTCTTTTCCAAATTGTTCTTTAAATTATCTTTGAGACTTGCAAGGTTGTAAAGAATAGACATTATTTTATTCAAAAGTTCCTCTTCATCATACTTTCCATAAGTTAAAGTAACACCTTTCCCATTTTTCCATTCCTCTACATTAGTATGTTTCTCTACATCCTCCTCAAACCCATCTTTTAAGGAAGAGAATATCCTTTTTAATCTAGATGTTATATCATTATAGTCCATTGCATTGCGGTGTGTTCGTGTTACTTATTATTTAAGCGGAATAGTTCGTTCTGTTATATCTTTAATTAATAAGATTAAATTTTCGTGACCCTTAAGAGTTAAATCAATATGTGTTTTGTAAAAGTCAACTTGAGCGTCTCGCTTTTGAACTAATTTATCAACTTTCTTTTTGTCTGTTGGATTCTTGAGATGTTCGTACATTATTTCTGTATCCATTGTCGTATAATGAACAAATTGTTTCCTTTTTTTATTAAGTTCTACATATTCATTTTCTTTGAAACTTTTTAGCCATAAATAATTTTCATTGCCATGATATTCTTCAGGTATTAGTTCTATAACTTTGGGGAAGAATACTTGATGAGCCTCAAGTAAACCAGGAAAATAAGCAGCGAGTAAATCTCCAACTCGGTCCCAATAATTGTAAATCTTTTCACTGACTACTCCACCAAACATGCTATACCTTTTGGCTTCTTTATTCTGATTGTAGGGGTAAACTATATGGTCTCCGTGTCGCACCCCTTCTTTAAGAGGGTTATTCATAAATGGTCTGTATAAATACATATTACCAATAAAATAAAGGATTTCATCTGAGCAAAAAATAAGGTCATCGAAATTCTTTTGAAAGTCGAAATTGCTACCGTATATGTTTTTCCCTTCACTGATTACTTTAAGATGCCATTCAAGTATTTGACGACCATTAACCATAAAACTATGGTCTAATCCTCTCAATGAAGTTAAATTATACTGTTTGTAAACTTCAACAATACTTTTTTCGAAATTAGCAATTGATTCTTCTGGATTCATGAGGCATAACAATTCGATAATACATATTATATGCATTATCCTATTAATACCTGCAATATAACCAATATCATATAAAACAAACCAATCCCGTCCTAAATAAATTTTAGAACAAATCAAAAGTATTGAATTTGCTTTAAATACAGTTTAAAAACCCTCATAAATCAAAAAGCACCCCCTGCCTG
>Ga0114931_10007020_pt1 | contig 13803 bp, 8 predicted proteins | sample 2SBtaG_FD_89579 | JGI IMG/M metagenome (GOLD analysis project Ga0114931, IMG submission 89579) | Deep subsurface microbial communities from Kolumbo volcano to uncover new lineages of life (NeLLi) - 2SBTROV14_V59a metaG | ecosystem: Environmental > Aquatic > Marine > Volcanic | place: Kolumbo...
GCAGCAGGCACGGGAATTTTTGCAGGAATGGGAAAACGCTGTACAGAACCCCGGCGGTTGAGCCGTTACCGAGCGTCCAGCACGGTTTTCAGCACATCCAGCGCGCGCTGAACCAGCGACGCATCGGCTTGTGTGCCCATATGCCCCAGCCGAAATACCTTGCCCGCTAGTGGCCCGTAACTGCCACCGGCAGCCAACCCGTGCGCCCGCAACCGCGCATCAAAAGCTGCCCATGTGATGCCGTCGGGCACAAGTGCGGCGGTAACGGTGGGCGATGGTATCGCGTTTGGGGCGGGGTACAGCGCAATGCCCATTTCTGCCAACCCGCGCCGGCACAATTCGGCAACAGCGTTGTGTCGAGCGAAACTCGCCGCCAGCCCTTCCGACAGCAGCAACCCCGCACCGGCGTTCAGTGCCGCCACGCCGTGCCAATTGGGGGTGTATGGAAAATAGTGTTCTGCCTGTGCGGTGAAAAACGGTTTCAGCGCATCATACCCCACATAATCCACTGCGTGAATGATGTCCCACGCTCGGTCGCTCACCGCCAAAAATGCCATACTCGGCGGTACCGACAGACACTTTTGTGACCCGCCAAGACACAAATCAATGTACCATTCATCTGCCAGCACCGGTGCGCCGCCCGCGCTGGCAACCACATCCACATAAAAAAGCGGAACCTCGTATTTGTGTTTCAGCGCGCCCAGCGCTGCCAACGGGTTTAGGGTGCCGGATGGCGTTTCGCAGTGGACAGCGGTAATCATTTTTGGTTGAAAATCCACTATGGCACGTTCAATCTCTGCCATATCGGCGATGGTTTCGTTGTATGGCAGCCCAATGGTGCGCACTTCGGCGCCGATGGATGCCGCCATATCGGCGATGCCGTACCCAAAAACGCCCGTGGCGACTGCCAAAACTCGGTCGCCGGGGCGCAGCGTGCTTTTCAGCGCCCCCCACAGCGAGAGCATCCCCTCGCCGGTTTGGATGACCACTCGGTTTTTGGTGCCCAAAATTTGCTGCAATTTGCGCTCGGTTTCGTTATACAGATTCAAAAATTCCGGTTCCAAATCTGCCGAACCATAATTTTTTTGATACACTGCCAGCACATCGGCGGGCACGGCTGTTGGACCCGGTATCATCGGGATGGGGTAAACTTCCATTGTTTCCTCCAAAGATGCGTGATGCGATTCGTTATTTTACCGCTGATGATGTTATAATTCCGATAATGGATTCGGCAAAATTTTCCCGACGCGCATTTTTGAAAACATTGCTTGCTGCATTGGTTGTGGCAGGCTGCCAACCGCAGTCATCCGGCGATGGCGGCGGCTTTTCGCTGCCGTTATCCGGCAAACGTAATACCCCCACCCCAGAAAATCCGCCAACCCCCACCCCGCTGCCACAGCCCGACAGTGTGGCGCAAGCGTATTTTGCTGCGCTGGAAAAAACCGACACCGGCGCGATGTACGCCCTGCTGACCCCCGATTCTCGCCGGCGTGTTTCCGTCACAGATTTTGATGCCGCTTATCGTTACGTATTGAACCAAACCACTACTTTGAGTCTCGCCATTACCCCCAAAGCCATCTCAACGCAAGCCGACCGCGCGCAGGCGAAATTTAACGTCACATGGCACACCAGTTTATTTGGTGATATGGAAACCGAGCACATGATGAATCTGCGCTTTGTGGCAGAGCGTTGGGGCGTGGTATGGGAGCCGATGCTGCTGATGCCGCAACTGGGGTATGGCATTACCCTGGTTTTGCAGGAAGAAACCTTTCCGCGCGGCGATATTTTGGCAGCAGACGCAACTCCGCTGGCAACCAACGGGCAAGTTATTTCAATTGGCGTTGTGCCCGGTCAGTTGCAAAACCGTGCGGAAACAATTTCGGCATTAAGCCAATTGTTGGGAATGGATACTGCCAAAATTTCCGCCAAGATTGATGCCGCACAACCCGATTGGTATGTCCCGCTGGGCGAGATTGATTTGGCAGCCGCCAGCGCTGCTGGTGAGTTGCTGACCGCATCGCCGGGTATTGATGCCCGCGCACATTCGGCGCGAGATTACCCGCAAGGCGACACGGCGGCACATATTATCGGCGTTTTGGGGGCAATTCCCGCCGAGAAGCTGGATTCGTTCCGCAAAATGGGGTATCGCGGCGATGAAATGGTCGGGCAAACAGGGCTTGAGGCGTGGGGCGAACCGTTTTTGGCGGGCAAACGTGGGGGGCGGCTCATTACCGTGTCCCCATCCGGCGCGGAAAAAGAAGAAATTGCCGTGGCGCATGCAGTTCCCGGCGGAAATATTCACCTTCATTTGAATTTACTGCTTCAACAGCGCGCCGAAGAACTGCTCGGCAACCGGCGGGGGGCTATCGTGGCGATGAAACCCACCGGCGAAGTGCTGGCGATGGCAACCTATCCCCGATTTTTCCCCCAGTCGTTTGCCGGCGGCGTCGATGCGGAAACGTGGAACCAACTGCTCAACAACCCCGACCGTCCATTGGTCAACCGTGCCGCGCAAAGTGCATACCCGCCCGGTTCGGTGTTCAAAATTGTCAGCATGGCGGCGGCGATGGAAAAACTCGACATGAGTCCCGACACCACATTCTTCTGTTCGGGCACGTGGTATGGGTTGGGCGAAAACAACCCCAAAAAATGCTGGCTGGAAACAGGACACGGCACAATCTCTCTGCGCGACGGGCTAACCCAAAGCTGTGATGTGGTATTTTATGAGGTGGGCAAAGCGTTATATGAAGCCGACCCCGCACTACTGCCCGAAATGGCTCGTGCTTTTGGATTGGGGCAAACCACGGGCATTCTTGGCGTGGATGAAGCGGCGGGTATTGTGCCTGATAATGCATGGAAACAATCAACACTCAACGAGCCGTTGTACGTGGGGGACATGGTCAATATGGCAATCGGGCAGGGATATTTGCTGACGACCCCGCTGCAAGTGACACAAATGGTGGCCGCCATTGCCGCCCAAGGGAGCGAATACCGTCCGCAGGTAATTTCGCGCCTCAATTCTCGAGATGCGGGCGATCAGCTCTTCCCCGCCGAAATTGCGCGGCAGGTAGCAGTGACACCGTTCACGCTGGCAAACATTCAGCAGGCAATGTTCGGTGTGGCGCACGGACGGTACGGCACGGCGCGCAAAGCCTTCGATGGTGTGGGATTCAGTGTGGCCGGCAAAACGGGCACCGCCGAAACCGGTATTGACGCACCGAACGCTTGGTTTGCCGGGTATGCGCCCGCCGATACCCCGCAAGTGGTCATCACGGTGATGCTGGAAAACGCCGGCGAAGGGTCGGAGTTTGCTGCGCCCCTCTTTCGCCGGATGGCAGAAAGCTATCTTTCAATAGCCGGATAATAGTCGGTTGGGGGCATCGGCTATTTTATTTCTGAACCTGCCGGAATCCACGGCAAAACCGGGTGGATTCTCACTTTCGCCGGGATGGCATCACTTAAAATTGAGTGGTTTTCCGTGTGATTTTGTGCAATTGCAAGAAATTCATTTAGTTCGAAGTGAGAATATCAGAAATGTTTTTCATTCGATTAGCATTATTGGGTTGACAATCGTTTTATGCGTGTGCTATAATAAAAACCGTAAAGCGCTTCTTTTGAGGCAATTATACAACGTGATATGATGCCAGGCTCTCCCCTTTTCATTTGCCTGGCAATTATATTGTATAAAAAATTTGACTTACACAATGTGTAAATGAAGGTTGGTATGAAAGAAAAAGAAGCATTGGAACCCGCACAGGTTACTGCACCGGAAGAAGCAACCCCTGAACCGGAAATTTCTCCACTGGAACTTTTAATGCAAAAAGCAAAAGATCAAGGATATCTTATCTCCGATGATTTGCTGATTGCTATTCCGGAAGCGGAAGAAAATATGGACCAGTTGGAAGAGCTGTTCATTCAATTGGTTAACCAGGGAATAGAAGTTTATTCAAGCGAAGAAGAAGCCGAAGAAGAACGAAAAATAAAATTATCCGGCTTGGCGAAAAAAGAAGAAGCCGAAATTGACCCCTTCGATTTAAGCGCCATTGCCGCAGATGACACCATCAGCCTGTATTTGAAAGAAATGGCGCGTGTGCCACTGCTCACCACCGAAGAAGAAACCACGCTCGCCCGCAGTTTGGAGCAGGGTCGCTACGCCGAGCAAGAATTGCGTAAAATTGGCAGTAACGCCGACCTCGACCGTGTAGATGAGTTGAAATCCATCATTCGGGCGGGAAATCGCTCTCGTGACCATCTGATTAAAGCCAATACCCGGCTGGTTGTCAGCATCGCCAAAAAATATATGGGGCAGGGCGTGCCGTTTTCTGATTTGATTCAAGAAGGCAATTTGGGGTTGATGAAAGCCGTGGAAAAATTCGACTACCACCGCGGCTACAAATTCAGCACTTATGCCACGTGGTGGATTCGGCAGGCGATTACCCGCGCATTGGCAGATCAGGGACGCACCATCCGTGTGCCGGTGCATATGAGCGACCGCATTCGCAAATTACACCAAATTTCTCGGCAGTTGGAGCAGGCTTGGGGGCGGAAACCCACACCGGAAGAATTGGCGCAGGAATTGGAACTGGAACCGGCAAAAGTGCGCTGGATGCTGCGCGTCAGCCGTCACCCCGTTTCGCTGGAGCGTCCGGTGGGTGAAGAAGAAGATAGCGAATTGGGTAACTTTATCGAGGACGAAGATGCCCCCACCCCGCCCGATGCGGCATATCACCATTTGCTGCAAGAAAAACTGGAAGATGTACTTTCAACATTAACCCCGCGCGAAGCCCGCATTTTGCGGTTGCGGTTCGGGTTGCAAAATGGCCGCAGTTACACGCTGGAAGAAGTTGGTAAAAAATTTGGCCTGACCCGCGAGCGTATCCGCCAAATCGAGGGGCAGGCGTTGCGTAAATTACGCCATCCGCGCCGTTCGCGGCAATTGAGAGACTATTTGACGTAGATTTGATATCCAATTCTGATGAGCCGGTTATCGCAGCCGGCTCATTTTTTATTCTCCCGCATCAATTGCACAGCGAAACCCGACGTTATTGTAAAACAGAAAATCGCCATCCAGCCGGGCAATCGCGTTGGCAGTTATGGCATCATTAACCCAACTTGCCCCCCGCAATACGCGCCAGTGGCCGGATGTCATATCTTCTCGCCCATCATCGGCAAAGTAGGGGTACGGGCGAAACAGGCTGTTGGTCCACTCCCATACATTGCCGACCAAATCTACCACGCCTTCGGGGGTATCGCCCTGCGGAGAGAATGTTCCCACCGCCGATGTGCCGTTCAACCGCGCTTCGACAGTGTTACAGTGGTTCAGTTGGAATTTATCGCCCCAAGGGTAGCGCCGGCCGTTCAACCCGCGTGCTGCATATTCCCATTCGGCTTCGGTGGGCAAACGTTTATTCGCCCATTGAGCATACGCCAATGCATCTTCCCACGTTACCAGCACAACCGGGTGTTCGGCTTTTCCGGCGGGGTACATTCGCGTTTCAATATCCCAGTTGTAGCCGGATGTATCACACCATGCAACATCATAATTCGGTACCGGATGTCCGGTGGCGTCAATAAAGCGTTTGTATTCTGCGTTGGTTACCGGCCACCGGTCAATATAAAAACTGTCGATGGTGACACGATGCTCCGGTTTTGCATTTTCGGCATCGTTGTCGCTACCCATTATGAATGTACCGCCGGATTGAAAAACCATTTCTTTGCCGTCATCGGGAAAAACGATGATTTCACCGTCGGTTTCTTGTTTTTTCGTCATAATAACCCTCTTTCAATAACAACAGATGAATGGTGTTATCATATTTGGACATCATAAGCCAATACACATCCTCCCAGCCAGATATGGTCACCGGGTGTGAGCGGATACGCTTTGCCCATCATTATCAATTCGCCATTAATTTTTGTGCCGAACCCACTGCCCATATCCTCGATGTACAGACGTGACAGCCCCATTGGCTGCGATAGGAGGGCGCGTCGGCGCGACACCTTTTGTGATATGGCGCCCAAATGAGACAGGTCAATATCGGCTTGGTAGTTGATGAAACGGTCGCTGCGGCCGATGATGCGCTCTCCGGGAGGAACAACGATGGTTTCTCCGGTGGCGGCAACGGTAAACACGTGTGTCACCGCTTTGCTGCCCAGCCGAAAAATCCAGCCGGGAATTAAACTGTATCGCAGCGAAATATGCCCCAGCGTGATAATGTCGCCTTCGTAAAGACGGTGTGTGGCGCCAAGCCCCAGTTTTTTGCCGTTGATGACGATTCCGGCTCGACCGCCCATTTCTTCAATAAAATGAATGCCCCCTTTGCCGGTGATGCGGGCGTGCCGCCGAGAGACCGAATCGTAGGCAGCATCTTCAAAGGTTAAATCCACATCGGGGGGAATGCCGAAATGCGGGTCGTAGCGTCCCAACACCAGCGAACCGTCTATCGGCAGGGTGATGTGCCGCCCATTCGGTTGTACAGTCAGCCAAAAACGCTGGCCACTGGCTCGCGCAGAAGCAATTTCGTGTCGTGTCACTTGGTCTGGGTCACGGATGTCGTTGGGCAAGTTGTCATCGGGTTGGCTGGCTTTTATAAAGGGTGTGAGCGGTTTTGGTGGGGGAGGCGGAGAGAAGGTCGGTTTTTTCGGGGTGGGGGGTGGGGCAGGCGGCGGTAGTTCGCCGGTGCGGTTTTCGCGGGCACGGCGCAGGCGCTGGCTTAAAAGCGATTCAGTTGAACCTTTTTTGGCTTCTTCATCTGCTTTTACCAGCAAACAGTTCGATTGCAGATGTGCCCACAAGTCAATCGTATCGGTTTTGTTGGCAAAGGCATTGCGAATCTGCGCCTTGATTGTCGGTGCGCTATCACTGTATTCAATACACCGGTTGCGAATTGGGCATTTCCGGCAACTATATTTATATGGTGAGCCGCTCTCTTCAGGCATAAAAACCCTTTCGGCAAAATAAATGTTTTGCTACCCATTCATTATATCAATGAAATTTAAAGATTGTCAATGTTGGCGCGTGCTAAATTGCCGAGCCCTGTGATAATTGGTATAATCGTGCGGTTTGAAAATTTTAATTGGATGCCTTTATGCCAAAAACGATTGTAGTTATCCCAACCTATAACGAAGCAGATAATTTACCGAAAATTACTGCGGCACTCTTTGCACTGGAAATCCCCGGTTTGGAAATTCTGATTGTCGATGATAATTCGCCGGATGGAACGGGCACAATCGCCGATGAATTGTCCGAACAGCACCCCGGTGCATTTCACGTGATGCACCGCAAAGGGAAAAACGGACTCGGCACGGCGTATATTGACGGTTTCAAATGGGCGTTGGCACACGGCGCAGATTATGTGGTGCAGATGGATGCCGATTTTTCGCATTCGCCGGAATATATCCGCCAATTTTTGCAGGAAATTCCAAATTATGATGTCGTTGTCGGGTCGCGGTACGTGCGCGGCGGCAGCGTGGACGAACGCTGGAGCTGGTGGCGCTGGTTTCTCAGCTGGTGGGCAAATTCGGTGTGGGTGCGGCTGGCACTGTGGGTGAAAACCAAAGATGCCACCGCGGGCTTCAAATGCTGGAGCCGCGACGCGCTGGAGCGTATCGGGCTGGATCGTGTGAAGGCAAACGGTTATGTTTTTCAGGTGGAAATGTGCTATATTTCTGAGCGGCTCGGCTTGAAAATTTTGGAAATCCCCATCCATTTTGAAGACCGCCGCATCGGGCAGAGCAAAATGGATATGCCTGTCAAAATTGAAGCCGCGTTGCGCGTGTTTGAAATTCGCTGGCGGCATCGAACAATAAAAGCAGAGATTCAATAGCACACAGATGACACAGATGGCGCGGATTACCACAGATTTTTTGATGATATTTGCGGGAAAATCAGTGGCAATCTGTTTAATCCGTAAAATCCGTGTTCTATTTTTTGGGGAAACGAATGACAAAATTTCATTTTATCACCAAAAAAGACCTTCTCGCGGCGGCAATTCTGTTTTTGCTGCCGTTGCTTTTGTTTGCCCCGGTCACGCTTGGCGGCAAAACCCTCCTGCCCGCCGAAAACCTCTTTTCGTTTGAACCCTATGCCTCTTTTGCCGCCGAATTGGGCGCGGAACAACCGCATAACCTGCTCGTTTCGGACCTGATTCTGGAAAATTACGTTTGGAAAAAACACATCCGTGAGGCAATTGCCGCCCGCGAATTGCCGCTGTGGAACCCGTATATCTTTTCGGGACAACCTTTTTTGGCAAACGGACAGCACTCCGCACTGTATCCGGTGAGCCTGCTGTTTTACGTTTTCCCGCTGGCGAAGGCATACGGCTGGTTCACGGTTATTCAGTTGTGGCTGGCGGGGCTGTTCACCTACATTTTTTTGCGCACACTGAAAGCCAATCGCGGTGGGGCACTGCTCGGCGGGATTACTTTCAGTTTGAGCGGATTTTTCATCAACCGTGTGGTTTTCACGATGATTTTGGCGGGGGCGGTGTGGCTGCCGCTGATGCTTGCCATCATCGAAATCATCATCCGCAAACAGGAAGAAAAAGGGCTCGCCGGATATTCGCCGATTCCGTATGTGCTGGCGGGCGCACTGGCGATGGGTGTGCAGGTGCTGGCGGGGCACATCGAAATTACGTATTATGTGCTGCTCGTCAGCGGATTTTACGCCCTGTGGCGGCTGATTGCCCTGTGGCGCACCCAACGCACGCCGAAATTTGCGATGCGGCTCGGCGGCTGGCTGTTGGTGATGATGGCGGTTGGATTGGGAATCGGCGCGGTGCAACTCATCCCGTTTCTGGAAATCGGCACGCACAATTTCCGCGAGGGGGCGGTGTCGCTGGAGCAGGTGCGCGGCTGGGCACTCCCCGCACGGCGCATCATCTCGTTTGTCATTCCGAACTTCTTCGGCAATGCGGCGCACCACAATTATTTTGATTTGCTCACCCGCCAATGGTTGCCCATCGGATTGAATGCCCACGGTGAAATCAACCCGCTGTGTGCCGGTTGCACCCGCTGGGACGTGAAGACGGCGGTCGAAGCGGGGGCATACACCGGCATTCTGCCGCTGGTGTTCGCTGCGCTGGCGGTGTGGTTTGCGGTGCGCAGAAATTACGAATTACGAATCATAAATCACGAACTGCGTGAAAACTTTATTCAACCCGTATTCATCTTCACCACCCTCGCGATTCTCTCGCTGTTGTTTGCCTTCGGCACGCCGCTGTATGCGGTGCTGTTTTACGGCCTGCCCGGCTGGAATCAACTGCATTCCCCCTTCCGCTGGATTTACCCGTTCACACTGAGCATCGCCGTGCTGGCGGGGCTGGGGGCAAGCTATTTGAGTCAAACAGTACACGGAGAGCGCAGAGAAAATGCGGAGATTCACACAGAGAAAGAAAAATATAATTCTCAGGGCCCTCTGCGCTATCTCAGTGAATCTCTGCGGAATGATTTTCTCACCCGCGCACTTTCCCACCTGCTCCTTTGGGGCGGATTGGCGGGCGTGCTGGCGATGCTGTCTGCGCCGGTTGTGCCGTCGCCATTCATTTCGGCGGGAAATTGGGCGCTGGCGCATTCCGGGCTGGCGCAAAACGCCTTCGCCGACGGACGGCAGTTCATCGGCTATGAATGGCGGAATTTCCTGCTCTTTTTTGCGGCCGTGGCGGCGACGGGATTGGTATTGCGTATTGCGTATTGCGTGTTGCGTAAATCTTGTTTTATGTCGAAATACGTTTTACGAAATACGTTTTACGAAATACGTTTTACGAAATACGTCATCCGTCACTCGTGGCTCATTCTCGCTCTCATCATCACCGCCGCCGATTTGATGCTGGCGAATGGCGATTTCAACCCCGCCGCCGACCCCGCACTCCTCAATTTCACCCCGCCGAGCGTGGAATTTTTACAGCAACAGCAACTTTTTGACCCCTATTTCCGCATTACCAGCTTCGATACGGCGGCGGGACGCGGCAATAAAGTGCTGAACGCCAACACAGCGATGGCATATCGGCTGTTTGATGTGCGCGGCTACGATAGCGTCATCAGCGGCGATTACACCAAATTTATGCAAACCATCCAGCCAAATGGCGACCTGCTTTACAACCGCGTGGGGCCGCTTTATGCGCCCGGATACGCCGCGCTCGATTCCGCTCTGCTCGATTTGCTCGGTGTGCGCTATGTGCTGACCACCGTCGACATCCCGAACGCGGGCTATCAATTGGCGTATGATGGCGAAATCAAGATTTACGAAAACACGGACGCTTTGCCGCGCGCGTTTGTCGTCACCCGCGCCGAAACCGACATCCCCGATATGGATTTCGCGCTGAAAAGCCTGAATCCCCGCGAGACGGTGCTGCTGGACGGCGAGCAAATCAACCCCGGGCACGATTTGCCGCCGGAAATGGGCGAACCGCGCACGCAGGGGCGAGACCGGTCGCAGGTGATGATAACCGATTACCGCGCCAACAGCGTCACGGTGGAAACCTGTGCCAATCCCGCGGGCTGGCTGGTGCTGGCAGACAGCTATTTCCCCGGCTGGAAAGCGTATGTCACCCCGCAGGGCGGCACCACCGAAACCGAAGTGACCATTCATCGCGCCGATGGAACATTTCGGGCGGTGTATCTGCCCGCCGGAAGCTGGACGGTGGAATTCAAATACACCCCGATGAGTTTCAAATTGGGCTTGTATGTCACTTTTCTGGCGTTGATAATTTTGTTTGTGTTGGCGATGGCATGGGCGTGGGGCAAAACCTATCGCGAAGAAATTGACGGCAACACCGTGCGGCGGGTGGCAAAAAATTCTATCGCGCCGATGGTACTGGCGCTGCTCAACCGGCTGATTGATTTTGCCTTTGCTATGCTGATGCTGCGGTTGCTCGCGCCGGAAGGGGTGGGAAAATACGCTTTTGCTGTGTCGCTGATTGTGCTGTTCGAAATTCTGACCCGTTTTGGGCTGGGCACGTTCCTCACCCGCGAAGTGGCGCGCAATCACGCCGAAGGCAATCGGTATTTGAGCAATGTGGTGCAGTTGCGCGCCGTGCTGTGGCTCATCGCCCTGCCGCTCATCGGTGGGGTGTTGGCGCTCTATTTCATCACCAGTAATTTAACGCCGGATGTGATTTGGACGGTGGCGTTCTTCGTGCTGGGGATGTTCCTCAGCAATATCGCCGACGCGCTGACTGCGCTTTTTTATGCGTATGAGCAGGCGGAATATCCGGCATTCATTTCGACCGTCACCGCCGTGACGCGGGTGTCGCTGGGTGCGCTGGCGCTATTGCTCGGCTGGGGGATTATCGGGCTGGCGGGTGTGAGCATGGTCGCCAATCTGGTATCGGTGCTGGTGCTCGGCGCGATTTTCTGGCGCAAAATTTTCCATCCCAGTTATGAACCGGACACCGGTTTACAGCGGAAAATGATGTCGGAAAGCCTGCCGCTGATGATCAACCATCTGCTGTCCACCGTCTTTTTCCGCATTGATATTTTCGTGCTGAAATCATTCCGCGGTGATGAAACCGTTGGCTATTATAATGCCGCATACAAATATATTGATGGCATCAACATCATCCCGCAATATTTTACGCTGGCCATCTTCCCGCTGATGAGCCGTTACGCCAGCGATTCGCGCAATTCGCTGGTGCGGGCGTATATTCTTTCGCTGCGGTTGCTGGAAATGCTGGCGATTCCGCTGGCGGTCGGCACGCCCTTCATCGCCCGCGAGCTGATTCTGCTTTTGGGCGGGAATGAATATCTGCCCCATTCGATGATTGCCCTGCAACTGCTGATTTGGTTTCTGCCGTTCAGCTTCATCAATCAGGTGACGCAATATGTGCTGATTGCGATTGACCAGCAGCGATTTTTGACCAAAGCCTTCATCATCGGCGTGGTTTTCAACGTGGTGGCAAACCTCATTTTAGTGCCGAAATACGGCTATCGCGCGGCGGCAATTACCACCATTCTGTCCGAATGGTCGCTGCTCATTCCGTTTTATTATTCCGTGCGGAAAAATCTGACCATTGTGCCGTGGTTCGATGTGGTGTGGCGGCCGGCGGTCGCGGCGGCGGCGATGGGCGGCGTGATGTGGCTGCTCTTCGGCGGCAATCACCTGCTGATGGTGGTTGCGGGCGCGGCGGTTTATTTCGGCGTGCTGGCGGCGGTCGGTGGGTTCCGCCAGCCGGATATGTCGCTGATATGGTCGGCGTTGCCGCTGGGTCGGCTGCGGCGGGGATAGAACCCGCTGCCGCGCGTCGCCGAAAAGTCGCTGCCGTGCCCCCGCCGTTTGTTTGCCTCCGGTTAGTATCGAAATAAAACCTGACCCCATTGAAACTTTTTGCCATTGTCCCCAAACTTAACTCCTGAAATACCATCCCGAAATTTTTCACAGAAAAAAGAATGCCATTGCATTGCCTAAAATCAAACATTATCAGAAACGGGTAAGAATGTCAGGGAAATCTTTACGCGCACTTTATGGAAATTCGACGGCATTTAGGCGTATAATGTAGGCAGTATTGGCAAAGACCGGGGTATTACTGATGACGGTTGCATACCGCTTTTTGATTTTTAAATTGGATAACCACAAGTACGGTTTGCCGCTTGAATTTGTTTCGCGGGTCATGCGGATAGTCGAGATTATTCCCGTACCCAACGAAACGCCGCTGATTCGCGGTTTCATTAACCTGCATGGCGAAATGGTAACGGTTTTCGATTTGCGTGCGCTGTTTAACTTGCCGCCGCGAGATGTTCGGTTATCCGACCGTTTGATACTGCTTGCGATTGAAGGCCGCTCGTTGGCACTTTTGGCAGATGATGTGGATGATGTTTTGGAACCCAAACTCATCGAAGTGATGCGTGCCCGCAATGTTATTTTGAAAACACCCGTTTTGGACGGGGTTTTGCAGCAGGATGGAGAAGTGATTTACCTTTGCAATCCAACTGCGTTGCCTCAGATTGACATCGAAACTGATGCGGTAGATTTACCGGAAGATGATATGGCAAAGGGTGAACCGGTGTGAAAAACGTGCCAACTGCGCAGATATCGCAATTGAGCAAAAAAATAGAGACTGCACTGGGGTTGTATTTCCCGCCCGACCGGCACACGGAACTGCTGAAGAAACTTGCACCTGCCGCTGCAGAATTCGGAGCTGATGACACAGCGCAATTGGTGACGCGGCTGTTGGAACAATCGCTCTCGCGCGAAGCGTGGGATGTGCTGGCAAAATATCTCACTATTGGCGAAACATATTTCTTCCGTGAGCCTGCCGCTTTTGATGCGTTGAACAAAAATATTTTGCCCACAATTTTTCGAGACCCGCGGCGGGTGTCGCGGCAAATTCGGGTTTGGAGTGCAGCCGCTTCCACCGGCGAAGAGGCCTATTCGCTGGCGATGCACTTCGACCGGTTGTTACCGAACCATCCCGGCTGGTCGGCTACCATTTTTGCCACCGATGTGAATGTCCACGCCCTGACACGGGCAATGCGCGGTATTTTCCGGCGATGGTCTTTCCGGAAAATACCGGAAACCTATCGGCGTATGTATTTTACGGAATTGCCCGATGGAACATTTGAAATTTCTGAAAAAATCCGCCGGATGGTTGTTTTTTCCCCCTTAAATCTGGTCACGGATGATTATCCTTCACACATAAAAAAATTGTACGATATGGATATTATCTTTTGCCGGAACGTGCTCATCTACTTTTCGCCACAAACGATACAAAAAGTGGTCACCAAACTGGTGAACACACTGGTGAGCGGCGGCTGGCTGGTGGTCAGCCCCAGCGAAGCCCCACACATTGCCGCAGACGGTTTGCAGCGACA
>Ga0114931_10007021_pt1 | contig 13802 bp, 6 predicted proteins | sample 2SBtaG_FD_89579 | JGI IMG/M metagenome (GOLD analysis project Ga0114931, IMG submission 89579) | Deep subsurface microbial communities from Kolumbo volcano to uncover new lineages of life (NeLLi) - 2SBTROV14_V59a metaG | ecosystem: Environmental > Aquatic > Marine > Volcanic | place: Kolumbo...
CGGCCCGGGCCGACGATACCGAGATTTACCTGGGTAACGCGCAGGTCGCGGCCGATCTGCGACCGAATATCCTGTTCGTCCTGGACACATCGAGGAGCATGAACAGAGAGAAGGACGGGCAACCGCAGAACCGGATGACCCGAATGAAGCGGGCGCTGAACCAAGTGCTCGACCAGATCGACAACGTCAACGTCGGCCTGATGCTTTTCGAAGGCGGTAACCGCTTGGCATTTCCGGTCACCAATATCGACGCGGACAGTCAGGCCACTACCCTGTTGCGCCGGGTCAGCGCCGCCGACGACGACGCCGAGGAAAGCAGACCGAGCGGTAAAGTGGAGCTGCACAACCCGACCCTGGAACTCGGCGATGTACCTCCCGTCAGCGTGACCACGCAACTCGCACCGAATCCACTGCGCGAATCACCCGCTTTCCTCTCCAACGGCCTCGTCGGCATCAGCCCCAACGACACCACCGAGCCGAAACGAGATCCCGATAGCGGTCCTTTCGGGAACGTGCTCGAGTTCTCACCGAGATTCAAGACCGCGATGCGATTCGAGAATCTTCCGATCCCGCCCGGGGTGACGATTACGCACGCGGCAATCTCGTTTGAACCGCTGACCGAGGACGCGGTGGCGACTACGATGATCTTCTCCGGGCACAAAGTCGCTGACTCACCGGCTCTTCCGACCGGCTTCAACCTCGGTCAACCTCTTGAACCGACCATTCCGGTAACCGTGGCGGACCGCTTGGCCAACGCCACAACGGCTAAGGCCACCTGGGATCCGGTGCCGGTGTTTGAACTCGGGTCGCACCCGGAAAGCGTCGAGTTGAAATCGATAGTCCAGGAAATCATCGACCTTCCGGGGCCCCCAACATGGGCTCAAGGCAACGCCATAACCTTCATGGTCGAAACGCCCAGGGGAATAAGGCGCGCCCGAACCATCGAATCCACCGCGACTCAGGGGAGACCTTCCCAGCATCGCGCAACGCTGAATATCGAGTATGAGGCCGGCGGCACGCCGGGCGCCCAGTTCGTCGGCCTGCGCTTCCGCGACGTGCGGCTGCCGCAGGGCATCAAGATCAAGAAGGCGGTACTCGAACTCAGGCCCTCCGAAAATACCAACGCGCCGGTGGACATTCGGATCCGGGGCGAATTGCCTACTTCGTCCATGCCTTCCGCGGCGCCGTTCGCCCGGCCGGACGGGACTCCGATTGCGAATACGCTTTCTTCTTCGCGCCCGCTGACCAGCAAGTATAAAGACTGGAAGCTGGGCGCCGGGGATCCCTGGACGCAACTCGATCACGTTCAGACGCCGGATCTGACAAAAGTCGTGCAGGAAATCGTGGATCAACGGGATTGGTGCGGCGGTAACGATATGGCTTTCGTGCTCCAAAAGATACCGCTCACCACCAAGATCGGACCACGCAGTTTTTCCAGTTTCGACAACGATCCGAACCTGGCGCCGGTGTTGCGGGTCGAATTCGAGCCGCGCACCGGTGCGGGCTGGCGAAAAAACCTCAGCGGATGCACGGTCGTCGAGATCGCCCGCCAAGTCAACGCGTCCAACGATGACGCGGAGCAAGATGTCAATCTGGGCTCGCTCTCGCTGGTCAGTCCGACCCTCGAGTTCTTCACCGACGCGTGCTGCACCCGCGCCAACGGGCTGCGCTTTGCCAAGCTGAATATCCCGAGCGCCGTCGCGGGCGGCAACGTCAAAATTCTGAGCGCCGCGGTGACACTCACCGCGGCGAAATCGGGTAGCGAACCGACCAGTGTGAATATTTTTGCGCAGAAGATCGGCGATGCGCCGCCCTTCGATGAAGGGCGCAACGACGTCCTGTCGAGGATGCAGAGCGCGTCACAGCTCGTTGGACCGATACTGTGGAACGCCACCACCACACCCAGCATCGACATCTCGGACACCGGAAGCGGGGCACTGAATCCGGGTTGGAAGACCGGCCAGAGATACACCTCGCCCGACATCAGTCCGCTGCTGCAAAGAGTGGTGGACGGCGTGGATTGGCGCTCCGGTAACGCAATCGCCCTGCTTTTGAATGGAACTGGAAGGCGTGTCGCGGACTCCATCGACGGCAACCCATTCGGCGCCGCGCGCCTGCGGGTCAAGTTCCGGGTCAACCTGGCGCCGCTGAGCCCCAGCGAGCGGATCTTCAACACCGTGCGCCAGGCACTCGAAGAAGTAGTCAACGGCATTGTCGGCGGCGGCGAAACGCCAATCGTCGACAGCCTGTACGAATCCGCGCGCTACTTCGGCGGCAAATCGCTGGATTTCGGCCTCCTCGCCAACCCGCACCCCGCGTCCTATAAAGGCGGCGACATCAAACGCTTATCCGGCTGTGACGAATTCAACCCGCAATCGCTGGCCTGTGCGGGCACGCGGGTCGTCGGTGATCCGGTCGCCACCTACATCTCGCCGATCACGGACGCCTGCCAGTCCAACTTCATCGTGCTGTTGACCGACGGCGACGCGACCGTCAATGAGTCGGTAGCGGGAAAAAAGGCATCTCCGGCGAGGCCGCCGATCCCGGCCACCCCGGCGCGTCCGCCGAACGTGCTCCCGCAATTCATCGGCAGAAGCGGTTGCCCGGCAGTTGATCCCAGCGGTAACCCGACATTCGCCCTGGATAAGTTCGGCAATACTGTAGTCGACAACCGCTGCGGCATCGAACTCGTGAAGTACCTGCACGACAAGGACCAACTGCCGGCCCCGGATGGTATCGGAGACAGCGTGAATACCGTGAGTACCTATACTATCGGCTTCGCCCGGAGTTCGCAGTGGCTCACGGACCTGGCGACCGCCGGTGGCGGACGCTTCTTCACCGCGACCAAGGCCGACGATCTGGCGCGAGTATTCCAGCAGATTTTCGCGCTGGTGCAGGCCCGAACCACGTCGTTTGCGACACCGTCGCTCTCGATCAACGCCTTCAACAAGCTGTTTCACCGCGATGAGGTTTACTTCTCGCTGTTCCAACCGAGCGAATTCGCGCGCTGGCCGGGCAATGTGAAGAAGTACAAGATCCGCACAACGTGCAGGAATCCGGCCAACCCGGCTCAGACGCTGCCCAACTGCGAGGTCGGCGAGATTATCGACGCGAAGGCGAGCCCCGAACCGGCGATCGGCGAGGATCAACGGATCCGCGATACCGCCCTCAGCCAGTGGACCGACCCCGCCAATCCCGATGGCGCCAAGATCCTCAAGGGCGGCTCCGGAGCGGAATACCTCGACGACAGCGGGCCGTTTTATCGCACCCGCTGGGTGTTCACCTGGGTCGGCGACACTCCCCCCGCGGCGCCGGTACGCCTCGACGTGCCATCGCCCAAACCGGCAACGGCGCCGAATCTGTATCTCGAGATCAAGGACGCAGACGGTGACGGTATCCTCGACGGACTACCGATCCCATCGGACACTTCTCCCTTTAGCTCGGGCCTCGGCGGATTCACGCCCGGCAAGCTGTTCGGCCTCGAACGCACCAGAACCCTGCTCGGGGTGCGCAGCGGCTCGACCGTGGCGCAACTCTGGAGCGCGGGCGACGTCGTGGGCATCAACGATTTGGTCACGGTAATGAATCGCCAGATCAACTGGATCCGCGGTCAGGACGTCGACGACGATGACGGCGATGGCAGCCGGGTCGATGACCGCTATTCGTTTACCGATCCGCTCCACAGCAGCCCGGTCGCGGTCACCTATGGCTCCAAGTTCGCCGACAATCCGGCGACGCCCAACGTGGATGAGGCGTCGGTGTCGGCCATCACCAAGCTGTTCGTCGGCACCAATGACGGCGGGATCCGGATGCTCAACGCCAGCGATGAGCCGGCCGCGGGCGGCAACGGCGGCAAGGAGCAGTGGATTTTTTATCCGCAGAGTACGCTGCAGGTCCTCTGGGATCTGCGCAATAACCTCAAGACGCCACAACATAAATACGGTGTCGACGGCACGCCGACCATCTGGGTCAACGACGTCAACGGCGACGGCACGGTCGATCCGACGCAGGGCGACTTCGTGCGCATGTACATCGGCATGCGTCGCGGCGGCAATCAGATCTTCGCCTTCGATGTCACGCCCGACGCCGTCCTCAGCGATCCGGCGGGACTCGCGGACATCGTGCCGAAGCTGCTGTGGCGAATCGACGGTAACAGCACGGAATTTCCGCGACTCGGCGACACTTGGTCGCGGCCGCGTCTCGCCACGATCCGCTACGGCACCAACGTCGCCGGCGAGAGCTTTGCCCGCAAAGTGTTGATCTTCGCCGGCGGTTACGACAAACAGCAGGACGGCACCTTCGCGCCCGGTGGAACCGGAAACGCCATCTACATCGTCGCCGTCGGTCCCACTGATCCGAATTTCCCGACCCAGCGCGCGGGACAGCGCCTGCTGTCGATCAGCAGCGCTGCGCCGCCGGCGGATGCGAGCGGCAACATCAGCGGCGATCACGTCGAGGTCCCGGATTTACCTGGCCAACCGGGCACCGGCATGAGCTTCCCGATCCCGTCCGATGTCGCGCTTCTCGATTCGGACGGCGACGGCGCGATCGACCGCCTGTATGTCGGCGACACCGGCGGGCAGATGTGGCGCGTAGACCTGGCGGCAAACACCAAAGCCAATGAACCGGGGATCGTCGCTACGGTCGGGAAACTCGCGTCGGTATCGAGCGGCGATACCAGCAACTGCCCGGACCCGAGCAACAAGCCGCAATGCGATCAGCGCAAGTTCTTCTATCCGCCGGACGTGGTCCAGGTCCGCAATGACGGTGGATCGAGCATCGCGAATTACGATCTGGTGGTCGCGGTGACCGGGCGTCGGCCCAGCCCGCTGGATACCAGCGTTCAGGACCGTGCTTACGGCTTCAAGGATCTCGCGATCGGCGCTAGCGCGCTGATCGCCATGGATTCGACGCCGCCCGACGGCAGTGGCGACGGCGACGGTATCGCCGAGCCGTCGGAAGGTTACACCACCCTGCAAGGCCCGCTCGACAGCGGAGCCACGGGCGATCTCATTGACGTCACGGATCCGAACACGCTGACCTCCAACGCCTCGGGCTTCAGAGACTCCGACGGCTGGTATCTGGACTTTGCGGCGGCCGGTGAAAAGGCGCTGGCAGCACCGGTTATTCTGGCCGGCAAGCTGTTTTTCACGACCTATCTGCCCGAGGGCGTGGTGGCGAACGTGCAGTGCGCGATCCCGGAGGGCGGCGGACAGCTTTACGGGGTCAATGTTCTCACCGGAGAGGCCGTGTTCAACTGGGCGAGCAACGAAGGCGACACCAAGACCGCGGCCGACCGCACGATGAAGCTCGGCGGTGGTATCCCCTCGGGCGCCGTGCCGATCTTCCAGCCCGAAGCCGTTACCTTGTTGATTGGCGGCGGCGGCGGCGCCACCACCGTCGATCCGGATGTCGCTCTTCCGCGCCAGCGAACCTATTGGTTCCAGCAGTAGGCGGATCGCCGACCGCGCCGCACCGCGGTGGCGTGCGAGCGCCGCAGGGAGCGATTAGGATGCGCATCGAATACGGTAGATAGTGCCCGCCCAGAAAGACGGGCACTCAGTCCGGTACCGGGATGCACCGGCATTTGCGGCGACTGCAAGTCGTTGAACATGGGAGGGATCTGGAATTTATATTTCCCGATTCCGCCCCCGGAAATAGCGAGGATGGCCGTTTCCGGATGAACACTGGATAGGGGAAACTGACGATGAGTAAAACCCACCCGGCACGCAGCGTCGGATTCACACTGGTCGAATTGATGATCGTGGTCGTAATCATCGGGGTGCTGGCGGCGATTGCCTACCCGAGTTACCAGAGCTACATACGCAAGTCGAAGCGCGCTGACGCGCATGCCCTGCTCACCGAAATCGCGGCGCGCGAAGAGCGCTACTATTCGAACAGCAGCCCGCCGACCTACACCACCAATCCGACTCAGCTCGGCTATACCGCCAGCCCGGCGCCTTCGCCGGACGGTTACTGGTCGGCCACGGTCACGGCGACCACCAATATCGCCAACGATTTCACCATCACCGCGACGGCGGGCGGGACCAAAGGCCACACCGACGCGCAATGTACCAACATCACGCTGAACTCCCTCGGCGTCAAGGGCGGAACCAGCGGCGCAGCCTGCTGGTGAGTCGCTCTGTTCGAGTAGCGGCGGGAACCGTAGTGTTCATTTTCAACGACTTGCAGTCGTCGAAAATGCCGGTGCATCCCGGTACCGGACTGAGTGCCCGTCCTTGCGGACGGGCACCAACTAACACGAGCCGAGACGGTAACGCGGGGACATGATGCCTCATCGTGTCCCCCTCGAAGACCGGCGCCAGCAGCCCCGAACACGGGAGGCGTGATCCCGGCGATGGGCTGCTGCCGCCGAGTATCGAAGGGACACCCATGCGGCACGGTGTCCCCGCGCCTTCGAACCAAGCCCTAAAGCCCCGGCGGCAGGGAAAAATGTACCTGCTCGGATTTCCCCGTGACCTCTTCGGCCACGTGTTGCCCCCATTCCTGCAATCGCGCCACGACCGACCGGACCAGCACTTCGGGCGCCGAAGCGCCGGCGGTCACTCCGACCGTAGACACGCCGTCGAACCACTCGCGGCGTAGGTCGTCGACGTCGTCGATCAAATAGGCGCGAGTGCCGAGTCGCTCCGCAAGCTCACGCAACCGGTTGGAGTTGGAACTGCTGGGCGAACCTACCACCAGGAAGACATCGCAACGCGGCGCGATCCGCTTCACCACGTCCTGGCGATTCTGCGTCGCGTAGCAGATATCGTCCTTGCGCGGGCCGACGATCGCGACAAAGCGATCGCGCAGTGCGTCGATGACCTCAGCGGTGTCGTCCATTGAAAGCGTGGTCTGGGTCACGAAGGCGATACGCTGCGGATCGCGAACCTCCAGCGACGCCACCGCAGCGGCGCTTTCCACCAAGTGCATCCGCCCGCCATCGCTGGCGCCGGCTTCATACTGACCCAGGGTGCCCTCGACCTCGGGGTGACCGGCATGCCCGATCAGCACGCAGTCGCGCCCCTCTTCCTGGTAACGGCTCACTTCTTTGTGCACCTTGGTCACCAGTGGGCAGGTCGCATCGAATACCCGTAGCTTGCGCCGCTCGGCCTCGTCGCGCACCGACCTGGCGACCCCGTGGGCACTGAAAATCACGATGCCCTCATCCGGTACTTCATCGAGATCCTGTACGAACACCGCACCCTTGCGCGCGAGCCCATCAACCACGTAGCGGTTGTGGACCACCTCATGGCGCACAAAGATCGGTGGCCCATAAATTTCAAGTGCCCGCTCCACGATCGCGATCGCGCGATCAACGCCGGCGCAAAAGCCACGCGGATTGGCTAACAGCAGTTGCATGGTTCCACCATCAAATCAGGCACGGTCCCAATCTTAGGGGCAAGACTTCGACGCTGTCCACCGATGGTTGTCAGCGGGTCGGCCCTCCGTCGCGCAGGGTCAGCAACACCAACAGCACCGCCCCGACGCTGATCGCCGCGTCGGCGACGTTGAAGGCCGGCCAATACCATTCCTCGTAGTGTACGACGAGAAAATCGATCACCGCTCCCGAAAACAACCGATCCCACAGATTTCCCAACGCGCCGCCGAGAATCAGTGACAGCGCCAAGGCGGTCGTCCTATCCTCGGGGCCGAGGCGTCGCAACCACGCCACAATCAACAGCGACACCACCGCCGCCAGCGCCGCCAGCAACCAACGCTGCCATCCACCGGCACCGCTGAGAAAACTGAAGGCCGCACCGGTATTACGGGTGAGTGTCAGGTTGAAGTACGAGGTCAGAACCAACGGCTCATGCATACGCAAACCGGCCAAGGCCCACTGCTTGGTAATTAGGTCCGTGGCCAGCACCGCCAGCGCCGGCCACCACCAGCGCAACGCCGTGCGTGGTGTTCGCGGGCTCAACATCGCCGCCGCACCCCGACGGCGCCCATCAAGCCCAGCGCCGCTCTTCACCCTCGGCGCCGAGGTTGAGCACACACCGCCCGCATAATTCCGGATGCTCGGGGTCACGCCCCACATCTGCCCGGTGATGCCAGCATCGTACACACTTCGGATCGGTACTCGCCCGCACCGCCACGCGGATTTCCCTGTGCGCGACCCGCAGCGACTGCGACAGGCGGGCGCCATCGACCGGCGCCATCGCCGGACACTCGGCGAGCGGCCGTAGCCGAGCATCGGCGCTAATCAGCGCGAAGCGCAGTTCGTCGCCGAGCGGTGCCAGCGACGCCGCCAATTCCGGTTCGCAGTAACACGCGATCTCGGCGTCGAGCGACGAGCCAATCAAGCCCTCGGCGCGCAACCCCTCGAGCTCCCTGTACACCACCTCGCGCAATTCCAGCACCGTCGCCCAGAGGCGCATTTCGGCCGCCTTTACCGGTACCACGTCGAGTCCTTCATACCAGGTGGCGAGAAACACCGAGCGTGCGCGATCCTTACCCGGCAAATGACGCCAGATCTCTTCCGCGGTGAAACTCAGGATCGGAGCCAACCAGCGCACCAGCGCCTCGCCGATGTGGTACATCGCGGTTTGCGCCGAACGCCGCGCGCGACTCGACGCCGGAGTCGTGTACAAGCGATCCTTGATCACGTCGAGGTAGAAGCCGCCCATATCGAGCGCGCAGAAGTTGTGCAGTTTCTGAAATACAACATGAAACAGATTGCCGTCGCAGGCGCTACGCAGTTCAGTCTGCAGGGCACGCGCGCGGGTCACCGCCCAGCGATCGAGGGCGAGCATCTCGGCACCCGCTACCGCGTCGCGGGCCGGATCGAATCCGTGCAGATTGCCGAGCAGAAACCGCGCGGTGTTGCGGATCCGGCGATAACTGTCCGCCATCCGTTTGAGGATTTCGTCGGAAACGCTCATCTCGGCGCTGTAGTCCGTCGCCGCGACCCACAGGCGCAGCACGTCGGCGCCGAGGCGATCCACCACCTTCTGCGGCGCGATCACGTTACCGCGGGATTTGGACATCTTCATGCCCTGCGCATCGACGGTGAAACCGTGGGTCAGAACCCCGCGATAGGGCGCCACCCCGTCCATGGCAACCGACGCGAGCAGCGATGACTGGAACCAGCCGCGGTGCTGATCGGAACCCTCGAGGTAGAGATCGGCCGGAAATCCCAATTCGGCCCGCCGGCGCAGCACCGAGTAGTGCGTGGTGCCGGAATCGAACCACACGTCCAAGGTATCGTCGACCTTTTCATAGCGCACCGCATCGTCCCCCAGCAGTTCCGCCGCATCGAGTTCGAACCACGCGTCGATGCCGTGCTCGTCGACCCGCCTGGCCACCGCTTCGATGAGGCGCGCCGAGTCGGGATGCGGCGCGCCGCCGCCGCGCTCCACGAAAAGCGGGATCGGCACGCCCCAGCTACGCTGGCGCGAGATACACCAGTCGGGCCGATTCGCCACCATGCCTTCGATCCGCGCCTCGCCCCAACGCGGCTGCCAGGTGACCTGTTTGATCGCCTCCAGCGCGCGCTCGCGCAGGCCCTCCTGATCCATGCTGATGAACCACTGCGGCGTGGCCCGAAAGATGATCGGTGTCTTGTGCCGCCAGCAGTGAGGATAGCTGTGTTTGAGCGGCGCGGTCGCGAGCAGGTTGCCGTGCTCGCGGACCACCTCGATCACCCCGGGGTTGGCCGCAAAAACGCCCTGACCCGCGAACAGCGGTGTCCCCGGCACGAAGCGGCCGTCCGACCCCACCGGGTTGTCGATCTCCAGCCCGTAGCGGCGGCCGACGGAGAAGTCCTCCTGGCCATGGCCGGGCGCGGTATGTACCGCCCCCGTGCCTTGCTCCAGGGTGACGTGCTCGCCCAGGATCACGGGCACCTCGCGAGGATAAAAGGGGTGCGCGAGCAACAGTCCCTCCAGCGCCTCACCCCGGCAGGTCGCTACAATCCGATGATCCTCCGCCGGGTAGCGTGCCATGCACGCGTCCACCAGTTCGGCGGCGAGCAGCAGCGCTTCATCCTCGCCACAGGCAACCAGCGCATACTCATATGTGGCGTTGAGCGCCACCGCGCGGCTCGCGGGGAGAGTCCACGGCGTGGTGGTCCAGATCGCGACTGAGATCGGCCGCGCTTCCAGAGTCGCGGCCGGCAGCCCGAAGCGGGCCAGCAGATCGGCGCGGTCCACCACCCGGTAACGCACGTCCACGGTCGGCGAAGTGTGAACCTCGTACTCCACCTCGGCCTCCGCGAGCGCCGATCCGCATTCGGTGCAGTAGTGCACCGGCATCTGACCGCGCAGCAAATGCCCCGCGGCGTAGACCCGCCCGAGCGCGCGGATGATGTCCGCCTCGGTATGCGGGTTCATGGTGAGATAAGGACGCTTCCAGTCCCCGATCACGCCGAGCCGTTTGAAATCACGGCGCTGATTGTCTATCTGCCCGGCGGCGTACTCCCGGCAGGCTTTCCGAAACGCCGCCGGCTCGATGTCCACCCCGGCCTTGCCGAGGCGTTTCTCGACCATCACCTCGATCGGCAATCCATGGCAATCCCAGCCCGGGACGTAGGGCGCATCCAGACCGTTCATGGAGCGTGCCTTGTTGATCATATCCTTGAGCACTTTGTTGACCGCGTGCCCGATATGAATATCACCGTTGGCATACGGTGGCCCATCGTGGAGCACGAATTTCGCGCACCCGCGACGTTCGCGGCGCAAGGTCGCGTAGAGGTCCATTTCTTCCCAGAAACGCAGCACTTCGGGCTCGCGCTTGGCGAGATTCGCGCGCATCGGAAACTCGGTGCGCGGCAGGTTGAGGGTATCCTTGTAATCAGTCATTTCGATCCTTCGTGCGCAACGTCATGCGCCGTTCAGCGGCGCGCCGAATCGCGCGTTTCTCTCTTCGATGTTCAGGCCTGACGCCGCCGGCCGCCGCGGGCGGGTTCCGCCAGCGTCTCACGCGCCGAGGCCACGTCGCGACCGATCTGCGACTGCAGCGCAGTCAACGACTCGAAGCGCTGCTCACCGCGCAACCGCGCGACGAACGTCACCTCGAGGCGCTGGCGGTACAGCTCCGCATCGCGGTCGAGCAGATGCACTTCGAGCAGAGTTCGGGATCCATCCACGGTCGGCCGCACACCGACGTTCGCGACCCCCGGCGCTGCTTTGAAGTCCGCCCCGCGCACCCGCACCGCAAACACGCCGGATACCGGGCATACTCGGCGACGCAGCGGAATATTCGCGGTCGGAAAGCCGATTTGACGCCCCAGTTGCCGGCCGGGCACGACCCGCCCGTACATCGCGTAGGGGCGGCCGAGCAACGCTTCTGCGGTGGCCAGATCACCCTCGGCCAGCGCCGAGCGGATGCGGGTACTGCTGATCCGCTCCTGGCCGACGCAGGCGGTCGGCCGACGGCTCAGATCGAATCCATGGCGCGCCCCGTATTGTCGCAACAACGCCAAGTCGCCCGTGCCGCGATGGCCGAAGCGAAAATCATCACCGATCACCAGATAGCGCACACCGAGTCCCGTGACCAGCAATCGGTCGATGAATGCGCCCGGCTCGAGTGCCGCGAAGCGCTCGTCGAAGCGCAGCACGACCAAGCGCTCGATGCCGGTATCGGCGAGCGCAAGGATCTTCTCGGCGAGGGTGGTGAGCCGTGTCGGTCGGCTGTCGTGGGCAAAGAACTCACCGGTCAGCGGCTCGAAACTCACCAGCGTTGCGGGCACACCGAGCCGGTGCGCATGCTCAACCACCTCGGCCAGCAACGCGCGATGGCCGAGGTGCACGCCGTCGAAGTTGCCGACCGTCGCCACGCAACCGCGATGCCAAGGACGGAGGTTACGCCAGCCGCGGATGAGTTCCACTTGTCACCGCACCGATAAAAAAAGAGAGCGATTATACGGCTCGGCCGCACTCACTGACCAGACGACGACCGCAAGGACTCGGGCGCCACGGATGGTGAACGAAAATCGCGCGGCCGCACGCCGAGCAACAGCAGCACGCTGAAATAACTCACCGCCCCGCCCGCGACCAATCCTGCGAGGCGCAGTGCCCGCTCGGTGGTAGGCGCGGTGCTCCACCACTCCGGGTCGCCGCGCAGCAACCAGAGCGCACCGGCCATGATCAGGTTCGCGATCAGCACCCTGAATGCCAGCGTCGGCCAACCCGGGAGCGCCCGATGATGCCCTTCGCGTCTCAATCCTCGGTACAGCAAGCCCGCGTTCAGATACGCCGAGAGCGAGGTCGCGAGCGCCAATCCGGCGTGCGCGAGCGGCACCACCAGGGCGAGATTGCAAAGGATATTGAAGAGCATCGCCGCGACTCCGGCACGTACCGGGGTACGGGTGTCCTGGCGCGCGAAATAGCCGGGGGCCAGCACCTTGATGTAAACGAAAGCCGGCAACCCCAGGGCATAGGCCAACAGACTGCGCCCCGCCATCCGCACATCGTGAGCGCCGAACGCCCCATGCTGGAACAGCGTGCTCAATATGGGCACCGCCAGCAGCGCCAGCCCGACCGCTGCCGCCGGTGCGATCAGCAGTACCCAGCGCAGCGCCCAGTCGAGGGTCGCGGAAAAGCGCTCATGCGCGCCACGGGTATGCTCGCGCGCCAACCCCGGCAGGATCACGGTCGCCAGCGCAATCCCGAACACCCCGAGCGGGAACTCGACCATGCGATCGGAGTAGTACAGCCATGACACGCTGCCGGTCACCAGGAAGGAGGCGATCAAAGTGTCGACCAGCAGGTTGACCTGTGCCACCGAGACGCCGAACAGCGCCGGCAAGATCAAGCGTACGATGCGCCGTACGCCTTGGTGGCCGCGGCGCAACCGCGGCGCCACCAGCAGCCCGAGCCTGGCCAGAAAGGGAAACTGAAACGCAAGCTGCGCGACGCCTGCGATCAACACCCCCCAGGCGAGCGCCACCACCGGTTGCTCCATGTGTGGCGCAACCACCAGCGCCGCGGCGATCAACGCAACATTGAGCAGCACCGGCGTGAAGGCCGGTACGCCGAAGCGCCCGTAGGCGTTCAGGATCCCCCCGGCAAGCGCGGTCAGCGAGACGAACAGGAGGTACGGAAAGGTGATCCGAACCATCTCCACGGCCAACGCGTATTTTGGGACCTGGCGGAGAAAACCCGGCGCGAAAATCGCGATCAGCAGTGGCGCGGCCAACACGCCGATCACGATTACCCCCATCAGAATCGCGCCCAGGGTACCTTCGACATGCGCCACGAGGTCGCGCACCTGAGCCCGGCTGCGCCCGCTGCGGTATTCGGAAATGACCGGCACGAATGCCTGTGCGAACGCGCCCTCCGCGAACAGGCGACGCAGGAAGTTGGGAATCCGGAACGCCACGAAAAAGGCATCGGCACCTACTCCGGCGCCGAAAACCTGCGCGATCACGACATCACGCACGAAGGCCAGGATCCGCGAGGCGAAGGTGTTGACGCTAACGACCGCGGTCGAGCGGAACAAACCCCGGCTCAATTCCACCTCCTTCCCGCCCGCTGACGGCGCGCGTTTGGTACCCCGGAAACATCGTTCGCGACCGCAACCCCGACCCCGGCGCCCGCGCTTTCGTCCGAACCATGATTCACCCGCCGGGTCGCGCAAGCCGCGAGCAATGCGCGCCGCGAGCTACGCACCACCCGGCGCACCCACGGCTGCCTCCCTCACCGAGCTTTCCGGTGTACGATCGCCGCCGCAGTACAGCCCTGAAGCATGAATCTTGAAGCTCAATGGTAGCAAGGGTTTGCGAGGTCTGTATAAAAATGGGCGTCGCAAATGCAGGGGTAGACAATCATGGCGCGGTTTGACAGGATAAAGGAGAC
>Ga0114931_10007022_pt1 | contig 13801 bp, 14 predicted proteins | sample 2SBtaG_FD_89579 | JGI IMG/M metagenome (GOLD analysis project Ga0114931, IMG submission 89579) | Deep subsurface microbial communities from Kolumbo volcano to uncover new lineages of life (NeLLi) - 2SBTROV14_V59a metaG | ecosystem: Environmental > Aquatic > Marine > Volcanic | place: Kolumbo...
CCCACGCAACGTACGTTGCGTGGGGTCCCCGTTCGTTCCTTCGCTGAGCAGCGTAAGCCCGGGGCACCCGCGCCCGCAGGGCGTGGGTCGCGCGGCCCACTGTAATACTCGGACAGGCTCCTAGCGCCGCGGGAGCCCGCGCACGCCCCACCCAGCCCGCGAGCGCTGCGAGCGTCATCAGATACGGAAACGCCAGGAAGAGCTGGTACGGCACCGCCAGACCGAACGTCTGCAGAAAGAACTGAAGCGCGGAAGCGGCGCCGAAGAAAAGCGCGGCCAGCATCACGCCCAGGGGGTTCCATCTTCCCAGGACGACGACGGCGATGGCGATGAACCCTCTTCCGGCCGACATCCCCTCCGAGAACGTGCCCGCATGCGCCAACGCCAGATGTGCGCCCGCCAGCCCCGCCAACGTGCCCCCGAACAGGGTGGCCCCGACGCGCGTCCACCGCACACGGACGCCTACGGCCTGCGCGGAGGCCGGATCCTCTCCGGCGGCGCGCAGCTCGAGGCCGCGCTCCGTGCGGAACAGAAAGTACCACAGGAGCGGAGCCAGCAGGTATGCCGCGTAGGTCGTCACGGGCTGCGCGAAGAATGCCCCGCCGACGAGCGGAACATCCGCCAGGCCCGGCACCCGCACCGGGGCCAGCGTCGGCAGCGTCAGCGCCGCACCGGTGGCCCCGAAGCGCGCCTGATAGACGGCGCCGGTCAGCCCCAACCCACCGATCGTCACGGCGGTTCCGGTGATGATCTGGTCGGTGCCCAGCCCCACCGCGAACGCCGCGAAGACGAGCGCGGCCAGGAAGCCCGCGAGCGCTCCGGTCGCCACCCCGACCCCGGCGCCCAGCGACAGCGCGCCGAGTGCGCCGCCCAGCGCACCCGCGATCATCGATCCCTCCAGCCCGATGTTGATCACACCGCTGCGCTCCGTCACCGTCTCGCCCAGCGCGGCCAGCGCGAGCGGGGCCCCGAGGCGAACAGAAGCCTCCAGGAATGCCGCGAATGCCCCCGGCTCAGCCACGGAAACGCTCCGCCGCGAGCGCGCAGAGGACGGCCAGCGCTTCCACCACACCGACCCATGCGCTCGGGATGCCGGCCGCGCGCTGCATGGCGGCCGACCCGCCCTCCAGTGCGCCGAAAAACACGCCCGCCAGAACGACCCCCAGAGGGTTGAGCCGCCCCAGGAGCGCCACCGCGATGGCCGTGTAGCCCCATCCGGGAGAGAGGCCCTCGTACAGCGCGTATGTGACGCCACTCACCTCCACGCCGCCCGCGAGTCCCGCCAGACCGCCCGGGACCAGGAACGTGCCCGCCGCCACGAGCGCCACCCGTATCCTTCCGGACACGGCCGCGGCCTCCGGCGAGGCACCCACGGCGCGCACCGCAAACCCGCCGGCGGCCCATCGCAGGAAGGCCCACGCCGCCACCGCGAGGACGAGGCCCACGAGCAGTCCGGCGTGGAGTCGGGTGCCGGGCACGAGGATTCCCAAGCGCGCGGAGTCGGCGATCGCCTCGGTCTGTGGAAAAACGCCGCGCGCCTCCTGGAGCGGGCCGCGCACGGCGTACGCCGCCAGATCGATGGCCACGAAGTTCATGAGCAGGGTGGTGATCACCTCGCCCACATCCATCTTCAGCTTCATCACGGCGGGAATCGCCGACCACAACGCGCCTGCCACAGCGGACGCCGCCAGAACGCTGGTCACCGCGAGCCAGGGCGCAAGCCCTCCGGCGCGCAACCCGACCCACACGCCGGCCACCGCGCCGGCATAGAGCTGGCCCTCGGCGCCGATGTTCCACACCCCTGCCCGGAACGCCACAGCCACCGCCAGCCCGGTCAGAATCAGCGGGGTCGCCCGCACGAGCGTGATCGACAGGAACGCTTCGCGGCTGCCCAATGCCCCCCGGAACAGGGCGATGGCCGCGGCGGCCGGGTCGTAGCCGCCGAGCCACAGCGCCAGCGCCGCCGCAGCCAGCGTGGCCGACAGGGCGGCGGCCGGCACCCCGGCGGCCGCGGAGCCACGAACCAGGAACTCCCGCCATGCACCGCCGGCCAGGGCACCGGAGCGCGAACCACCCGCTGCCTCGCTACCCATCGCCACGACCTCCGCCTCCCGACAGCATCCACGCGCCCACGCCCTCACGGGTGTGCTCGGCGGGCGGTACCGCCGTCAGGCGTCCCCGCACAATCACGAAGATCCGATCGGACAGCGCGAGCACCTCGTCGAGGTCTGTCGAGATCAGCACGACGCCCGATCCGCCGCCGGCCGCCCGCCGGGGGTGTTCGGCCCGCCGGCGGAGCTCCTCGTGAACGAACGCGGTCGCCGCGACGTCGAGGCCGCGCGTAGGGTTCTCCGCGACAAGCAGATCGGAGGCACGGGCCAGCTCGCGACCCACGATCAGGCGCTGCTGGTTGCCGCCGGACAGCGCCGCGGCCCGCGCGCGCACATCCGGGGCCACGATGCCGTAGCGCTGGCGCAGCGCCTCGGCGCGCGCGCGCACCCGGTCCCACCGCAGGAACGGGCCGCTCCGGAACGAGGGGTCATCGTGGACCGAGAGCGCCACGTTCTCCGCCAGATCGAACGAAGTGATCAGCCCCTCGCGCGTCCGGTCCTGGGGAATGAACCCCACGCCGCCGGGGAGATCGACGACGCCTTCGTCCGGCGCAAGGCGCCCCGCAAGCAGCCGGGCCAGCTCCCGCTGTCCATTGCCTTCGACCCCTGCGACTCCCACGATCTCGCCGCGCCGGATCTCCAGCGTCACGCCGTCCAGCACGCGCACGCCGCCACGCAGGACGAGGGCGTCCCGGACGCCCGCGACCCACGGAGCGGGCACGCGGGCACGTGACGGCCGCACGTGAGCGCCTGGCGCCTCCGCAGAGCGCAGCCGCGGACCCGGCGCGCGCGCCGGCGGGCGCGGCCTCCGCGGGCTCTCCGCGGCCACCTCGAGGGCCAGATCCATGCTCCCCAGCGCCGCAGCGTCCCGGACCTCTCCTCCGACCATGGCGCGGGCCAACACGTTCGCGTCCACGTCCGACGTGCCCGCTTCCAGGACGCTGCGCCCCCGCCGGAGTACGGTCACGCGATCCGTCACCGAGAGAATCTCGTCGAGCTTGTGTGCGACCAGCACGATCGCCACGCCCGTCCCGGCCAGCTCCCGGAGCATCACGAACAGGCGTTCGACCTCCTTCGGGGTCAGCACGGCGGTGGGCTCGTCCAGCACCAGGACCGACGGGCCACGCAGAAGTGTCCGCAGGATCGCCAAGCGTTGCCGGCCACCCACACCCAGCTCTTCGGCGGGCGCGTCGAGCGCTACCGACAGCCCGGTGCGACGCTGGAGCTCCGCCGCGCGATTTCGCAGCGCGTCGAGCGGCAACGCGAAGCCGCGGCGGGACGACCGGAAGCCTAGCGCGAGGTTCTCCAGCGCGGTGAACGCCGGCACGAGCGCGAAGTGCTGGTGCACCATCCCGATGCCCGCGCGCCATGCCTCCCTCGGCGAGCGGAACGCCGCGGGCCGCCCCGCCACCTCCACCGTGCCCCCGTCCGGGCGAAGGTGCCCGGCAAGTACGCTGAGCAGCGTGGTCTTGCCCGCGCCGTTCTCGCCGAGCACCCCGTGGACCTCGCCGCGGCGGACCGTGAGGTCGGCTCCGTCCAGCGCAATGAGCCGCCCGAAGCGCTTACGGAGTCCCCGGAGCTGCGCGGCCGGGGCGGGTCGGGCGCTCCCGCTCAGGACACCCCCTCCTCGCCCTCGACGAAGGGCACGCGAGGGACCACGAGCGTTCCCGCCCGGATGCTGTCCCGAGCGGCTCCGATGCGCCGCAGCAGCTCGGGCGGAATCGCAGCCGCGAGCGCAGGGTTGACCACGAAGTCGATGACCCCGTCGGCCGCCGTCGCGTACACCGGCCGCCCTCCGAGATCCCCGGCCCGCCACTTCCGGGCCACCTCGAGGAACGCACGGGGCATGCGAATGATCGCGCTGCCGAGGATCACATCCGGCGCCACGTCGTTCTGATCGCGGTTCATGCCCAGAGCGTAGGCCGTGCCTCCCCCCGCAACCACCTCGCGCACCGCCTGGAACACACCGAAGCTGGCCGCGTGGGTGTTGTGGATGAGCACGTCGGCGTCCCGGCGCAGTTGAGAGACCGCGGCCTCCTTGGCCGCTCCCACGTCGTCCCAGTTGCCGATGAAAGACTCCAGGACCACCACGCCCGGGTCGATCGCGCGCGCACCCGCTTCGAACGCGCGGAAGGTACCTTGAACGGGAGGAATGGACACGCCACCTACCATCCCCAGAATCCCCGTCCGGCTCATCCCGGCGGCCACCATCCCCGCCAGATAGCTGGCTTCCTACAGCGTGAAGATCAGCGGGACCACATTGGCCGCGACCTTCCCTCCTCCGCTGACCACGATCGTCACGTCCGGAAAGCGCACGCCGGCGCGCAGCGCCGCATCCTGGTACTCGAAGCCGTGGGCGAAGATCAGGTCGTAGCCGGAAGAGGCGTACGAGACAAACGCTTCGTCTAACTCGGCGGGCGTGCGCGTCTGCTGATGGCTGATCGCCGCACCCATGGAATCACGCAGGAGCAGCATTCCCTCGTAGGCGCCGGCGTACCAGCCGGCATCGCTCACGGGCCCGGCGGTGAGTAGCGCCGCCCGGAACGCGGCATCCCCCGCACCGGATGTTGCGCGCGACTCCGGCCGGGCGCACCCTGTGGCCAACGCGAGAAGCATGATCGCGGGGAGGACGACACCGCCCCGCACGGCCGCGGCAAGCACGCCACCTGAAGGGGCGTCGGCGGCACGCGCGACGCGACCGGGCGCGATGCAGGCAACCGCGACGCGGGCTAGCGCGACGCGGGCGGGCACGGCGGTTGTGGTCGAGCGCCGGTTCATGAACACGGTACTCCTCCGTCTGTCGGACATGGGTGCCCCTCCCGGCACGGGACTCGAGCCGTGGGTCCATTCTACAGCCTGCGGACCAGGGTGTGCCCACCTCCGCGCCGGAGGCACCGGCTTGATTTTCCCACACCCCGTCGGCATATGAAAGCGTTCCGAGCCCCGCAGGGGGGCGCGGATGCGCGAATGAGCATACCCACAGCCCGGATCTCCATGGCGATTCAATCCTCCTCCGACCGCGGAAGCTGGAGCGGCAGGCTCGGCTTCGTTCTCGCCGCCGCCGGCTCCGCGATCGGACTCGGCAACATCTGGCGCTTCCCGTACATGGCCTCGGAAGGGGGTGGTGGCATCTTCGTCCTCGTGTACCTGGTGTGCGTGTTGGCCATCGGCGTGCCCGTGCTCTTCGCCGAGCTTTCGATCGGCCGGGCGAGCCAGCGCAACCCCGTAGGCGCCTTCAAGGCGCTGGCGCCGAAGACGTGGTGGCCGGTGGTGGGCGGCATGGGCGTTCTGGCCGGTTTCGGGATCCTCGCGTTCTACAGCGTGATCGCAGGGTGGACGGTTGGCTACCTGTGGATGTCGATCACCGGCACGTTCGGCCCGGACGTGGACGCGGCCCGCAGCCTTCAGATCTTCAACTCGTTCATCGGCAACGCCGGCCCGGCGCTGTTTCTCACGGCGTTCTTCCTGGGGCTCACCGCGTGGGTCGTCCGGGGCGGCGTATCGGCGGGCATCGAGCGCGCCAGCAAGATTCTCATGCCGGTGCTGCTGGGCGTCATGATCGTGCTCGTCATCCGCGCCGTCACCTTGCCCGGTGCCTCCGAAGGACTCGCCTACTTCCTCAAGCCCGATCTGGCGAAGATGACGCCCCGGGTGGCGATGACCGCGCTCGGCCAGGCACTCTTTTCGATGTCGCTCGGCATGGGGGCGATGATCACGTACGGCTCGTACTTTCCGAAGGACCAGAGCCTCCCGTTCGCCGGCGTCGCCGTGGCGCTGGCGGATCTCGGGATCGCGCTCATGGCCGGCCTCATCATCTTCCCGGCGCTCTTTGCCGCCGGCATGAGCCCCGAGGGCGGCCCGGGCCTCGTCTTCGTCGTGCTGCCCACCGTCTTCGCGAGTATGCCGATGGGCAATCTCTTCGGGATTCTGTTCTACGCCATCCTCGCGATCGCCGCGCTCACCTCCACGATCTCGCTCCTCGAGGTCGTGGTTTCGTACTTCGTGGACGAGCGGGGCTGGGCCAGGCACAAGGCGGCCGGGGTCATCTCCACGGCGTGCTTCGTCCTGGCCATCCCGTCGGCGCTGTCACAGGGCGCCAGCGGGTGGTTCACCAACATCAAGTTCCTCGACGTGCAGAACATCATCTTCGGGAACTACGGACTGAGCATCGGCGCTTTTCTCATCAGCGTCTTCGCCGGATGGAAATGGGGTAGGGCGAACATGCTGGAGTGGGTGGAGATGGGAGGAAACGCGCTGCCGGGACGCGCGGTGCTCGGTTTCGTGATCCGCTTCCTTTGCCCGGTCGCGATCGCGGCGGTGCTCGTGTTCCTGATCCGCACGCATCAGTACTTCTGAGGTTCAGGACTTCTGAGGCTCACGTCGGGACGGCGGCGGGTAGCGTCCGGCCCGGCGCGGCGGCGTGGTCCGGACGCGGCCGCGCACCGCGACGGCGGGCCGTGCCTGCGCCAGGGCTCCTTCGGCCTCGAGGCGGGTACGCAGCGTTTCACGATCCGAGAGCACCCCGAAAGAAGCTGAAAGCGCGCCGCCACGATGCACGATCTACTGACCCGTTCAATCTCGAAGCGCCCGGACCGCGTGCGGTTCGAGGGCCGCATCCTCTTTCTCCTGGATGATGCCGACCTCGTCCGGGCCCAGCTCTTCGACGGAGTGGATCTCGAGCCGACCGACGAGGTCCGCGAGCGGCTGCGCGACCAGATCTCCACGGACGAGATCACGCCCGCGTACATCTGCTACTTCTTCGACGAAACGCTCGGCGAATTCCCCTACCTGGGGCTGCGCACGACGAACCGCCGCACGGGAGAGACCGAGTACCCCGTGACGCGGGGAAGCGTCAAGGCCGGCGGCTTCGTGTGCTCGGTGGCGGGCAGGCGGCGCGGCAAGGGCAGCAGCCGTGAGCAGAGCCCGTACGCCGAGCTCATGGCGGGCATCAGGGTGGTCGTGGCCGAGAGCATCGAGAGAATCTACAACGAGAACTGTCAGAACCTGGGGATCCTGACGACGACGGACTTCTCCATGATCGACCGCATCCGGCGCGGTGAAGAGATCCCCCTGGCGGTGTTCACCGAGGGCAAGGACGAGATCACCCGTCAGATCATCGAGTACGGCGGACTCTTCGAGTTCAACGTCGCGCGGCTCCAGGGCAAGGTCAGCCTGCCCGTGCCCGCGAGCCTCGCCGACGGCGCCTCCGCTGGCCGTCCCATGACGCTCGCGGAGAAGGTCTTCGCCCGGCACTTCGTCGTCGACGCCGCCCGCGGCGAGGTGGGCGTGCCGTGGATTCAGACCGGAGAAGCCGGCTTCTTCCGCACCGACATCCGCTTCAGCCACGAGTACGTCACCCCGATGTCGGCGATCTTCTTCGAGGAAAAGGTCGGCAGGAAGGGGCGGGTGGTCGACCCCGACTCCGTGCTGTTCTTCCGCGATCACTTGACGTTCCTGGCCAAGGCGATGACGCAGGAGCGTATCGAACAAGGGCTCCTCGACGTCGCGAACCAGTTGGAGGTCAAGCAGCGCGAGTTCGCCGAAAAGCAGGGGATCACGCTGTATGGTGAGCAGAAGGGTCACCGGCTCGGTTCCGAAGCCATCTGCCACTCCAAGATCCTCGAGGACTACGCCGAGCCCGGCCACCTGATCATCGGCTCCGACTCGCATACCCCGCACGCCGGAGCGGTCGGGGCTGTGGCGTTCGGCGTGGGCACGACCGCCATATTCAACTCGTGGATCACGAAGGACGTGCGCGTCCGCGTGCCCCCCACGTTCCGGGTCGTGATCACGGGACAGCCCGCGCCCAACGTCACGGCCAAGGATTACATGCTCGAGATCCTGCGGCACCCCTACGTCCGCGACGGGCAGGCGATCGGTCAGATCGTCGAGTACGCCGGCCCGGCCGTCAGAGCCCTGAGCGTCGACGAGCGTGCGACGATGACCAACATGGCCGCGGAGGTGGGGGCGTTCACCGGCCTCGTGGAAGCGGACGGGAAGACCGTCGAGTTCCTCATGGCGGAGCGCGGGATGGACCGGGCGCGCGCCGAGCGGCTGGCCGAAGGCATGCAGAGTGACGAGGGGGCGCAGTACGTCGAGGTCATCGAGATCGACGCATCGAAGATTCGCCCCATGGCCGCGCTTCCCAACGACCCGGGCAACGGTGTGTTCATCGACAACCTGGGTGAGGAGCCCGTGCGGATCGACATCGCCTACGCGGGGTCCTGCACGGCGGGAAAGAAAGAGGACATGGACATGTACGCGCGCGTGCTCGCGGAGGCGGATGCGGCGGGGCTGCGGATCCATCCCGACGTGCGCTGCTACATCCAGTGCGGCTCGATCGAGGTGCGCGAGTACTGCCGTGAGCGGGGCTATCTAGATCTCTTCGAGAGAATGGGGGCCGAGTTCATCGAGCCGGGCTGCGGCGCGTGCATCAACGCCGGTCCGGGCGTCACGGGAAGTCCGGACGAGGTCTCGATCTCATCGCAGAACCGCAACTTTCCCGGGCGATCCGGCCCCGGCCAGCTCTACCTGGCGTCACCCTACTCGGTGGCGGCCAGCGCCGTGGCCGGCTACGTGACGAGCTGGACGCCGGGACGGCCCATCGTTCCGGTCAGGCCCAGGAAGCCGGCGACGGTCTGAGGCGGCGTGTCGGCGGACGTGAGCGAACTCCCTGCGCTGCTGGAAGCGCTCACGTCCCGGCCGACGCAACTGTCCCCGGCGGGCTATCCCTATCTGGACCGCGCCGGATGGGTCACGCTGCGCGACCGCGTTCCCATCCTCTTCGGGATGGGCCAGCGCGTCCTCGACCTCGTGGAGCCGGAGCCGGTTCCGAGGCCCGGGTCAAGGGCCGCACGGGACGAAGCCATCGTGAGACCACCCTCGGTGCCCGCGGCTTCGTGCGCGGCCAGAGCGACGCGCGCATGATCGAGGTCTTCGCCGGATACGAGCGCGCCGGCATCATCCTCATCTTTACCGAGGAGAACGCCCTCTCGGTGGAAGACCTTCTCGCCACCGCGTGGAATACATATCACGCGGGATTCAAGTACGTCCACGAGAAGTCCGGACAGGGCCTGCGCCCCGCGATGCCCCGCTCGTCCCGCCGCGCCGGACATCTCATGAACGCCGCCTGGCACGCATGCGCGGCCGACGCGGGGTATGTGCGCGCGGATGCGTACTGCAGCCGCACGCGCACGGTGTATCCTTTTCCTCCAGAGGATGGCCACAACCCGGCCGTCAGCACGAACCACTTCTTCGTGCCCGGGCGGATCGCCGAGCGTCTGGGGTTGAGCGGCTGACCGCAGGCCGAGCTTGCCACGCACCGTCATGCCGGTCACACTTGAGCCGGCCCCTTCACACCACACACCGTACGACTCCGGGGCGCACCGCATGCAGGAGCTGAAGAAACGGGTCAAGGAGTTCTGGGAGGCGGAGCCGTGCGGATCGCGCTATGGCGAAGCCGGGGAGCGCCGGGCGTTCTTCCGCCAGATCGAGGAACGCCGCTACGCGCTCGAGCCCTACATCGAGGACTTCGCGCGGTTCACGGAGGGAGGGGGACTGCGCGTGCTGGAGATCGGCGTTGGCGCCGGAAGCGACCACGTGCAATGGATCGCGAACGGAGCGTGGGCGGTCGGCACGGACCTGACCGACGCCGCCGCGCGCATGACCCGAGAGAACGCGCAGACCCGGGGAATGAGCGCCCGCCTCTTCGTAGGTGACGCGGAAAGGCTACCCCTCGCGTCCGCCAGCTTCGATCTCGTGTACTCCTGGGGCGTACTCCACCACTCGCCCGATACGGCCGCCGCGCTCGAGGAGGTCTATCGGGTGCTCAGGCCCGGCGGTACCGCACGGCTCATGGTGTACCACGTGCCATCGTGGTCGGCCTGGATGCTCTGGGTCCGGCACGGCCTGCTGCGCGGCAGGCCCACGCGCCCCGTGCGCGACATCCTGGCCCGGCACCTGGAGAGCCCCGGCACGAAGGCGTACTCGGTGGGTGAGTTCCGGAGATTACTCGCCGACACCGGCTTCGTCGATCCGGCTCTGTCCACGCATCTCAGCACGTCGGACCTGCTGCTGCAGGATCCGAGCGACCGGTACAGCGGAAGCATGTACCGCGCCATCTGGGCGCTGTATCCTCGATGGCTCGTGCGGAGGATCGGCCACGCTCTGGGCATGGTGCTGATGGCGGAAGCGAAGCGCCCCGACCCGGAAAGCGCCGGGCGTCCCGAGCGCTGACCGGACGGGGCCCTCGCCCCTGCGGGTTCAGTCTTCCTCCTGATCCTTCTTCCTCTTATTCTTCCCGGACAGGAGGCGCCCAAGAGTGCTTCCGGCCGTGATCTTGACCCGCCGCGGCCTGGCGTGCTCCTTCCTCGGCACGTCGATCGTCAGGACGCCGTGCTCGTATTTCGCCTGGACCGCATCGGGATCGGCGCCCTCCGGCAGGAGGAAGCTGCGCTGGAACCGGCCGAACTGCCTCTCGGTCATGCGGTAGCGGGGGCGCTCCACCTCCTGCTCCGCCCTGCGCTCGCCCGACACATACAGCATACCGCTGTCGACGGTCACGTTCAGGTCGTCCGGATCGAAGCCGGGAGCCTCGATCGTCACGCGTACACCGTCCGCGGACTCCACGACATCCGCGGGGAACGCCCAAGCCTGCGGCAGGCCGAAGCCCAGGCGGCCTCCCATGAGATTGCTGACCATCCGGTCCAGCCGGTCGCCCAACGCGAAGAGCCCGTCATCCACGAAGGGGTCGGCCAGGGGCGAGAGCCGGCTGGTACGCCTGAGTGCAGGAAGCATCATGCCTCACCTCCTTACGTCAAGCGGTTATGAAACTCCTGCTGCACAGTTGATACGCATCCAGTGGGGCGCCGTGCATGGCGCCTGGTCACTCCCACGGCGCCACACCCCTGCCGGGCGCGTGGCCCGGCCCGCGAGGACCCATGCAACCGGCGTGCCAACGCTGCGCCGACACACCCTGCCAGGACCGTCAGACGGCGGGTGTCGAAGTGGCAGTTCGCGGCTGCCAGTTGGGCCGCACGCCCCTGCAGCATAGTTTTCCGACACGCGTACCCGAACCTTCTGGCGGCCCGGATGTCCCACATTCCACCCTTCACCCCGGATCCCCGGCTCTTTCCCTTCGAATCGAGGTGGTTCGAGAGCTCGATCGGCCCGGTGCACTACATCGACGAGGGGCAGGGCGACCCCATCCTCTTTCTCCACGGCAACCCGACGTGGAGCTTCCTGTACCGGGGCATCGTCATCCGCCTGAGGAAGCGATTCCGGTGCATCGCCGTCGACTATCCCGGCTTCGGGCTCTCGGTCCACCCTGAGGATTACGGCTACACGCCCGCCGAGCACGCCAACATCGTGGGAGACCTGGTCCGCCACCTCGAGCTGGAGCACCTGACGATCATGGGCCAGGACTGGGGCGGGCCCATCGGCATGCGCGTGGCCCTGGATGCGCTGGCGCGGCTGCGCGCCCTGGTCATGGGCAACACCTGGTACTGGCCCCTGGATACGCTACACATGAAGGCGTTCGCCTACGTGATGTCGAGCGCGCCGTTACAGAGCATGATCCTCAAGAGAAACCTCTTCGTCGAGCGGCTCATGCCGATGGCCGTGAAGTATCCTCTGGCCGACGAGGTCATGGAACACTACAGGGAACCGTTGCCCACGCCGCTGAGCCGCATCGGCGTGGCCGAGTTCCCGCGCCAACTCCTGGCCGCGACGCTCTGGCTGGGCGACCTTCGCGATCAGGTGCGCGACAGGCTCGTCAACGTCCCTCTCCTGCTCGTCTGGGGGATTCACGACGTCGCGTTCCAGCGGACCTTCATGGAGCGCTTCCGGGAAGACTTCCGGCTCACGACGGTCCATCGACTGGACGCAAAGCACTACATCCAGGAAGACCAGCCGGGAGAAATTGCCCAGGCCGTCGAGCGCTTCCTCGACGGTCCGTCGCCGCAGGCCGGGAGATCGTCCATATGATGGCTCTGCTCGCGGTGGCCGGCGGCGGAGCGCTCGGCGCCATCGGGCGCTACCTGGCAAGCGGCTGGGTCCAGGACCTCGTCGGGGACTTCTTTCCGTGGGGCACGATGGCGGTCAACACGCTCGGCTCCCTCTTCCTCGGGTTCTCGCTGGTCTGGCTCCAGGCCACCGTCGCGTCCGCCGAAGCCAGGCAGTTCATCGCCATGGGCTTCCTGGGATCGTTCACCACCTTCAGCACCTTCAGCTACGAGACCGCGGCCATGCTGCGCGACGGAGAGTGGTGGCGCGCGGGCGGCTACGCCTTCGGGAGCCTTCTCATCGGACTCGCCGCGGTCATCGCCGGCGCCGCGTTGGCCGAGTCCCTCACCCACAGGAGCTGACCCATGCCGCACGGATTCCACGGAGAGCGCACGCTGATGCGCATCTTCCTGGGTGAGAGCGACCGCTGCCTGACCGGTCCCCACAAGGGCAAGGCGCTGTACGAGGCGATCCTGCTCATGCTGCGCGAAAAGGGCTGCGCGGGCGCCACGGTCGTCCGGGCGATCGCCGGCTTCGGCCCGAGCGCGAAGATCCACACCGGCCGGGTGTTGCGCCTCTCGACCGACCTCCCCGTCATCGTGGAGGTCGTGGACGATGAGGACAACCTCCAGCGCATCCTCCCCGAACTCGACGAGATGATGGGGGGAGGATTGATCACGATGGAGCGGGCTCACGTCATCCTCTACCGCTCGGGGAACGACGGCTGAGTTCGCCGGCGTCGGGCGCCACACACGGAGGCGAGCCATGACCCACCGACAGGATGCTCCACCGGATCCTCCTCGCGTAACCCGCCGCGTGTTCCTGGCTGCCGCGGCCGGGGGGGTAGCCGCGGGTGCACTGCCGGAACGCGTGCATGCTGCCAACGCCTTTCCGGTGGAAGGTCCCCCGCCGGAGGGGCCGGCGGCGGACACCCCGGGCACCGACGTTTCCCGGGACGCCCCCCGCATCCGACTCGCCGAGCCCGGACCCATGATCCCGCCCGTGCCCGCGATCCTGCTGACCGTCCGCGGCAGGCCCGGCGATCCGGATGAGATCTCGGTCGTGTGGACGTTCGTGGTCGAGGGCAAGCCCCCTCAGATCGGCATCTCCGTTGGTGACGAGCACGTCGCCGGGCCCCTCGTGGCCATGCACGAGGAGTTCGTCCTGAACCTCCCGGTGGCCGGCATGATCCGCCGCTTCGACACCGTGGACATGAACTCCTCGCACGTCGGCGACAAGTTCGTGCTGTCCGGCCTGACCCGTGGCCACGCGGTGGCGGTCGACGCCCCCACCGTCGAGGAGTGTCCGATCCAGGTGGAGTGCCGTGTCTTCGACCGCATCCGCGTGCCCCCGGCGCGGACGATCTTCCTGGCCGAGGTCGTCGCGACCACCGCGCTCGAAGGCGCCGTCGATGCGGACGGCCGGCTCGTGGTGCCCGCCGTGCCCTTCTTCGGCATGACGGCCGGCAGCGGCGAGTTCTATACGATGGGCGAGCTGATCGGGCACATCGGCATGACCGTCGGCCGCGACGACATCAAGTACTGAACGGGCGCGCGCGCGCCGAAGCGCTTACCGCCCGCCCGGGTTCTCGGCGCCGACCGGCGGTCCCTTCAGCTCGTTCGCGTAGACCTTCTGCAGCTCGTCGTGATACCGCTCCAGGAGCCCGGCGAGCACCTTCTCCTCGTCCG
>Ga0114931_10007023_pt1 | contig 13801 bp, 13 predicted proteins | sample 2SBtaG_FD_89579 | JGI IMG/M metagenome (GOLD analysis project Ga0114931, IMG submission 89579) | Deep subsurface microbial communities from Kolumbo volcano to uncover new lineages of life (NeLLi) - 2SBTROV14_V59a metaG | ecosystem: Environmental > Aquatic > Marine > Volcanic | place: Kolumbo...
ATGGAACAATCGCGGCAATAAGACATTCGATAAGCTTATCGGGAAACTTATTTCGCTCAAATTCCCGTTCATCAACCCGCATCTGATTCTCTTGATTTTTTGAAAACAATTCAAGATATTTAACTTCTCTGGAAGCGGAAAAGCCCGGATAATTTTTTCGGGAATATAGATACAATTCTTCCGCAAAAACGTAAAACTTTGCCTGATCTGTTTTGAAAAGCACCAATCCGTAAAGAAACATTTGCCAAACCTCAGGAAATCCAGCAGTTTCGCTTTTCAATTCTCTCCACAAATCGATCGCAGATTCAAAATAGCCTATAGCGGTTTCAGAGTCCCCTTGAAACAGAGCAATCGTTGCACTTCCCAAATATTGCGTGAGGCTATTAGGTGTGCCGATCAACTTTTTCGCAACAGAAAGTTCGCCGCGATAAATTGCCTCTTCAATAGCGAAATCGATTATTAGCCCGTGCTCAAGTTTTTTGTCCTTTACAAAACTCCACAAATCCTCCGTGGAAATCGAATTCTCGATATAATGCGGAAATAGCAGAAGTAAAACAAAAGTTTGAAATTCAGGCTTGAATTCATCGAGCAGCCCCTTTTGAAAAGGATCGGAAAATATCTGCACAATCATCTCCAAAGATTTATCTTTGAGACCGCTCTCATCTTCTATTTTCTTAAATAGTTCATATATCGCGTCCCTGTTTCTTTGGTAAATAGCCAACCGCAAATCACGTAAAAGCCGACGCTTGTAATATTCGCCTTTGTTACTCCAATGAGAAACAGTATCCAGACTAAATTCGTTTATCGTTATCTCAACGGCTGCCATAAACCAACTCTTTTCTACCGCTTCACGGGTTAAATGTTCCGTGAGATTTTCGTCCAAAAGCCGAAATCCGCTACCCCAATACCCCTTAGTGCTCTGGATCAAACCGCGCTCAACGAAAGTTTGACAAAAACGAGAAATATCCTTCTCAGCATATTTTTTACCTTCTTGAGTTTTTAATCCTAGTGATTGAATCAGTTGTTTGAGGTCGAGAACATTCGTCTGTTCCCAAAAGACAGATATTAGCTGCAAGAGTTGACGTTCATCCTTCCCAACTCCATCTAATTTTCGCTCCCATTTGTGCATCTATTTTGTAGGTATTCTTGTACTATTAAGATTGATCGCCCTTGCTCAATGCGAATCTTATATAGTCACATATTTTGGAGGTCTGACAAATCCAGAAACAAACGCGATGTCAAAATCGGAACCGAGACTCCTTATTTGGTTCCTTCGTGAGCATTCAAAACTATTTGGTATCAGAACGATTTCGTTTCCCGACAGATTGTCTCCATCGCTTGCCACCAGTTAATTCCAGCAAAAACAAAACCGCCCGGGAGCATATAGGTAGCGATAACAGTCACTTCAATCGAGAGAGCCGCAATATTCCACGTTTACCAAGCGCGTTGCTCAATCGAAGTCGGAGCAAGGTCTTTATTCCACAAAGGCGATGCAGAAACATCTTCTTTTAATTCAATGAAAACGGTTTTTTCTGACATAATTTTTTTGCCGCGGATCGACGCGAATGTCGCGGATCAAATGTTAAGTGTTATTGGTACAAGCATCCGATATTTCTATTCTCGAACCTTGTCAAGGAGACGCTCTATAATCCTCAATGCCGTCAATCGCGTAGCGATAACATGAATTTAGCCGTGGGTTTCAACCCACGGAAACTTGAATCAAATATACGTGTCGCGTCAGCGACAATTGAATCAACCAAATATATATTTCTCATCAACAATATCTATCTCGTGCAATTCCAATAAATCTGCATACTCATCTTCTAAACATTTTCCCGAATGATGCTCCCGTTGATTCTTGATATATCCAATCATCTTCGGCACCAAAGACTTACTAACCGAAAACGCGGAAAATCCATCATGCCATGCAAACCCAGCCATTTTCGAAAACTCCGTATGAATCCATTTCGACGATTCACCTTTTATAAATTTAGCGATTTGGCTCGGTGAATATTTCGGCGGCGACAAAATTAATGCGTGAATATGGTCTTCAATTCCGCCAACTTGAATCGCCGTGCAATCGTGTTTGCGAGCAATTCCGCCTATGTAAGCCCAAATTCGATTTTCAATTTCTTTGTTAATCCATCGCTCACGATTCTTCGTGCTGAAAACGATGTGATTGAAACATGATGAATATGTGTTCGCCATTTATTCATTTGTCGCTGACGCAACACCTTCGATTTTTTCTCTTGACCGTGCGTTGAAACGCACGGCTAAAGTCTGTTTGTCGCTATGCGACTCTCTCAAAAATCCGATTCGAAAATTTGTGCGACAAATTCGGTTTTTATTCATTTCTAAAATCAACCGCAAATAAAATATCGCGTAGCAATTTCTTGAATTTAGCCGTGTAACTTATTGCACGGTTTAGTTTTGAAATGATTCCTGTCGCGTTAGCGACAATTGATAACCTCTTTTCAAATTAAAGCAATACTAAATCTTCACGCACGTCCCACGTTTGATAAATTGTCCGTCGCCTTGTTTTCCAGTAAATTCACCGCTATTGATGACAACTTTTCCGCGGGACAAAACGGTATCGACAACGCCTTGAATCTCGAAACCGTCGTAGGCGTTGTAATCAACATTCATATGGTGTGTATCAACGCTGATTGTTTGGCGTTTTTCGGTGTCGAAAATAACAATATCCGCATCTGAACCGACGGCAATTGTTCCTTTTTTCGGGAACATGCCGAACATTTTGGCGGCGGCGGTTGAAGTTATTTCAACGAAGCGATTGAGCGAAATACGGTTTTCGTGGACTCCGCCGTTGTAAATCAAAGACATACGATTTTCCACACCGGGTGCTCCGTTTGGAATGAGTGAAAAATCATTTTTGCCGAGTTCTTTTTGCTCTTTCATACAAAATGGGCAATGGTCAGTTGAAACAACCTGTAGATCATCCATTTTCAAACCTTTCCAAAGTTCATCTTGATTGTGTTTTTCACGCAAAGCTGGTGTCATCACGTATTTTGCACCCTCAAAATCATCGCCGTAGTCGTCAATAGACAGGAAAAGATATTGCGGACAGGTCTCGGCAAATGCCGGAATCCCGCGGTCTCTCGCCTCACGTACCTGATTTAATGCGTCCGTGCAACTCAAATGAACAATATAAACTGGCGATTCAGCCATTTCGGCAATCGCGATCGCTCGATGTACACCTTCTGCTTCGGCGACAGTTGGACGAGTTAAAGCATGATATTTCGGAGCGGTTCTTCCTTCGGCTAAAGCGCGTTTGACGATTTCATCAATAACGATCCCATTTTCGGCGTGCATACAAATTAACCCGCCGCGCTCTCCCGCCGCACTCATCGCACGGAAAATCGTTGCATCATCTGCCAAGAAAACTCCGGGATATGCCATAAATAGTTTGAAACTCGTGATCCCTTCGTCCATTAGTTTGAACATTTCTGGCTTATGAGAATCTTCAAAATCGGTCGTGATGAGATGAAAACCGTAGTCAATCGCCGTTTTGCCCTCGGCTTTTTCATGCCATCTATCAACGCCGAGGGTCATTGATTCGCCTTTCGTTTGCACCGCAAAATCAATAATCGTCGTTGTTCCGCCATACGCCTCCGCACGCGTTCCCGTCCAAAAATCGTCGGAAGACGCAGTTCCACCGAAGGGAAGTTCCATGTGCGTATGTGGATCAATCCCGCCCGGAATTACGAGATTTCCTTTTGCGTCAATGACAGTATCCGCTTCCATATCAAGCGTTTTGCCGATGACAGAAACTTTCTCATCTTCAATAAAAATGTCGGCGCGATAGTCGTCAACCGCCGTTACAATTCGTCCGTTTTTGATTAGTATTTTCATATTTTCACCACAGAGACACTGAGAACACAGAGTTTCTCTAATTTATTTTTCTGACAATTCCTTTCTTCAATAAAGTTACGTTGAAATTGATTAGTAAACCTATTTTTTTGTCGGCTAGCTTTAGATAGGTTAAAAGTTGTGCTTCGTGAATCGGAAGAATGCGTTCGACAGATTTGAGCTCAACAATTACTTTCTCTTCCACTAGAATATCCAGTCGATAGCCGGCATCCAAATAGATTCCATCGTAAATGACAGGTAACGGAACTTGTTTTTCGATATTCAAACCTGATTTTTTAACTTCGTGAAATAGACATACTTCGTAAGTGCTTTCCAGGAGTCCGGGACCAAGGGCTCGGTGAACCTTGATTGCAGAGCCGATAATTTTCTCTGTTATATCGTTTAGTTCCATAGGTTTATTTCACCACAGAGGCACAGAGAACACAGAGTTTTCTTTCTAATTTGAACGAGAGGTAAAAATAGCTATGAGATAAATCGCACTTAAATCAAGAAAACCAAAATAGCATTTTCCTCAGTGCTCTCTGTGCCTCTGTGGTGCAACCATTTTCTAAATACTTTCAAGCCCCTTGTCCAAAGCCTCAATCAATTCATCGACCGTTTCTTTCGTCGAATTAAGCATCATTCCAGTTCTTATAACATTGCCATAAAGTCCGCCTTTGCCGATTAAAACGCCTTGTCGTTTCGTCTCTTCAAAGACCTTCAAAACCGCCCCGGGATTTGGTTCTTTTGTTTTTCTATCAACAACCAATTCGATTGCTTGCATCAAACCCATTCCTCGAACATCGCCAATCACCTGATGTTTTTCCTTTAACTCTTCCAGTTTTTCTCGGAAATAATCACCGACCACTCTCGCGTTAGTTCGTAAATCTTCTTCTTCGATAAAATTAACAACCGCCAGCCCAGCCGCCATTGAAACGGGGTTTCCGCCGAAGGTTGCGAATGTTAATCCCTCGAATTTGTCGGCAACTTCAGGCGTTGCGATTGTCCAACCGATTGGTACGCCATTGCCCATTCCTTTGGCAGAAGTCATAATGTCAGGCTCAACATCCCAATGCTCAATTCCAAACCATTTATCGCCCGTTCTGCCCCAAGCTGTTTGGACTTCATCGGCAATAAACAAACCGCCATGATTTCTTGTTATTTCAGCGACCTTCCCAAAATATTCTTTTGGCGGAACGATAAAACCGCCGACTCCAAGAATCGGCTCTGCCATAAATGCGGCGATTTCTCCGGTCGTTGTTGTTTGAATCAATTCTTCAACATCATCGGCGCAGGCAACATCGCAACTCGGGTATTCCAATTTAAACGGACACCGATAACAATAAGGCGCGTGAGCATGAACAACTCCCGCAACCTGCGAAGCAATCGGCTTCCATGTTGAATGTCCAATGTTTGAAAGAGCGGTAGCACTTCTGCCTGAATAGCTGTGCCGCAAAACAATAACTTCGTGCCTTCCTGTCGCCAACTTTGCCGCCAAAACCGCAGTGTCATCCGCTTCAGTTCCGCTGCTTGTGAAGAAGGATTTCTTCAAATTACCAGGCGAAATTTCCGAAAGCTTTTCGGCTAAATCACCCTGCGGTTTATTTGCATAAAGCGTCGAAGTATGTTGAATAGTCTTGGTTTGCTCAATTATCGCTTCGTTAACTTTGGGGTTAGCGTGCCCCACACTGACCGTTAAAACGCCACCAAAACAATCAAGATAACGGTTTCCCTCATCATCCCAAACGTAGTCGCCTTCACCTTTTACAATCGCGATTGGCTCTTCGTAATAATTTGCCACCGCCGGAAATAAAAATTCTTTGTGTTTATCAATTGCTGTTTTCAAATCCATGGATTTTGCTGTTTTAGACATAATTTTTCGCGTAAAAGTATAAAATCCTCATTACTGCGGTTTCGCAGATTTCCCTATTGCCCATATGCTTGACCGACCAATACGACAATTATACCCTATCTGAAGAAAAACAAAGGACTTTGGCAATAAAAACATGAAACTACCTACTTCTTACAAAAGATTTCACACTTTCGCAATAATCATCTTATCGATTGCTGCTTTCTCAACCTCAAACTTTTCTCAAAAGCAAGATTCTTTCGACACGGGCGAGGCTGTTTATAAAAAGCTCAAAGCTTTTTCATTGAGTAATGGTAAAGCGGAAGTCAACAATCTTATCCTAAAAAGAGACAGAGTAGTGATGACCTTTAGCGGCACATTTTATTTTGCCGAAAAGGTTAAGAATAGAGTTACCGGTGCTGTTTTTATTGGGCAAGGAAATCTAAAAGCTGATGTCCCTCAGAATGATTTCGAGAAAACCAATATAAAAAGATTGCTTGGTACAGAGTCGATAAATGCAAACTTTAAAAAGGCGGTTCTAAGATTTACGGACAATACTTTTAGCGTGATCGGGAAAAATGCTGCGAATGGTTCCGGCGATACAAAAGCGCAAAAAATGGCAAAACTATGCGACGGACAAAAAACTCCGTTTGAAATCAAACTTCCGTTGAAACCCGTTAAGGTTGAGTTTGACTCCCATAACTGGGTGCTCTCATCCAAAACGTCCGTCAAATAGATGGACTAATCGTCGCTCGCAAGCTTGCCTAGAGTTCCGTTTTCAAGTTCCTCTATGTTTAGATCTTCGCGCGAGAGCATGGGCTTGCTTTTTTCTTCCTCCGATAATTCTCTGTGAGCGCACACCTGATTTCGACCTTTATTTTTCGCTCTATAGAGTGCGGAATCCGCCATTTCAACTAACTCAATAGGATCAGTAGAATCGCCAGGAAAAGACGAAACTCCGATACTAATTGTGATGTGGTGAGTTTCGGCGGGCTTTCCTTTTCTAATAACGCTAAACCCATATTCTTCGATCGCAATTCTAATCCGATCTGCTGCAACGATTGCCTGAGGAAGTTCCGCGTCTAGCAGAAAAGCGGAAAACTCCTCCCCGCCAAAACGTGATGCGACGTCACCAGTACGCAATATCTTGGTAATGCAAAAGCCGATTTCCTCAAGCGTTTTACTGCCAGTTAAATGTCCATAGGTATCGTTAACTACCTTGAAATGATCTACATCCATCATTAGCACGCAAAAAGGGCGTTGCTTCTGCTTCGCTCGGGATGATTCGCGACGCAATTCGGAGAAAAAAGAACGACTGGAAAGCAATCCTGTAAGATCGTCGTGTGCGAGAAGCCGATGAATATTTTGCTGATATTCACGATCAATGTCATCTAGCAGTTCAAATCTCAAGAGGTGTTTTCCAATCTTAATTTTGTCACCGTTTTGCAAAACTTCCTGCGTAATTTTACTACCGTTTACATACGTTCCATTAGTCGAGTTAAGGTCAGTTATCAAGTACCTCGGATTTCGACTTTTGGAGTCTCTTAACATCGATATCTTTGCATGTTGCCGGGAAACCTTTGTATCGTTTATTCTAACGCCCGCCTCGAGAGCTCGCCCCAAAATAACCTCCTCCCTTTCAAGCGGGACGGAGGCGGCAAGCAAATCCCCATTTAGAAAAGCGAGGGACGGGCGTAAATTGCGTTTTGGCTTTGTTGTGTCCATTTATCTAAGAATGCTAAATTCAAAAAAGAGAGGATGTAAATCAGGTGGGAAACCTAATAATAGGATAACTCATTATTGGGAAACTTTGCCAGTCTTTTTTTTCGGAGTATTTGTTTCTCAGATTTGATAATCTCTAAGAGATAATTCATATTTTCTAACTAATGCGAATTCTGTTTGTAAAACTAAGCAGCATCGGCGATATCGTTCACACTTTGCCTATTTTATCTGCGATAAAACAGGCACTACCTGAAGCTGAAATTTCGTGGGTCGCAGAAAAAGGTTCGGCGGAAATACTCCGAAACAACGCTTTGCTTTTTAAACTCATAGAAGTCGATACAAAAAGCCTGAGACGCAAAACTAAGCTTGGGAAGACACTATTGACGACTCGAAAGCAGTTGCGAGAACTTCGTGCCTCAGACTTTGATTTATCTATTGATTTTCAAGGACTGCTGAAATCTTCTGCAATTGCTAAACTCGCCAAATCAAAACGCCGTTTTGGGTTCTCTAAACGATTCTTGCGGGAGCCAGCGAGTCGTTTTCTCTTAACCGATCAAATTGAGGTTCTTCCAAAAACACACATTATATCTAGAAATCTCTTGCTTGCAGAAAATGCCCTACGGGAATATCTGAAGGATGAAACCTTTGAATTACCAAAAAATAAATTGGAATTCCCGATCACGCCCAACCAGTCTCACAAGCAAGAAGCTGAAACAATCATTGAAGATGCCGGGAAAAACTTTGCGATTCTTAATCCCGCCGGAGGTTGGGCGACAAAACTTTGGAATGCAGAAAAGTACGGTCAACTTGCGGATACAATATACGAGCAACTGCAACTTACGCCAATTATCACGACAGCCCCGAATGAGATTGAACTCGGAAAAAAAGCTTTGGCAAATAGTTTCTCCGGCAAAACGATTCTCACTCACCCAAGTTTGAAAGGGTTTTATGAACTCGCAAAAAGAGCTAGAATTTATGTTGGAGGCGATACAGCACCAACTCACCTGGCTGTCGCGGCAAATTGTCCAATAGTTGGAATTTTTGGACCAACTGAATGGTGGAGAAATGGTAGTATCAATAAGAGCGACATATGCGTAGAAAGAAATGACATTAATTGCCGCGTAGATTGTCATCGTCGTACCTGCGATAAATGGATCTGTATGGACATCGGTGTCGAAGTAGTTTTTGCCGAAATCAAAAGGAGACTTGAGTATGTTTCTTAATTCCAAAATATTGTCTTTTTCATTCTTGATTTTAATTTTGCTTTGCGCGAACTCTTGTTTGGTTAAAAAGGACAAAGGGTTAAAGATTCGAGAAATGTCGTTTGAAGACATTTGTAAAACAATTGACGGAGAGTGGGCAATATACGAAATTAAGAACGGAGCGAAAGATTGTAGAAAAAAATCATGTAGAACCGGCATTGGTCTGATTAGATTTGAATGTTCCGAAAAGAAGATTCTCGGTGAACATTTTACAGGCGCGAAAACCGTTACAGGTCAGGAACAATGGGACAAAGTAACGGCGGAATCGGAAAAAGATAAAATCATATTATCACTCAATATTTATGACAAGAAAGACTCCAACACCGAGTATAAAGTTACGTACGAGGTTGAGGAAGTAAGAGACAATCGCTTGTTCGGCAAATACACAATGCGTCAAGTATCGAATGATCGACTCGTGCACGACACCCGTTTTATTGCGACAAAGAAACTCAGAACATGGAAGCCGCACAAGCCATAAACGTTCCAAAAACTGAAGGTATAAAATACGCGGGCTCGAAACTGAAACTCTTGCCCGAAATAGTAAAACTTGCCCGGAAAACAGAAGCAAAAACGATGTTTGATGGGTTTGCCGGCACGACCAGAGTTTCTCAAGCGTTCGCTCAAATTGGATATGGTGTAGTTTCAAATGATATTTCGATTTGGTCAAAAACATTTGGTTTATGTTATTTGAAAAACAAAAAAAGCCGCAAATATTACGATGAGATTATTGAGCACTTAAATAATTTGCCTGGTAAAAATGGTTGGTTTACGCGACACTATGGTGGTGCTTCCGAGAGCGTAAATGCCTGTAAAAGAGGTGATCTTAAGAAGCCTTTCCAGATTCATAACACACGAAAACTTGATGCGATTCGCGATGAGATTGAAAAAATAAACCTTAACGAGGTTGAAACTAGCGTTTTACTAACGAGCTTGGTTCTGGCTTTAGATAAAGTGGATAGCACGATGGGACACCATGCGTCATACCTGAAAGAATGGTCACCGCGGTCGTATAAGACGATTAGACTAAAAGTCCCGCAAATTTTTGAAAACTATAAAAAACACGACGTTCTGCAAGGTGATATTTTCCGGTCACTCGAAAATGTCGAAGTGGATCTTGCCTATTATGACCCGCCTTATGGATCAAATAACGAAAAAATGCCTCCATCAAGGGTTCGTTATGCGTCTTATTATCACCTCTGGACAAGTATAATATTAAATGACAAACCGGATGTTTTTGGAAAAGCGATGAGACGCTCCGATTGCTCGGATCGAATTTCGGCATCGGTTTTCGAAGAATTTAGAAAAAATGACGATGATAAATTTATTGCTGTCGAAGCAATTCGAAAACTTCTAAAAAAAACAAAAGCCAAATATATTATTTTATCCTATAGTTCGGGCGGACGAGCGACTGCTAAAGATCTACTTGAAATTTTAGAAAATTCTGGCAAAATAATTGACTTCGTTAAGATAGATTATAGAAAGAATGTGATGACTTCGATGCGTTGGACAAATGAGTGGGTTCAGCCGGCGAAGACACGTAACGAAGAATACCTTTTTCTTATAAAAAAGTGAGTTCAAAAAACAAAAAGTTTTTGCAAAAATACCGCGTACCTTTTGGTTTTCTTTTTGGTGCGATTTTTTTAATCTTTGCGCGTCCGACCCTTGTATTAATAATTATCGGCGGAATTATTTCCATTTTTGGACTCTTGATCAGGGCTTGGTCAGCTGGTCATATTAGGAAAAATGAAAAGCTCGCGATATCGGGACCCTATGCCTATACACGAAACCCTTTGTATTTAGGTAGTTTGTTTCTTGGCTTGGGGTTTATGGTATCGTCGTCTGTGTGGTGGCTCGGACTCCTTTTTGTTGCCCTATTTTTGGGCATCTATTTCCCTGTGATGAGCGTCGAATCAGACGAGTTAACGAGTATTTTTGGTAGTGAATATAAAGAATATGCAAAAAAAGTGCCGCTATTTTTCCCGCGTTTAACCAAGTTTGGCTCGTCCGAAAATGGGTTTGAACTGAGCCTGTACCTGCGCTACCGTGAGTATGAAGCTACTTTGGGTTCAATCTTTGCTTGGTCTGTTTTGATAGTAAAAACAATTTTTTTTAATAATTTATGAAGTCACGTGTCCTAAATTTATTTGTAGTAATTTTGATCGCATCTGCTGCTTCGATTTCTGCCCAAACGGAAACCAACGTAGATCCGTATAAACCGGGTGAGAGTTTGTCTTTTGTAGGGAAATATAAAAGATTCGGCTTGTCTTTTACGGTCGGCGTATTTAACTTTACTGTTTCAAAAACATCCGATAATAAAAATTATTTTATAAGATCAGAGGCAAAATCAAAGGGCGCGTTGATAAAACTCTTCAACTTTAAGTTCCTCCAAAGGTTTGATTCAACGGTAGATTCGAACACGCTGCAAATTCTGAAAACGGTCAAGAGGGATCAACAAGGCAAACGGATTCGCGATAGTCAGGCGGATTTTGATTACGAAGAAAAGAAAGTTAGCTGGGTTGAAACTGATCCTAGCGACTCCACACGTCCTCCGAAAAGAGTTGCTTCATCAATCGAACCCGGCGTTCAAGACATCGTTACTGCCGCGTATATGTTGCGGCAAAAACCCCTTGCTGTCGGTAAAAAATTCGTTCTTAAAGTGAGCGATTCAGGGCTTGTTTATGATGTCCCCATATCAATAACCGGACGCGAACAAAAAAAAAGCATTTTGGGAAAACTATGGTGCTGGCGGATCGAACCCGAAATTTTTGGTCAAGGCAAATTCATCGAACAAAAAGGGAGTTTAACTTTTTGGATTATTGACGATGCTCGACGCATACCCATTCGCGCAAAACTTAAAACCAAATTTGGGGACGTTCATATAAAACTAAAAAAAATAGATTACAAGAAAACCGTTTCGGAAAAGAAATAACTTCTGTTACCCGCCTAGTGTGACCAAAAAATATTAATCTTTTCGCTTGTCACTTACCGTAAAACCACGCATAATCTACCACTTGATATATTTGATTATTCCGGGTTGTTTTATGAGTAAAAAAAATAAGAAAAAATTAAAAGCAAATAAAAAGAAGTTGAAAGAAGCTTCGAAGAAAAAGAAGAAACAGAAAGGCTCTAAAAAGTCCAAAAAATCGACTAAGCTAAAAGCAAGAAATGTTGAGGAAAAGGGACTTTTGTCGTCGGAAATTTTAAGGATTGATGACGCTGAAGACGACATCCTCTCTTTGGGATTGAAAAAGAAAAAAAAGGAAAAGAAAAGAGCAAAGAGAAAGCAATCGAAAGAAAAAAGAGACTCCAAAGCGAAGAAAAAAATCGGACACTCAAGTCTCACGAAAGACCCTGTGTTTAAAGAACTTGCTGAACCAAAGTTGCCGGAGCTCAAAAATGAAAACCGCGCAAGACTACAGATTCAATCGCCAACCAGATTATATTTTTATTGGTCGGTGAAAAATAATCCCTTCAAAACGTTAAATCGTGCGTTGGGAAATAGCGGGAATTACACATTAGTTATTAAATTCCTTAACAAAACAAAAAACCTCGTCCGGTTTTTCCCGATTGAACCGGAAGGAAATTGGTGGTTCGATGCTGACGCTGATTCAAGTTATCAGGCAGAAGTTGGATTTTATGCTCCGGGTCGCCCCTTTATCCGGATAATTTACTCAAACGAAGTGCGAACTCCTCGCCGCAGCCCCTCGAAAAGGAAAGATTTAGTGGCGCGATTTGATGTTTCTGCGAATCAATTTGCCGAAGTGTTGGATGTTTCCGGGTACAAGCGCGACGCGGTGGAAGTCGCTCTAGCGGGTGATGATACGAAATCGGCTCAAAAAGCAACTGAGCAGACTTACTTCGACCTTGTTGGAAAAGATGCACAACGGTTCTCGCTTGGAAAGGATGGCGAACTCCGCTTTGTACTGCTGGCACTCGCTTCAGGGTATTCTCTTGACGATCTTAAGCCGGAGATTAGCGATGGACTTTTCGAATCGATTAAAAAAGAGAAGCAAAATCTCGGTAGTGAGAGAGTACTGTCGGCTTTGAAAGACAATTTCGACGTTTTCACCGATGAATATATCGAGGAAAAGGAAATTGAAGCTACTACGTTTGGAGCTAGTTTGGTGAATTTTCAGAGAGTTTTTACAAAACGGAAAAAGCCTAAGTCTCTTTTACCAAAACTTTTGAACCGTGACTCGATTAGTTCCATCGACTGTACAAAATTCTAAAAGCCCTGTCTTAAAGCTTATTCGAGCGGGAATAATGAAAAACTTCTTTTCTGCTGTGATTCTCTTGGCAATCTAGAACGCAAAAAAATCTAAGGAAACTGTGTGCATCTCTCATTCAATTCTTTTATGCTAAGGATATGCCCGTTGGATACTTCAGCCTTATTCTCCATGCCCACCTTCCATTTGTGCGTCATCCTGAATACCCCGAATTCTTGGAGGAAGACTGGCTGTATGAGGCGATAACTGAGGTATATCTCCCGCTGATACATATTTTTGAGAGACTCCACAAAGCAGATGCGAAACCACGCCTAACGATGAATATTTCTCCGCCCCTATGCGAAATGTTGGCGGATAAGCTTCTCCAGGAAAGATATACCGCACACCTAAAAAATTTAATAAGTCTTTCGCATAAGGAAATCGCCCGAATTCAAAAAGAAGACCCCAAATTCGAAGAAGTCGTCAAGATGTACGTTGATACTTTGGAATTGTCCCTTGATCTGTGGGACAACAAATACAATCGAAATCTTATTAACGCTTTTCGTAATCTTCAAGACGAAGGCGTTTTAGAAATTATCACGTGCGGCGCAACTCATGGTTTTCTGCCGCTAATATCCACGCAGGAGGCGAAACAAGCGCAGATTCAGGTTGCCGTTAATAATTACCAAAATCATTTTGGGCAAAATCCGCGTGGAATATGGCTTCCCGAGTGCGCTTACGAAGAAGGAATAGAACATCTTCTAAAAGACGCTGGAATCGAGTATTTTATTGGCGATTCCCACGCAATTCTTTATGGCGAGCCTCGTCCACGCTATGGAGTCCACGCACCAGTAAAATGTCCAAATGGAGTAGCGATATTCGCAAGAGACGTTGAA
>Ga0114931_10007024_pt1 | contig 13800 bp, 17 predicted proteins | sample 2SBtaG_FD_89579 | JGI IMG/M metagenome (GOLD analysis project Ga0114931, IMG submission 89579) | Deep subsurface microbial communities from Kolumbo volcano to uncover new lineages of life (NeLLi) - 2SBTROV14_V59a metaG | ecosystem: Environmental > Aquatic > Marine > Volcanic | place: Kolumbo...
CCAACTACGCTCTCCCTGATGCATCGGAGGTACATCGTGCACATGATCGATGATTTCATTTAATAACCTATCCTTCAGCATTGGATCCGAAAATTTGTGCGGATCGATACAAATAAAAACCTGAGAAATGCCCGTCTCGAAGCCATCCTTGTTAATCCTGCAGGTTGGGTTTCCATCTGAGAGCAAGGCTGCCAACATATCAAGGATTATCGTCAATGCAGATCCCTTCCAGTAGCCGACAGGCAATGCCCGACCCGTGGCAAGAATTCTTTCAGGATCTCTGGTCAGGTTTCCATCCTCATCCCAGCCACCGGGAAAAGGAAGCTGTTCTCCATTGAGTTTATACGTATTTATTTTGCCCAGAGAATTGTGACGTAGCCATATCGAGCACCACATGACCTCCCTCCCTGGGGATTGCTACTACAAAAGGATTGTTTCCAATCCGGTTTTCGCTTCCGCCCCATGGTGGCATATTAGGTTGTGTGTTCGTAAAACAAATCGCAATCTTCCCCGCGTCGGCTGCCTGCCAGCCATAGGTGCCGCCTCGCATCCAGTGGTTCGTATTTCGCAGAGCCACACATCCCAGGGTATACTGTTGCGCAAGCTCTATCGCACGTTCCATGCAACGATGGGCGTTTGAGATACCCGGGCCTGATTTCCCTTCCCACCTCTCGAAGTTTCCAAACGAAGCAGCTTTTTCCGGGTCGGCAGTTACATTAACCAAGCCGCGCTCCACATACTCGATAAAAAGAGGAAATCGATTGAGACCGTGGGAATAAACGCCGTCGCAACTGGATTGTGTGTATATATGAGCCAGTAGCTTGGCCTTGCGTTCTGGAAAATTATATTTTCGCAGGATGCCATAAAGAACCTTCTCTATTTCGTCGAATCTTAAAAAATACATAGCATTGAATGGGTATGATATTTCTTTTAATACTCTGATCTCTGAGACATCGAGTTTGTTACAGTTAAAATGTTGACTGATCAAACTACATGTTTGACTGAAGTGGTCCGAAAACCTATTTTATGGAATCTAAAAACTCTTGCCTCACCTCTCTTGTTCTAAACTTTCCACCATAATAACTGGTCTGGGTTGAACTGTTAGTATCTCTTATTCCTCTCGATGCCACACACAGGTGATCCGCTTCAATGAAAACGGCTACGTCTTCTGTCTGTAAAGAGCGGACAAGTGAATCGGCAACCTCCATGGTGAGCTTCTCCTATATCTGGGGCCTCCGGGCAACGTACCGGACCAGCCGATTAATCTTTGAGAGTCCAATCACCCTTTCTGAGGGGAAATAAGCCACATGTACCTTCCCGATAATCGGAACAAAATGGTGGGCGCAATAAGAATAGAGGGTGATGTTCTTTTCTATCAGCATCCCTTCATATTTATAGACATTCTCAAAGGTGGTCATGTCTGGAAAGTTTGCGGGATCGAGTCCGCTAAAGATCTCATTTACATACATTTCAGCAACTCGTTCTGGAGTATTTCTCAGGCTGTCATCACTCAAATCGAGATTCAGCACTTGCATTATTTTTTTAAAATGAAATCGAATTTGTTCAATCTTTTCCTGATCAGTTAATCCGTTAACTTTTGTACCATTGCCATTTAATATATTGTTCATCGTTTTCGGATAATTTTTGTTGAATAAGGTTTCTATTTTTCAAAGACAAGGGCCTCCGGTTCGGCCCCGAGTTCCTTCAGATATTTCAACATCGAGTCATTAAATGCGGGGGGGCCACAGACGTAGAAATTCTGAGTAAAGTCATCGATCAGCATCTTGAGAAATGTTTTATATATGAATCCCTCGATATGATAGACATAGGGGTTATCGTTCGGAGTATTTTTATTATTTGTAATTACATTAATAAAATTGTTTCCCAAGATCCTTGTAAATTCTTCCCTCAAGATGATGTCACCTTCCGACTTGTTTGAGAATATTAACATATTGCCACCAAGTAGCCCATCTCTATATAGCTGTCTGAAGATTGAAATAAAAGGGGTTATGCCGGCACCACCCGCCAAAAATACACCCTCGCCTTTATATTCTATTGTACCCCAGGGATCACCAATCAATAACTTGTCACCTATCTTCAAGGTGTCTAACTGATTAGTTACGCCTCCATGATCCTTATAAATTTTAATCGTGAATTCTATGGTGTCATCATCTGGGACAGATGTAAAAGTGAAGGGTCGTGTCGCATCTCGCCATCCATCCTTATCTATAGAAACTTCTGTTGCCTGGCCGGGGATATGAGAGAATCCCCCAGGCTTTTGAAGGGTAAATTGCTTTACATCATGTGTTATTTGTTTGATACCTAATATTCGAAGTGAGTATTTCATCATAATGATACTGTTTGTCTAAAGTTTGCATGCCGGTTAGATAAACTGAGACTGTGATTGGTTACAAATTGTTGCCAATCTGCTTTAGAGCACCAAGACTCTCATTTCTACCCACAATAGACTCATTAGAGAACACCCCAATTCTGAGTCTCAGAGATGCCTAACTAATAAGTTTACTATTAGGTTGGTTTGCAGGCTGAAATACAACTCACGTCTGACGACAGGAACTTTATTCAAAAGCAATTATGCAATCATTTCCTCCAAGGCACAGAGGAACGAACTTGATTACATTCATCTCTTACACTATGTGAAATAGACATTGCCACTACACTATTGGGGTCGAGAAGATGATTCATTTGCTTTATGTTCTTTATTCCCAATGGTCGTCATAACCTTTAGTACCAACAGATCGCAGCGTTCTCCCATGAAATCGAAAATCTCTGTGTCATGAATTTTTCGTCTCAAACCATCACTTAGCATTTGGTTTGCTCGGTGAAGCCTCACTTTTACATTGGAAAGAGACAGGCCGAGGCACTCTGCAGTCTCTCTTGAATTCATATATTCAAGTTCCCTCATGATGTATACTGAACGGTATTTTGGTGGCAACCCATCCACTAATCCCTCTAACAAAACTTTGAAATCACCTTGTATGGTATCATTTTCAGGTGTATCGCTATTATTTATTTGTGACCTGTCCATAGATCCATCCTTATATACCGATTTGAGATTCGTGTAACGTTTCTGGTCATTGAGGTACTTTTGTGCCTCATTAATAGCAATGCGTGTGATCCACGTTGAGAATTGAGCATCACCTCGAAATGAACTCAAATTTTCATATGCTCTTATATATGTAGATTGTAGCGTATCCTTGATCGCGTCCTCATCAGATATGTAAGCTCGTTGAATGCGAAACAACCGCTGGTTATATCGACGCATTATTACTTCAAAAAATTCGGTAGTTCCCTCAAGCACTTTCCGGATGACCTCGAGGTCCGACAAATCATTATATTTTTCTGCAGAAACAAACATAAAATCATTAACTCCAACGTCATCCCTTATTGCTTGATACGTAAAATTATTCCTATAAATTTGATTACAAACAAGCGGAATTCATGTTAATTAAGTAACAACAGTAAATTTTGATCTTGCATATCCAAACGGGAACTTAGGGCAACTCTGAGTCTATCATTTCTTCGGACAACATCTTTAACCTCCTCTAAATTCATCCCGGTCGACTCCAATAAGAAGGTCGAGGATGTCATCATGGGTCACATTTCCTAAAAAATCATTCATATTAAATGGTTCCAAAACATGCTCCAGATCATCTATCTCATAACGCCGGCCGATAATCGCTTTTTCCAGGATGTTTACATCTTTTTTGCCCAGGAAATCTCCATAAATTTTAATATCGGAAACGTGTCCCTTCTCCACATTAATGCGCAGGTCGATTTCACCACTATCGAAACGATGGGCTCGCTTGACATTGAATTTTGGAGAACGGCCAAAGTTCCATTCCCAGTTGGCATATCGCGCCCTTGACAGCTCGCGTACATGCCGCCAGTCTTCTTCTGTTGGGTGGTAAGTGACCGGAGATCCGAATCCCTGGAAAATTGCTTCCTTAATCCTGTCCCGAAGTTGTTGAATATCAATTGGCCTTTTCAAGAACCTGGATATATTGGAGACACGACTACGGATTGACTTCATTCCTTTTGACTGAATCTTTGCCACCTTTACATTCAACGATTCAACAACTTCATCGAGATTAGAATTGAAAAGCAGTGTCCCATGACTGAACATCCTGGTTTTCGTCGAATGTTGGGCATTTCCCGAAATTTTCAGACCGTCCACTACGATATCATTTCTGCCACTAAGTTCAGCTGGAATGCCCATATCTTTCAATACCTCAATTATCGGTTGAACGAATTCCAGAAAGTTGTTGAGTAGAGAAGGAGAGTAAGGTTTGATAAAACTAAAATTCAAATTACCCTCATCGTGATAAACGGCGCCTCCACCCGATATCCGCCGAACGACAACGATACCCTTCTTTCTGACATACCCATAATTTATTTCTTCCAGAGTATTTTGGTTCCGACCTATGATTATGGATGGACGATTTATATAGAAAAGAAAGAGTTCCTCGTCAGGAAACAGATTACGAAGAGCAAATTCTTCAAGGGCAAGGTTTATCCGAGGATCAGTGATATTTTCATTATGAATAAATATCATAGAAATACTTAATCATTGCTGCCGGTCATTCTGTGATTATTGATAAAAAATTAGACTTAATAGAATGGTTTTTACATTCCTTCCGCTCTAACCTTAAATATCTCAAACACTACGCGTCAGGGGCTATACCGGGGTCTTCGAAGGGGTACATTTGGGTCGATCATTGCAGGTGACCAAGCGGGCACCCATACCAGTTCCACATCATATTCCTCGACCCCTGGCATCTTGGATAGTACATTTTCCATGCTTGTTTGGATATAGCGGGTCATCGGACATCCTCTAAAAGTCATGGTAACATCTACTCTTACTGAGGTATCCCGGCACGTTATACCGTAGACGAGCCCGAGATCGACAATGTTAAGGCCGACTTCTGGATCAATCACCAATTTGAGGCGATACGCCACATCCTTGGGTGTCACCCGTTGTTTAATCTCCGTATCCATCTTCGAATCTGAGTCAATTGTAGAAATTAGTTAATCATGGCCGCCGCAGCCACATCCCGGCAAATTCCGATCAACCCCGGCAGGGACATCTTTTATGCGGGTCAAACGCACTCTGAAAATATCCGGGCCCCGTTGCTCATAATCCCAGGTATACTCTCCGTTGCGTTCGGCTTCGAATTGGTAATGAAGCGGCACAGGGTCATGATCATTTATCAGGATAAACGCCTCGCCAGTTGACAGCTCATCAAAGGTCCGGAAGATAGCAGGGTGTTTATCGGCAGGTGGAATAACACGAGCATCAAGTTCATTTACCGTTTGTTCATTCATTTTTCGCAGTTCTTTGTCTGAAATTAGTTCTTTTGTTTATACAGCAAAATCGAGGACTAATTGAATATACGATTTCGAAACCTTTTATTAAATATTAAATCTGTTTTTATAGTTAAAAAACCGGCAGATTGTCACATAGTAACGTGCACACTATTGACAAGTAAGAGATCTGCCGGCTTTTATGATCAGACCTAAAGAACAGATTATTCTTTCCCGGAAGGTCGAAACTACACAGACAATTCCTGCAAGAGCCCCAACACTCTCTGTGGTTCCTCTATTTGGCTACTTAACGGTCAACACTCCTTTCATGCCAGCAAGAAAGTGTCCGGGAAATGTACATATATAGATGTAGTTTCCAGGTTTATCAGGGGCTTTAAAAGTTACTTCTACCGTCTTTCCACCGCTTGCCAGACTCGTATAGGCAATGATCTGACCTTTCATTTCCGGGGCTACGTATCCCTTGCTGACATACCGGGCAGAAGCTCCGGCCACTTTTGCGGGATCCGCACCTGCCCTTAATAATACGAAATCATGAGACATTGCATTTGCGGGGAAAGAGCTCACCGTGGTAAGTTCCACCTTTATTTTTTGCCCTGGTTCTGCTTCAATGTGTGTTACAGAAAATTTCATCTGATCGGTACCTGTTATCTTAATGACCCTTGTGGAGTCGGCACCGGCTGCTTTCGCGGCACTACCGATGGACAAAACAGTCAAAAATATAAAGGCGAATAAAAGGTCTTTCCAGGTTTTCATGATTTGATTATTTTTTTTCGATTCTTGTTGTTTAACTACTTTGATGTTTATCAAATGGTTGTCGAAAAAATGGTTGGCGAGGGGCTGCCTTCAACTTTAATTCACCGAGCATTCCTTTCCGCACCCATCTGCTCAGGGAATGATCAACCAGCTTGATGGTTTCGGGTACCGGGAATTCCATCTCGAAAACACCACAGCTTCCCGGCGGTACCTGGAGGGTTTGCACATAGTGTTCGGGATTATTGGCTATGGCACCCGCCATCCACGCCTTGGTAAACACATTTCCGATAGCGTGAAAGCTGCAGGTCAGGTTGGGACCACCTGTTACCATAAATATGCGGGCCGTTTCTTTCTTTTTAACCTTAACAGCTCCGTACCGGCCATCGGTAATGGCATCTTTTTCGCCATTAAGCAATACATAGGTCGGATCTTCGCTGGCCATGGAATCTATATTTAAATTATGCCTTCCCGTTTCGCCCGTTTTCTTGTCTGTATACACTTCATGCTGACCAAAATAGAATTCATGATCCACCTTGGGCAGTCCTTCCGGTGGTTCTACAACGATCATTCCAAACATGCCGCTGCTAATATGCATATCCAAATTAGGAACAGCACAGTGATAAATAAAAACACCGGGATACATCGCTTTAAACTTAAAAGTTTTAGACTGTCCCGGTGCACAAAGCGTGGCTTCGGACCCTCCGCCGGTTCCATATACTGCATGGAAATCCACACTGTGTATTATTGTGTTTTCTATGGAGTTTTTGTGCGTAACGATCAGAGTATCCCCCCTGCCTTACCCGGATCATTGGAGCCGGTACCTGCCCGCCGAAGGTCATATAGTGAAATTGAACGCCATCCTCTATTTCCCCGATAACCTCCTTACTTTCAATGGCAATATTATGGGTTCTGGCGATGTCTCTTTTGATAGGAGGCGGTATATTCGCCGGGTCTGCGACAATCCTGTCAACTTTGGGTACTCCTTCAACCGCTGTGCGCAGAAAAGCCGGAGCTTTCCGGGCAGCGCCCGCTACAAGCGGGAGTCCGGACAAAAGCCCTCCTGATACAACAGCTCCCCCCATATGTTTCATAAATTGCCTGCGGGAAATTTCGTTTGCCAGCTTAACCTTATAATCATCACCTTCGACCCGTTTCATTTGTGGTTTCATATCAATAAATAAGGTATGCATTTTCAGATTGTTCGTCGTAGCTACAATAGGAAGTTTCCCGATAGTTCCCGATGCCGGACTTTGTGCAGACCTTTGAGAAATTTGCCTGACACCTTATGTCGCAGCAACCGGCAGACAAGAAGTAAACAATTGTATTTAAGTCACGTAGTTTGCGCTTGCTATAACATCTCCTTCTTCGTTCACGAAATAGCGGTTTAACATTTCGAATGCGCATGAATAGCCAAGCCTTGCCGCGTGTTCAAAGTCATCACGCGCATAGTTACGATTCCCATACTTAAGATAGGCAAATCCGCGGTTGCAGAGAGCATGGACGTTATCCGGCTCTATCCGTAATGCCTGGTTGTAGTCCATAATAGCTTCTATCTTCTTTTGAAAAAGATGGAAATAGATCTGGCCACGGATTATATAGGCTTCGGCATCGTTGTTATTCAACTGCAGGCTTCTTGTTATATTGCGGAATGCGGACTCTTCTTCCTCAATACCCGCCTCTGCTGCCGCTATTCGCTTTAGGGCGGTCGGATCGTCAGGGTAAGATTTTAAAATGGAATTATAATGTAAGATCGCCTGCCTGTAGTTTCCTTTCTCTTCTTCGATCAAACCCGAGACCAGGCATGCCGTATAATTTGAGGCATCATCCGACAGGATTTTCCCCGCAAGCCCGGATGCATGCTCGTAATCTTCAATTCGAAGGTAAAACAGGCAGAGTTCATCGGCAAATGTGACTGTTGCGGGATAAACATCGTGACTTTTCATGTTCACTGAATCTAAAATGGTTTCATACAGATGAAGAGTGGATTAAGAGTAAGCATAAAGCGACATACACTGTTTTTTACGTCGTCGCTTTGTATCCACAATCTTTCCCAAATCCGGTTCGTGCTATCCAACCCCACCTGGCTCATCTGTAATGTACCAGTAAATTGTGAAGATAATATTAAGATTTAATACTATTAAATCTTAATATTATGACAAACTACAAGTTCTTGGAGTTAGCCATGATTAGCCAGCAGCCTTCCGATGTGAATGAATGGGATCTCTATTGTAAGGTTGCTCAATGATGCGATAATATTTCTCACCTAACTTATCATCGGGGTCTACATTTACAATGACATTTCCAAGATGTTCGAGATGACGAAATAATTGATGCTGAACTTCTTTTGCAATCTCGTGTCCTTCTGTCACAGTAAGATTAGAGTCTACACCGGCATTGAGTTCAACATGCAGAAGATGACCGATCCATCTCGCTCGTACTTCACCCACGCCGGTGATTCCGTCGACGTGCTGCGTAATTTGAATAATTTCACTGAGCACTTCCGGCTCAATGCCATCCAGCATACGAGTAAATACTGTTTTGACAGAATCCCATACAACGAATAGTATCGCAAGAGTAATACCGGCAGCAACAATCGGATCGGCCATAGGGTAACCAAGCCATACACCAATGGCCCCCAAAAGTACGGCTAAACTAGTCCAGCCATCAATCTGTGCATGATGGCCATCTGCAATAAGTGCAGCACTGCCGATTTCTTTTCCTACTTTTATTCTAAATAACGCAACGCCTTCGTTTCCCAAAAAACCAATTACGGAAGCGGCCATAACGACACCCAAGTAATGTACCTGTGTCGGATGAGAAAATCGATTAATTGCTTCGTATCCTGCAATAACGGCACTGATCAGAATGGTGACAACTACAGCAACTCCGGCCAAATCTTCAAACCGGCCATAGCCGTACGTAAACCGTTTGCCTGGTTTTAAGCGTACAATGGCAAATGCAATTCCAAGCGGTATGGCTGTTGCTGCATCTCCGAAATTGTGTATCGTATCAGTTAACAACGCTATGCTATTTGAAAGGATGACGATAACAATTTGCAAAATAGCTGTTAGTAACAACCCGGCGAATGACCATTTTACAGCCCAAATACCTCGTTGCGAAGTTGTAATGGAAGGATCCACAATTCCGTGGGCATGGGAATGTTGGTGACGACCGTGTTCACTTTCGTGGCGGTTACGATGATTATGATTATGCTTATAATTTTCCATTTGTCTTGCTCAAATTGTAATAAAAAACTGGTTATGGAATTCGAATGCCGATTAGCTTCAGAATGATCCAACCATATCCTAAATACTAGATGTCCACTGTCTCATGAGAAAATCAGATCAGAGCTTTTATTATCACTCTGACCTGATTCAATTATTAGATATGATCACATATACTGTTATTTTACTCACCGACCCCATGAGCCGGACCTTTCTGAATGGCAGAATACAGTCCTTGTACATAAATAATGTATTTTACATAGGCATCTACCCACCTGCGACCTGCAGCAACACTTTCATCTTTATGTTTCTTCGCATTCCGGGCTTGATTAAACAGTTCAGTGGCTTTTTTCTTCATTTCACTGACAAGAAGTTCGGTTACGGGATTAAGATTCCCCGTATCCAGCGCCACTTCGCCTGTCTGAACAGCGATTGGTTCGGGTTGTGCAGATTTTAGTCCGGTAAAAGGCATCCCTTCCGCCTGACGGTGCAGCCGCACGACATTTTCGATGAAATACCGCTTAGCCAATTCTGCGGAAGCTCCTCCCTCTGAATATACCTTCTTCGCTCTCTTAAATATGGATTTGAGTTCATCTTCCTCTTCCGGACTCACCCAAATCAGCACTTCAGCAACATTTCCGTTTGCCATCGCATTGCTTGCAGATTCGGCTACGGGACCGTTGGCTGTATCACAGTGGGCCTCAGCCGAATATGGAAGTAGAAATCCGGTAATAACAAGTGAAAAAAGCAGGACGATAAATTTGATTGCTTTTGAGTATAACATGATGTTCTCCGTTGGTCATCATTAGATTCTGTGATAAATGTAACGGAGGACGCACCGCACTAAAATGAGCCGGCTCAATTAAGGGTAAAAAATCTGTAATTAAATCATGAGCAGGAACCAATATAATTCCTGTCATTCTTCGGCCATTTTTTTTAGCAAGGCAGGGTTGGAAACAGCCACCCACCGGCGGCCGGTTTTGATGATGCCGTCTTGTTGAAACTGGCTCATAATCCTGCTGGCGGTCTCGGCAGACGTGCCTGCCATGTCAGCCAGGTCTTTGCGCGAGAGTGGCAACTGCAGCAACATTCCGTATTTACTGTCTTCACCAAATTTGGTACAAAGCGTGATCAGAATATTGGCGATTCGCTTTTCTACGGACAGGGTTGTCAGCCGGCGGATATGCTCGCGTGACGAATGCAGCCTGTCGGCTGTGATATCCAGGACAGCTAAGGCTACAACAGGATTTTCCTCAAGTATAGACCTAAACTCTCCGAGTCCGATGGATAAAATACACGCATCAGTCTGTGTTATTGCTGTATCGGTATACACCTCATCGCCAAGGGCTCTGAGGCTTCCAAAAAATTCACCCGGATTGAGCATATCCAGCAACACGTCTTTGCCCTCTAGAGTATGACGAATCAGCTTCACTTTTCCATGCACCAATACACGTAGCAGTGTCGCCCGTTCATTCTGAAGGTAGATGACATCGCCACGCGAAAAATGGTTTGCACTGAATTTTTCCTCCACCTTTTGCAGCTCTTGCCTGGAAAGTGCCCGGAAGAAAGGAACCATCGAGAGCTTTCCCAACCGTACATCAGTGGTACAATGATGTCCTTTTATTTCAGGATTTTTTAATGGTGTGGATCTTCGTTTGGACATAAATGGCAATTCATTGAAAGCTCATCTCAACGATTCAGTAATTAGTGAACGATCAGGCATCCCAAAATATAAGAACTGGAGTATAAGCAAAACCCGCAGACATGAGCAGATGCCTGCGGGTTACACACACCGAACCGAAAAATTCGATTTCTGCACCTTCGGATAACGGATTCCTCTTACACAGCGGCGGGTTTAGTGATCTTCACCTTCCACTCTTCGGGCAGGGCTTCGAGATATTCCCATGTAAACGGATCCCTGTTTTCTGCCTCCATCTGATAATACAGCGGTTTGGGATCATGATCATTGATAAAAATAAACGCTTCTCCCGGCTTCAGTTCATCAAAGGAGTCAAATACCATCTCATGTCGTTTGGCCGGCGGATAGGGCCTTACGTCAAAATTATTGACTACGGAAATATCCGTCCCATCCAAAACATCTTCAGCCACCTTTGTAATATGAATCACATATTCGCCCTGCTTTTGCTTCTTATAGGTCCATATGTGTTTACCATCGAATTTCTTATTGAAAATGCTGCGGATCTCTTCCGGATCCTCACTGGCAATGATTTCCATTACATCTCCTTTCGGCATCATTCCATAACGATGGAAAACGGCATACTTCCAGTCCTTTTTTTCCGCTTTGCGAAGATCCAAAAGGGTCGATATTCTCTTAAATTCGCGCTCTTTTGAAGATTCGGTACGAGTAACCATCACTTTCCATTCTCTTCCGCCTCTTTGCAGATAATCCCAGCCAACCACATCACCGTAGGTGGAACGAAACTCATAATACAAGGGCTTGGGGTCGTGATCGTTGATAAATACGAAGCTCTTGCCGATCGGCAGCTCTTTAAAGAGCTTCAAAAGTTTTCTGTGACGCATGATTGGAATGAGCGGACGGACATCGAGTTCTTCGGTTGTTTCCATTTTATTTATCCATTAGAGTTTGCGTTGTTTTATTCGGTATTAAGACTATTATATCTTATTGTCTCGGGACGAAATGCAGATATTTGAATTTGGTAACTATTTTCTGTCCGGAGGTCTTGGATCGAGAGGACGTATGGTCAAGTCGTTGATCAGCATATTATCTGGCGTTTCCAGGATATGGATGAGCGTATTCGCAATATCGGCAGGCTGGAGCATGTAACGATGGGGTTTTATGCCCGAATCTTCAAAAAAATCGGTCTCAATTGATCCGGGATTAATGCAAGTCACTTTTATATTATCATGCCTGAGCTCTTTAAACAGTGCTTCACTGAACCCCTGAATGGCAAATTTAGTAGTGCAGTAACCGGATTGGTTTGCATTTCCGATCTTGCCGAGAATTGATCCAATGTTAATAATATGAGAACCGTTCTTGCTTCTCTTCATAAAAGGAACAAGAAGCGATGTCAGATTGTACATTCCGTTGATGTTCGTCTCCATCATCTCGCACCATTTTTCAGACGGAAGCTCATCAATCTTCCCGAAATAGCCACTGCCTGCATTGTTAATAAGGATATCCGGGTAATGATCATCCGAGAACGTCTCGTCAACCCAGGCTTTCAAGTCCTGCCGGTCTCTGATATCTAAACAGGCAGGTATAAAATACCTGCCCAGACTACCCCGAAGGGCTTCAAGGGCATCACGATTCCGAGCCAACCCGTATACACGAGTTCCCTTATTCACCAGTGAAGTGGCAAAAGCCAAACCAATTCCCCGGCTGGCTCCGGTTACAACGGCAATTCTGGAATTTAGATTCATGCTTAAGAATTTAGATTACATTTAATCAGAGTCGTGTAAATCAGGCACTTCTCATTTTTTCGAGTAACTCCTTCAGAACCACAGCCTGGTTGTGTGTTTCATCTTTGGCACCGTACAAAAGGGTCACTTTCTGCCTTCTCGATCTGTCAATAAGACTCTTTAACAGACCTTCTTTCTCCTCAAGCTCCCGGATGTATCGTCTCCTGAACTCACCGAACTTATCAGGATCATGACCAAACCATTTGCGCAGTTCAGTTGTAGGCGCAATCTCCTTTAGCCACTCATCCAGCCGGGCATCCTTTTTGGAAATACCACGTGGCCAGACACGATCAATCAGTACACGATAGCCATCATCTTCCGAAAAGGCATCATATATGCGTTTCATTTCCACCGGATGGGTTATCATAATTTGTCCCTTATTAACATGTCATTATAGTTCTCTATGTGCGACTTGCACCGGCGGCATAATGAACGGCCGGTAATAAGCCGGACACCTCGCTTGAAGGTGAAATAATACCACACCCATTCCATAAAGACACGGAAACGGTTTCGGAATCCGATTAAGGAGAGGATGTGAACAACCGACCAGAGCAGCCACGCAGTAAAGCCGCTGAACTTCAAACCCCTCACGTCTGCAATGGCTTTGGCCCGTCCGATCGTCGCCATGGTTCCCTTGTCCACATAATGGAAGGCTGGTCGCCGGTCTGTTGGTTTATGCTTCTGATTCAACAGCACATAGCCACAATTCCGATTGTGACAAATATACCTGACGGTCGATTTGTATTTTTCCTTCAGCAGCCTGCCCACAAACAACCCCTCTTGCTTTGCTACAGGGGCCAGTGCCGGCAGAGGTTTGCCTGTTTCATCAACGACACAGGCTGCATCTCCGATTACAAAAATGTCAGGATACTCCGGCACGCTCAGGTCAGGATTCACTTTAACCCGTCCGGCACAATCCTGCTCAGCATTCAAAGAATTAAGTAATGGTGATGCCGTTACGCCGGCTGCCCAGATAATATTGGGAGTTTCAATGGTTCCCTCTTTAAATGTGACGGCATCCTCTCCGATGTCGGTCACC
>Ga0114931_10007025_pt1 | contig 13800 bp, 7 predicted proteins | sample 2SBtaG_FD_89579 | JGI IMG/M metagenome (GOLD analysis project Ga0114931, IMG submission 89579) | Deep subsurface microbial communities from Kolumbo volcano to uncover new lineages of life (NeLLi) - 2SBTROV14_V59a metaG | ecosystem: Environmental > Aquatic > Marine > Volcanic | place: Kolumbo...
CTGGCCATTGCCCGTCAGCGGCAAACAGAAGCTGTTCGACGGCAAGACCGGCGACGCCTATGATTCGCCTGTGACCGTTGGCGTGGTGCAGATGCTCAAACTTCATCACCTGGTGGAGGACAAGGTTCATGCCCGCAGCACCGGTCCCTACAGCCTGGTCACCCAGCAGCCGTTGGGTGGCAAGGCCCAATTCGGCGGCCAGCGTTTCGGTGAGATGGAGGTGTGGGCGCTGGAGGCTTACGGCGCCGCCCATATTCTACAGGAGATGTTGACGGTCAAGTCTGATGATGTCAGCGGACGGGTCAAGACCTACGAGGCCATCGTCAAGGGTGATCCGATTCAAAGCCCCGGCGTGCCTGAGAGCTTCCGGGTGCTGGTCAAGGAATTGCAGAGCCTGGCGCTGTCGGTCGAGGTCATCAACGATAAGAACGAGGTCATCCAGTTTGGCAAGGATGATGGCGAAGAGCGCCTGCCGCGTTTGGGCTTCAGCCTGAACGTGCCCAGCCCCATGAGCCGGAGTAGCGAATAGGATTAAGCGAGAGCAGAGATTGAGAGATTGGAGATTGGACCGCGGCTAACGGTCCTGTCTTCAAATTCATCTGAATCTCCAATCTCCTCCTTAAATAGATGTTTGGGAGATAAAAAACACATGGAAGTAAAGAATTTTGACGCCATCCGCATTTCGCTGGCTTCGCCGGATCAGATTCACGAGTGGAGCTTCGGCGAGGTGACCAAACCGGAGACCATCAATTACCGCACCCTGCGCCCGGAGCGGGATGGCCTCTTTTGTGAGCGGATTTTCGGCCCGACCAAAGACTGGGAGTGCGCCTGCGGCAAGTACAAGCGCGTGCGCTATAAGGGCATCGTCTGCGACAAGTGCGGCGTGGAAGTGGCGCCCAGTCGCGTGCGCCGGGAGCGCATGGGGCACATCGAGTTGGCGTCGCCCGTCAGCCACATCTGGTATGTGAAGGGCGTGCCCAGCCGTCTGGGGCTGTTGTTGAACATCAGTCCGCGTCACCTGGAGCGAGTGCTCTACTTCGCCCAGTATATCATCACCAACGTGAACGAAGACGCCCGCGGCCGCGCCATCCAGCGCCACGAGCGGGATTTGGCCATGCGCCTTTCCCGTATCGAGAGTGAGGTCCAGGAAAAGGCCGATGAACTGGAAGCTCAACTTGAAGCTGCCCTGGCCGACCTGGACGAGGAGTTGGAGAGCGCAATCACTGCATTGGACGAGCGCATCAATAACGAGTCGTCCGCAGCCATTCAGCAGGCCCAGGCGTTGCAGGTCTGGATTCAGAACCGGGTGGGTAAGAAGGCCGAGGAAGACAAAACGCTGGACTGGTCCGACGAGGTGGTGATTCAGGCTGGCGAGATCGTCTCCGCCGACCATGAGATGCTGGTCAACGATCTGGTGCAGGAGCGAGTGGATCAGTTGGAGGCGGAGTCGAACGAGGAGAAGGAGTCCATCCGTGAGCTTATCGCAGCCAAGCGCGATCATGTGCGTGGCGATCTGGGTGCGCAGATCGCTGAGATCAGCGATAATGTGGAGGCCCGCAAAGAACGGGTGCGCCTGCAGATGGAGGCCGCGCTCGATGAACTGAAAAGTCTGGAAGAGAAGCAACTGCTGCCTGAAAGCCGCTTCCGGGAGCTTCAGGACCGCTGGGGCAACGTCTTCACCGCCGGCATGGGCGCCGAGGCTGTGCGCGATATCGTCACCAAGCTCGACCTGGACAAGATGGACAAGGAACTGCGCACGGAGATCCGCACCACCCGCAGCAAGCAGCGGCGCAAGAAAGCGGCCAAGCGTCTACGCGTGGTGGAGAACTTCCGCAAGAGCGGCAACCAGCCGGAGTGGATGATCCTGACCGCGCTGCCGGTGATTCCGCCTGATCTGCGCCCCATGGTCCAGTTGGACGGCGGCCGTTTCGCCACCAGTGATCTCAACGATCTTTACCGCCGGGTCATCAACCGCAACAACCGCCTGCACCGCCTGATGGAACTGGGCGCGCCGGATGTGATCGTGCGCAACGAAAAGCGCATGTTGCAGGAAGCCGTGGACAGCCTGATCGACAACGGACGCCGGGGCCGCGCGGTCAGCCGCAGCGGCAAGCGCAAACTCAAGAGCCTGAGTGACATGCTCAAGGGCAAGCAGGGCCGCTTCCGCCGCAACCTGCTTGGCAAGCGCGTCGACTACTCCGGTCGCTCGGTGATCGTGATTGGCCCGACCCTGAAGCTGCATCAGTGCGGCCTGCCCAAGAAGATGGCGCTGGAACTTTTCAAGCCTTTCGCCATGCGCCGGTTGGTGGAGTATAACTACGCCCACAATATCAAGAGCGCCAAACGCATGGTCGATCGCCAGGCGCCCGAAGTTTGGGACGTGCTGGAGGAGATCTGCAAGGAGCGGCCTGTGCTGCTCAACCGTGCACCTACGTTGCACCGTCTGGGCATCCAGGCGTTCGAGGTGGAACTGGTCGAAGGCAGCGCCATCCAGTTGCACCCCTTGACCTGCGCCGCGTTCAACGCCGACTTCGACGGTGACCAGATGGCCGTCCACGTGCCTCTGAGCGAGGCCGCGGTCAAAGAGGCGCGTGAGTTGATGCTGGTCAGCAACAACCTGCTCAAGCCCAGCAGCGGCGAACCCATCGTCGGCCCCTCCAAGGATATGGTGATGGGCGTCTATTATCTTACGGTCATGGAGGATGAGGAAATCCTCGACCAGGAGGATGTGCAACTTCCTATCTTCAGCAGCATGGAGGAGGCGGAGTACGCCCACGATATGGGCGTCATCAGCCTGCGCCAGCCCATCAAGGTGCGCTTCATGAGTCGCTTCGATGAAATGCCGGTGGAGACGCTGGCCGCGGTCGAGGCGGAAGAGATCGAGGCCGTGGAGGTGGACGGCGAGATCGTCGAAGAAGCGGTTCAGATCGAAGCCCGCCCCGGCGTCAGCGAACGGGTGTTGGAAGCGCTGAAAAACTATGGCATCGAGACTGTTGGTGATGTCATGGATATGTACGCCAGAGGCGAGCGTCGGATGATCGATGAGATCCCCGGTTTTGGCAGCGTGGCCATGGAAGAGACGCGAAACGCCCTGCGCATTATGGGGCTTCTGGGCGCACATTGGCCCAAAGAACGGGTGATGATCACCACTGTTGGCCGTATTATCTTCAATCGCTCCCTGCCCGACGAACTCTGGTTCATCAATGAGTTGCTGGATAAGAAAGGCGTCAATCTGGTGGTCGAGCGCTGTTATAAGCATTTGGGGCGCCAGGTAACGGCCGAGACGGTCGATCATATCAAGGATGTGGGCTTCGAGTACGCTACCAAGTCCGGCATCACCATTGCGGTGAGCGACATTCGCGTGCCCGCAGCCAAGCCTGAAATCATCGACCGCACCACCTCTGCTGTGGAAGAGTCGGAGAAACAGTATCGACGCGGCCTGATCACGGCGGAAGAACAATACAACAAAATTGTGGAACTCTGGACCCGCGCCACCGATGATGTGACCGACGCGGTCAAGGCCATGTTGAGTCCCATTGATGGACTGGGCGCCATGGCTCAATCTGGGGCTACCAAGGGCGGCATCAATCCTATCCGCCAGTTGGCCGGCATGCGCGGCCTGATGGCCGATCCCAATGGGCGCATCATCCCCTTGCCGATTCGCTCCAACTTCCGCGAAGGGTTGACGGCCCTGGAATACTTCCTGAGCACCCACGGCGCGCGCAAGGGCCTGGCCGACACTGCGCTGCGCACGGCCGACGCCGGCTACCTGACCCGCCGCCTGGTGGATGTGGCCCAGGACGTCATCATCACCGAGGAGGACTGCGGCACGTCCACAGGCATCTGGATCACGGCCGAGGAATCCAAGGCCATGGGCGAGACCATTTTCGACCGTGCTGCCGGCCGTTTCCTGGCTGGCGATGTAAGCGATCCTGAGACGGGCGATGTGCTGCTGGCCAAGGACGCGCTGTTGGATGAGGCTTCCCTGGCCCTGCTTAAGCGTTATCATGTGGAGAAGGTCTATGTCCACAACCCGCTGACCTGCGAGTCCCGCTTTGGCATCTGTCGGAAGTGCTATGGCGAAGATCTGGCCCGGGGCGGTCTTGTGCAGATGGGCGAAGCGGTTGGCATTATCGCCGCCCAGTCCATCGGCGAACCGGGCACCCAGTTGACGCTGCGCACCTTCCACACTGGTGGCGTGGCCGGCGGCTCCGACATCACCCAGGGTCTGCCTCGCGTCGAGGAGCTTTTCGAGGCTCGCAACCCCAAGGGCGAGGCCCTCATTAGCGAGATCGATGGCACGGTGGACGTCTACTGGGAAGGCGAAGTGCGGATGGTTAAAGTCAGTCGCACCGATCTGTTACGCCGTCAGGTGGATGTGCCGGCCGGTTATGAACTGATCATCGACAGCGAGGATCGGGTCCAGGAAGATACGGTCATTGCTAAGCTGAAAGACGTTACGCCCGATGAGGATGGGGAATTGCCCGCAGACGCCCTGATCGTGGCCGGCATGGAAGGCCAGGCCTTCGTGGAGGCTGTGGGCGACGGCTACGCGGTGACCATCCGCCGCGAGGATACGGAGGTGTGGGAAGTTGACATCCCGGCCAACGCCCGCCTACGGGTGGAGAAAGGGGACGCGGTGGTCGCCGGTCAACAGTTGACTGAGGGAGCCAAAAACCCCAAGGAAATCCTGCGTATTCAGGGCGCCGAGGCCTGCCAGCTTTACCTGGCCGGCGAGGTGCAGAAGGTCTATCGCAGCCAGGGCGTGGGCATCCATGATAAGCATATCGAAGTGGTGTTGCGTCAGCTTCTGCGCCGCATCCTGGTGCGGGGGACCGGAGACACCGACCTGCTGCCCGGCGAGTTGGTGGATCGTTTCCTGTTCGAAGACATCAACGAAGCCGTGGCCGCGCGCGGCGGCAAGCCCGCCCGGGGCGAGCCGGTGGTGCTTGGGTTGACCAAGGCTGCGCTCAACACCGAGAGCTTCCTGGCTGCGGCCAGCTTCCAGGAGACCACCAGGGTGCTCACCGAGGCCGCCATTCGCGGTCAGGTGGATGAACTGCGTGGGCTCAAGGAGAACGTGATTATCGGTAAGCTGATCCCGGTGGGCACCGGCTTCCACACCCATCACCACCGCCCCGTTGAAGCGGAGGAGCCTGTGGTGGAGGATCTGATCTTGGATGAATTGATGGATCTGGATGAACTGGATGTGCTGGCCGATGGCGAGCTGGAGATGGACGATCTGGATTTCGCCGACATCGACATGAGCGATCTGGCCGGCGTTGCGGAACTGGGAATGGAACCCCTGGGCGCCGGGACGACAGGCGATGACGACGAAGAGGTTGGCATCGATTTCAACGCCTTGAAAGCTGATGACGGTGACGATCTCAACGGCGATCTGTAGTCATGGATAGCGCAGGCGGCGAGCGCTGAACCGTCGCCTGGCGAGATTGATACGATTGAACAAGAAGTGCGGACGCGGAGGCCTGCGTCCGCACTTCTTATTTGGGTGCGCTCAAAACGAGTTGCAACTCGTTTAGGACGCACCCTTTTTGTTTTTCCTTCACAAATGATGAACAGTCGTTCACTTCTTCTGAAATTACTGTTTTAACGCGTTAAAGTCTTCTTTTTATCGAAAAAATAAGTGATTGACAACGATTACAAAATCGTGTAAAGTATCTGTGTATGGTCAACGCGTCTGCTTTTTGAGCCACGGGCAACGCGACGCTGTCCGTACAACTTCCACCCCCGTGTAGAGTAAACGATTGGCGACGGCCGGTCCATCGCCAAACCCACAACAATCAAATCTTACGCAATGAATGGAGAATTCCATGTCTGTTTTGCAAACTGATGGCCGCGCCTTGGTTGTCGCCATGGATCACGCGCGCACCCATGGCGTTATCGAAGGCCTGGAGGATCCCGGCGCGGTCATCGACGCCATGGTCGACGCCGGCGCCGACGCCATCATGACTTCGTATGGCGTCGTTAAGCACTATCGCGACCGGCTCATTGGCCGCATCCCCACCATCATGCGCCTGGATGGGGGACCCAGCCTCTACCGGGAGGACTGGCTGGCCTACACCGAATGGGCGCTGCTGCATTCAGTGGAAGACGCCCTGCTCCTGGGGGCGGACGGCGTTTGCCTGATGGCGTTCGTCGGCATTCCCGTTGAACTGGAAACCTACAAGATTGTCGCCAAAGTCTCCGGCGAATGTCTGCGCGTCAACCTACCCGTTATGGTGGAGGCGCTGCCGGCCAAGAGCGAGCGCATCCCCGATCCTATGGACCCGCTGGCCATGGCCTCAGCCGCTCGTCTGGGGTTCGAACACGGCGCGGACATCATCAAGACTTATTACACGGGGTCGCCTGAAAGCTTCCGCCAGGTGGTGGACAACTGCCCTGCTCCCACCCTGATTGCGGGCGGCGCCAGGATGGATAGCATCCAGGAGACGCTGGAAGTGGTGCGCGGTTCGATAGACGCCGGCGGTCGCGGTGTGGTCTTCGGCCGCAACATTTGGCAGAACCCTGAACCCTATCGCATGGTGCGCGCCCTGCGCGCCATCATTCATGACGATGCGTCTGTGGATGAGGCCATAAAGGTCTTCAACGACTGAGAGTCGAATAGGCTGTTCGTCTGGAAGGAGGTGGTCGGAAGAAAAGGTTGATCGCTGTTCCCTGGTTGCATCATGGGCTGTTATCGCCCGTGATTCCTTTCGTCGTCGCATTGCAGTTTGGACACAGTTCACACCATTGAGCATTGGAACACGGAGGAGTGAAACCCTATGAATTGGAAGCGATTGATTCTTGTACTATCGGTGCTTGTCCTTGGATTGCTGGTTGTGGCCGCGTGCGCAGCGCCGGCCTCCGCACCCGCCGGGGAGACTGGCGGTGGGGCGGCGACCGAGGCGACCCCGACGCCCGGCGAAAGCTACGCCAGCGTAACCAAGGCAGGCGATCTAGTCCCGCCCGTGGTCGCCACCCCCTGCGAACCTGGCTCCTGCGAGTTCGAGGGCCAGACCGTGACCGTGCTGGTCAACACCGCAGGCGAGAAGGGCCCCATTTCCGGTCCTTTCTACGAAGTTCGCGATGAATTCGAAGCTGCAACCGGGGCCACCCTCGACATCGTCGAGGTGCCCTTTGCCGAGCATTTCCCCAAGCTGATGACCGATCTCACCACCGGCACTGGCCAGTATGACACATCCATCGCCGGCGCCTGGTGGTTGGGTGATCTCGTCGAGGGTGACTTTATCCTGCCCTATGACGATTTCTACAACGACCCGCGCTTCCCCCAGTGGGACTACGAGGACGTCCTCCCCGGCCCGCGCAGCCTGCTGGAATATGGCGGCAAGAAATACATGGTGGCCAATGACCATGATGGCCAGGTCATGTACTATCGCCGCGATCTCCTGGAGGATCCGGATCATCAGGCAGCATTCAAGGCCGAATATGGCTATGACTTGAAGGTTCCGGATACCTGGGCCGAGTTCCGCGACGTCGCCGAGTACTTCGATGGCAAGGACCTCAACGGCGATGGCACGCCTGATGACGGTTTGACCATGCACCTCAAGGTCGGCGGTCAGGGCATGTTCCACTTCATGTCCTTCGCTGCACCCTTCGTCATCGGTCCCGACAATCCGAATCTCTTCTGGTTCGATCCGGAAACCATGGATGCGATCATGGACAGCCCCGGCCACCAGCGGGCCATGGAGACCATGATCGATCTGATTCAGTTTGGCCCCGAAGCCATGATGGCCTGGAGTTTGGGCGAGTCCTGGGATCACTTCCTGCGCGGCGAAGCCGCCCTCACCTTCACCTGGGGTGACCTGGGCGCGCTGGCTCAGGAAGAAGGCAGTCAGGTCAAGGGCAAGACAGGCGCTGCGCCCATGCCCGGCACTACCGAGTACTACGACATCAACGCCGGCGAATGGAAGCAGGTGGACGGCGTCAACCGCGTCGGCAACACCACCGGCGGATCCTGGGCCGGCGTGATCTCCAAATACTCCAAGGCTCCCGAAGCCACCTACTATCTGCTGGCGCTGATGGCCACCAAACCGAAATCCAATATCTACGCCGCCCGCGGTTGGGATGGCGTCGACCCCGGACGGTACAGCCACTTCCTGCCGCCCGATGGCACAGCCAGCCTGGATGACTACCTGGCCGCCGGTTGGGATGAGCAGGACGTCAAGGATTACACCAAGGCGTACTACGAGAATTTCAATGCTGAGGAGCAGTTCCCCTATCTGCGCATCCCCGGCACCTTCGAGTACTGGACGGCTTTAGATGTTCATCTATCCGAAGCCGCCACCGGCCAGAAGACGCCTGAGGAAGCGTTACAGGCCACGAACGATGATTTCAACCAGATCACCGACCGCCTGGGACGCGATTTGCAACTGAAATCGTATAAGGCGTCGTTGGGTCTGGAGTAGAGGGGTGACGAGTTCGGAAAGTGGGAGCGCATAAACGCGTTGCCACTTTCCGGACGATCATCGTCATGAGTCTATAGGTCGGTCTTCCTGGAAGACATTCATGCTGTCGCCCAGCGCCACGGGGAATGAAAAGGCGTCCGGGGAATCCGCGGTTGACTTTTCAGGGCAGCTTGATGCTTCCAGGAAGTATCACCTCAATATTTTGGGGCGGAGTGCGTTGCACTGACCCAAGCCAGGCCGAATTTCCTCGATACGCCCGGTCAGTGCGACGGACTTCTCCGGTTTATTGAGCAGATACTCCAGGAAGGCCGCAGATCAGAAATAAATTTCTGGACGAACCCTAACTCAAGAAGGGGCAAGTTGCTGTGAACGCTGAACGAATGCCGGAGATAGTTCACAAGAAACAAGATCGCACCGGCAGCTTTTTCCTGTCGCCGGCCGCGTTCTGGATTCTTCTCTTCACGATTTTTCCACTTTTATATGCTTTATACACCAGCTTTTATAGCTTTCGGTTCGGCCAACGCAATCGCTTTGTCGGCTTCACCAATTATGGCCGTCTTTTCACCGATCAGAACCTGCACAACGCCCTGCGGGTAACGTTGATTTTTGTCATCGTCACGGTGACGGTGGAGATGCTCCTGGGGTTCGCCCTGGCTTTGCTTCTGAATCAGGAAATGCGCGGCAAAAATTTCCTGCGCGCGATCACGATTTTGCCCTTGTTTGCTACGCCGGTTGCCATGGGCTATTTAGGGATTACTCTTTTTTACGAAGTGAACGGGCCCATCAACACGTTTATTCGCTTCCTGGGTGGAGAAGGCATCCCATGGCTGTCGAGTCCGCGCTGGGCGCCGGTTGCGGTCATGATCGTCGATATCTGGCAGTGGACGCCCTTCGTCTTCCTGGTCGCCCTGGCCGGATTGCAGAGCCTGCCGCAGGATCTGTATGAAGCCGCCGAAGTGGATGGGGGATCCGGGTGGCAGCTTTTCCGCCATATCACGCTTCCTCTGATGGCGCCTACCCTGTGGCTGATCCTGCTCCTGCGCCTGGTGGAGGCGTTCAAGGTCTTCGATATCCCCGCCAGCCTGACCCTGGGCGGACCCGGACGCGCCACTGAGGTCTACAGCCTTTTCACCTATCGCACGGCCCTTCGCTTTTTCGATCATGGCTACGCCGCCGCGCAGGGCTTTCTCCTGCTGGTGATTGTGATGACTATTGTCACTATTCTGTTTGGCCGAATTCGCGGCCTGTATGAGGAGGGAAGTTAGGCTATGTCTCACAGTCGATCCTGGCTCACCGCGCGTTCGGTCTTCATCTTTGGGCTTATTATCATCATGTTGTTTTGGGTGCTGTTTCCCTTCTACTGGGCGTTTGTCAATTCGATCAAGCATCCGGCGGATACATTCCAATCTTCTTGGATCCCTTTTTTACAATTTCAGCCGACGCTGGACCATTGGAGAAATGAGTTGGCGATCCGCGAGACCCGCCAAGCGCTCAAAAACAGCACCATCATCTCCCTGGGCGCGGCGACCATTTCGGTGACGCTTGGCACCCTGGCCGCCTACGCCTTGGCGCGTTTCCGCTTCAACAAGCCCGACAACGGCTTCTACACCACCTGGTTTCTCTCCCAACGTGTGCTGCCGCCCGTGGTCGTGGTGATCCCCTTCTTCCTGCTCATGCGTCAACTGCATCTGTTGGATTCGGTTTGGTCGCTGGTGCTGCTCAACGCCACCTTCACGCTGCCATTTCCGGTGATCATCCTCAGCCAGATGTTCCGGGAACTGCCCATTGAACTGGAGGAGGCGGCTCGGGTCGATGGCGCCTCGCGCTGGCAGGCCTTCTGGCGCGTCGCCTTACCACTGGTTGTGCCCGGCCTGGTGGCCACCTGGATCATCTGCATGGCCTTTAGCTGGAATGAATTTCTCTTTGCCTTGTCATTGACGTCCAACAAAGCCATTCCCATGCCGGTGATCATCGCCGGCGCGGAGCACACCCGAGGCGTCCAGTTCTGGTTTGTGGGTGTGCGCGTGCTGCTAACTATGCTGCCGCCCACCATCCTCGCCCTGCTGGCCCAGCGTTACATCATCCGCGGCCTGACCCTGGGCGCAGTCAAAGGATAAGGGTCTGTTTAAAATTAGTTAGTATCCCGGGATTCGGCCAGACTATCTTCGGCTGTGGCGCATCTCGTGGTTGAATCCCGGAATGCGGTTCCAACGCATTTTGGACACGCCCAAAGGATAAACGCTATGGCTTTCTCTCCCCTCCTCCTCGGTCTCGACGTAGGCACCACCAATATCAAGGCCGTGGCCTTCGATCTCCGGGGCCGAATCGTCGCGCAGGCCAGCGTCAAGACCCCCACCCACTATCCCCAACCAGGCCGCGCGTACTACAAACCTGCCGAACTCTGGGCCGGCGTGGTGGAGGCTACTCGCGGGGCGGTGACCCAACTGGATGACCCGCAATGCATCGTCAGCATGGCCGTGGCCAGCATCGGCGAGACCGGCTTTCCCCTGGACGCGCACGGCGAGTGCACCTACGACGCCCTGGCCTGGTTCGACGACCGCAGCGAACCTCAGGCCCGCCGCATCGAGGCCCTTATTGGCCGCGATCGCCTCTTCGCCACCACGGGACTGGGGCCGGGTTCGATCTTCGGTCTACCTAAACTGCTCTGGTTCCAGGAGAACGAACCGGACGCCTTCGCCCGCACCGTCACTTGGCTCAACACGGCAGACTATGTGGCCTACCGTCTCTGCGGCGTTCCGGCCACCGACTACTCCCTGGCCTCCCGCACCCAGGCGTTGAACCTGAACGCCCTGCGCTGGGACGAGACCCTGATCCGGGAAGTGGGGTTGTCACCCGAACTCTTCGCACCCCTGACGCCCAGCGGAACGGCTCTGGGTAGCATGTCGCCTGATGTGGCCGCGGCCATGGGCCTGCCGAACCACGTCACGGTTGCGGTGGGTGGACATGACCATATCTGCGGGGCCATGGCTTTAGGCGTGACTGAGCCGGGGACGCTGCTCGACTCCATCGGCACCGCGGAGGGCGTCCTGCTGCCCCTGGAACGCCCCATAACAGACCCGGTCATGGGCCATCAGGGCTACGAGTTCGGCGCGCACGTGAGCGGCGGTTACTATGGCTGGCCCGCCATCCGCACGGCCGGAGCCTGCATCGACTGGTTCCGCAGCGTCTGCGCCGACGACGCCGACTACGCCACCCTGGCCGCCGAGGCCGAGGCCGCGCCGCCGGGCGCATCGGGCGTGCGCTTCCAGCCCCACCTGCGCCTGCCCCATTCGCCCTCCAACGACGCCAAATCCCGGGGCGCGTTCATCGGCCTGAGCACCGATGTGACCCGGGGCGCGATGTTCCGGGCCGTGCTAGAGGGGCTGGCCTTCGAGACCCGGGCCGCGCTGGAGCCGCTGTTGGCCCACGCCGGGATCGACGAGTTGTCGCGCATCTACGCCATCGGCGGCGGCACGCGCAGTCGCCTGTTGATGGCCATCAAGGCCACAGTGCTGAACCACACCATCCACATCGCCGGCGTGGAGGAGGCCACAGCCCTGGGCGCGGCGCTCCTGGGCGGGATCGGCGCCGGCGTCTTCGACCATGTGGCTGACGCCATCTCCGGTCTCCAACGCAAGCTCACGCCGGTGGAGCCGCTGGCGGGGGAGGTGCAGTTGTATGACGCCATCTATCGAGAGGTTTATCGGGAGATGTATCCGGCGTTGCGAGCGCTGGATCATGCGAATTATGGGTTCAAGTATAAGGTGTGACGATGTGAGGAGATGGGGCATACGCCCGCTACAACTGGCCAGCAGCTTCCCGTCTGGGCTGAATGCAAATCCAACAGCGGAGACTTAGCGTAAGCCTCACCGACAATTACGCTGAAACGCAGGTTGCGGGCTGTATTTCTTCTTTATGTCTTCTTTGATAGACTTCCTGCATTTTATCCCCAAACAAGGCGGAGCAAATCCACTAACGAAAGACTAAAAAAACAAAAAACAAGGTGTTGACAAGAAGGCTGAAAGTGATTACAATAGGCGTGTAATCGATTTCAACCCATTTCGGATCGCCCATGTCTTCTAAGATTGCAGATGTTGCTGAGCGGGCCGGCGTCTCTACGGCCACCGTCTCCCGTGTGTTGGCGGACAAACCCCACGTCCGCGATGAGACCCGGCAACGCGTCCTGACCGCCATTCAAGATCTAGGCTATCGCCCCAGTCGCGTCGCGCGCAGCTTGCGTTCCCAGCGCGCGGCCATCATTGGGTTGATCGTATCGGATATCCAGAACCCCTTCTTCACCGCCATCGTGCGCGGGGTGGAGGACATTGCCTATGGGCGGCAATATGGCGTTTTTCTTTGCAACTCGGATGAAGACCCCGACAAGGAGGCGCTCTACATCGATCTGATGCTGGCGGAGCATGTCTCCGGTGTGATTATTTCGCCCACCACCGCCGGCGCCTATCACTATCAACGCCTGCTGGATGCGGGCACCCCCCTGGTGGCCGTGGACCGGCGATTGGCGGACGCCGAAGTGGATACGGTGGTGGTGAACAATGCGGCAACCGCGCATCGCCTGGTCACCTGGCTTGTTCAGGAAGGTCATGAGCGGATCGGCGCGGTGATAGGGTCAGACCTGGCCACCACCGGCACTGAGCGGCTGGCCGGCTACGAGCATGCGCTGCGGGATCATGACTTGCCCATCGAGCCGGAACTGATTCGCACCGGTCTGCCCAAGCGGGATATTGGCTATGGGTTGACCAATGATCTGTTGTCGCTCTCTTCGCCGCCCACAGCCATCTTCGCCGGTAACAACCTCCTCACCCTGGGGGCGTTGGGCGCGCTCCATGATCAGGGGCTAATTGTGGGACGCGATATGGCGCTGGCCGCATTCGACCATATGGACTGGATGGACGTGTTGGATCCGCCGCTGACCGTCGCCGCCCAGCCGACCTATGAGATGGGGCGTCAGGCCGGCGAGCTCCTCTTTCGGCGCATGCAGGAACCCCGGCGGCCAATCCGTGAGGTGGTCCTGAATGCGCGTATCTACGGGGGCGTGAACGTTGGGCATGGGGAAGTCGTGTAATTGAAGTCGTGTAATTGAAGTCGTGTAATTGAATTTGGGCTTTTCGCCGATGCGCGGATGATTGCTTGTTGGATCGGATGCGTAGGATGCGTTTGTTTTTCGTGTGTGTTTTCAGTCGTTTTCAGCAACCCTATTCAGCAAAGGAGTCACACCCATGAGTAAGAAATGGATATTGGCGCTGTTGATTGTTACTGCGCTGGTTTTCGCCGGCTGCGCCGCCCCGGCCGCCCCGGCAGAAACTGGCGGTGAGGCTGCCGCCGGCGCGCTGCCCTACGAAGGCGTGGAAGTGGA
>Ga0114931_10007026_pt1 | contig 13799 bp, 12 predicted proteins | sample 2SBtaG_FD_89579 | JGI IMG/M metagenome (GOLD analysis project Ga0114931, IMG submission 89579) | Deep subsurface microbial communities from Kolumbo volcano to uncover new lineages of life (NeLLi) - 2SBTROV14_V59a metaG | ecosystem: Environmental > Aquatic > Marine > Volcanic | place: Kolumbo...
GATCCACAATTGCTCGCCGCGGCCGATCGGGCATGTACCTACTTGCTGGCACAGGCGAAGCCTTCTCGAATCGATGGTGTCGATGTGTTGTGTATCGTTACGGACGACGATCTTCAGCTTGGCAGTAACGCCCTCACGGCCATCTCCCTGGCGAAGCGAATCGAGACGACCGGCGAACACAAGCACGAAGACGAGCTGCGTAAGTTGGTTCTTTGGATCACGGGCACCCAACGTGATGACGGTGAATTTGGGATCCACAAGCAGGTGTTTTCCGAAGGTCGCGTGATCCCTTTCGTTTCCGTGTATTACCCTGGCGAGGCGCTGCTTGCCTTAACACGCATTTACCGCGTGGATGACGATCCGGCGTGGCTTGATGCCGCTGAAGCGGGGGCTGCCTGGGTGATCAACGTTCGCGACGGCGACCTTGATGAGTCGGAGTTGATCCACGACCACTGGTTGCTTTACGCGCTGCGCGATTTGTACACGCATCGCCCCAAACCGCTGTATCTGGAACATGCGAGAAAACTTTGTCGGGCGATTCTGGCGAGCCAACATCTCGAACCGCGGGAGCCGGATTGGCGAGGTGGATATTATGCCCCACCGCGATCGACGCCCGTGGCGACGCGCGATGAGGGACTCAGTGCCGCGTATCAACTTTTCATGTTGGCGGGGGACGGGAAGTTGGCTGAAGATGTTTTCGCGGCCATTCGACGCGGTATTCGATTCCAACTTCAGACGCAATACGATGCCCCCTCGGCAATGTACGTTCCCGATCCGCAATATGTGCTGGGGGCCTTTCACGGCAGCCTGACGGACTTCACCGTCCGCAACGATTTCACGCAGCACAACATTTCGTCGATGATGCGTCTCTTGGCGATTCTTCAAACCAAGGACAGAGCCGAGCGGTAGCGTGAGGGCAGAGATTGGGAAGCCCGCTGTCCGGTCTGTTTTTGATTTTTTCAGCTATACCGTCGCGTCGATTTGCAACGCATGGCGTGAGAGACATTCAAGTCCCTTATCGGTAACCAGGTAGTTCCTTTCGTACCGCATGCCGGCGATGCCTTTGATGTATTGGCCAGGTTCGAGGGCGATGATGTCGCCGCTTTTCAACGTGTCGGTGCTGTCGGGGACAAGGTACGGCGGATCGGGATGTCCCAGCCCCAAGCCGTGTCCACTGTGGGAGGTGAAATTCTCGGCCAGATGTTGTCGCTGGAAACTGTGACGTACCGCCGCAGCGACTTCGCGACAGGGACGTCCATCCCTGGCGGATTGTTCGCCCGCCGTGATGGCTTCGATACACGCTTCATGCAAGCGGCGCTGTTGGTCGGAGGGCTTTGCGCCACACACCAACGTATTGGCGAAATCGCCGCGATAGCCACTCACGATGACCGAGAAATCGACCAACACCAAGTCACCTTTCTCGATCACGCGATCACTCGGAGGACCTCCCACGTTCTCGCAGCGAGGGCCGGACACAAAGTCGCCGTAGAGTCGAGCTTGGCGTCCCGCGGCTCGTTGAACGGCTTCTTCGATGAGCCAAAAAACATCGAGCTCCGTCATGCCGGGTCGCACATTGCGCAGCGCCGCGGCTTGTCCCACTTCGCCGGCATGTATCGAAATCCGGAGAAGCTCGATCTCGTCGGGATCTTTCCGTCGCTTCAGTTGATGAATCGTCGGGTCGACGTCGGTCAGCTCAATTGAGCCCCGCGTTTTCCGCAAGCCTTCGATGATGCCCGCGGGCAGTTGAGACGCTTCGTATCCGATGTGTCGCCCCGGGCAGTTCCGCATGTGGTCCAACACCGAACGAATCAACATTGCCTCTCGGTGCCGTGCGGACTCCTTGCCGCGATACCAGACGGGTGTGACGACTTCGTTGACGTGCGTATCTCGGGCAAATCCTTCGACAAGGTTGTCAGCCACCAAGGTACTCGATCCGCCGTCGCCCAAGATCAAGATGAGGACGGCGCCGGCATTCGACGATCGGAACTCAAAGGGCGATTGATAGTAGCCCGCGAAGTACATCAGATGTCGTGGATCGCGAATGAGGATCCAGTCCGGCCGATTCTCAAGCGCGTTCCACAATCGATCACGACGTGTGCGACATCCGGCGTTTGTGAGCATGAAGAGAATCTTCTTGTCGGGAGCGATAAGAATCTTCCTTGAGCCCCGTTTGATACGTGGGCTAGACGCCGATTGTAGACGGTCGTATCGCTGGAGACGAGTCGACAGGCCTCGCCTCTGTAGGGTGTTATGATTCCTGATTTGGCGAGAAGAAACCACGAAGAAGTGGGGCGGTGGGGCTGCCGACGGGGTCGCGGATGACCGCCCACGGCTTGCAAAACGTCGCCGTGTCGTATACTTCTTGTTTGCGAGACGGGAGTTTACGTGAGGCACCGAGAACTAGTGACAGGAGGGCCGCGCTTCCATGGCCGAAAAAGAAGACGACACCAACGACGATAAGAAGCGCATTCTCTTGGTCGACGACGATGCGGAGATTGTCGAGTCGATGCGTTATGCCCTGGAATCCAAGGGCTACAGCATTCTTGTCGCCCGTGACGGGAACCAAGGGTTGGCGATGGCCGAACGTGAGGATCCGGATCTGCTGATTCTCGATATGATGATGCCCAAACGCAGCGGTTTCCTGGTGCTCGAGAAACTCCGCCGCAGTCGCCCCGTGCCGTTGCGTGTGATTATGATTACAGCTAACGAAGGCAGTCGTCATAAGGCGTATGCGGAAATGCTTGGAGTCGATGATTACATCCGCAAGCCGTTTGCCATGGACCGGTTGCTTGAAAGCGTTCAGCGGCTTCTGCACGACTGACGCCGGTCACAAAACACTACCTGGAAATGGGTTAGGTACGTAGGCATCGCTGTGTCCCAGCTTGTTCTTTGAAAGATGGTCACCTTTGGACGGGACTAGTTACGCCGCTTAACGCGTATCGAACGCATCGAGTGTTCCTGTCATATGCCACATCGCCCTGTTTGGGATTCCCGGTTGCCAGGGCATTTTGTCGCAATGCCGTAAGGTGTGTAGGTAAATATAGTTACAGTGTCTTGTCTCGTTTTGCAGGTGCTGGAATGTCGGTTTTCGATATTGCCGACATCCTGGTATGAAGCAATACTTATGTTGTAGGAGGAATAGGTTGAGAATACGGGGATGGAGACCCGAGAGCTTGTGGCGAAGTCCGTCGTGAGCCGCCTCACCGAATCCCTCATCGCCTCCTCTCCTTGCATCCCGCTCTTTCGCAACTTTCTCGCCGGTTGCACCCAACCGGTTCGACGACCAGTAGTTTTCCTCCGGGACGTTGAATCGGGAAAGCCCGAACGTTTTCCATCGGACAAGCGACGCCCTCAAACGTAATGCGGAAGTCGTTTGGTGCTGCGCGACCGGGAAGGAATGAGCAAGATTGACGGTTAGCTCATCTCGTTGAGATGGGAGTTTTAGGTGGAAGCAGAAGCGGAGTTTGACCCAAGCATCCAACGAACTACGAAGTCGACCGACGACCATCGGGCGGGGACAAGCATTCGGAGTCGACCGTCGACTTTTCAACCCTTCGGGGAGACTCGACCATGAGCCATGGACGCGACATTATCGACCTGGTTGCTCAGCAGCAAGACATTGAGCTTTTTCGCGATAAGACGTGGGAGGGAAGTTTCGAGGAGTATCTCGACATCGTACGAGAACGCCCCGAAGTAACCCGAAACGCCTTTGAGCGGGTGTACGACATGGTGATGTCGTATGGCAGCGAACAGGTTCCGGTCGGTCGCGAGACCAAGGTTCTCTACAATTTCTTCACCGATCCCGACGATTATGGTGCCGACGCGGTTTTTGGTCTGCATGAGGCCCAAATTCATCTGGTCAATGCTTTCAAGAGCGCCGCGCGGGGCTACGGAATCGAGAAGCGCGTGCTGTTGTTGCACGGGCCCGTCGGCAGTAGCAAGAGCACAATCGCCAGACTTCTAAAGAAGGGGATTGAGCGATATTCAGCCAAGCAAGAAGGGGCACTATTCTCGCTGGGTTGGGTAGATCTAGAGAACTCGGAAAAGATGCATTGGTGTCCGATGCACGAAGAGCCGTTGCATTTGGTTCCTGAGCGGTTTCGTGAAGAAACCATGAAGTCTCTCAATGAGGGTCGTGGGGAACACGATTACCACGTTAAGATCGAAGGAGAACTATGTCCCTTCTGCCGGTTCATCTATGCCGAACGTTTGAAGCGTTATGACGGCGACTGGACGCGTGTGATCGAGGATGTGCGAGTGAAGCGGCTGGTTCTGAGCGAAAAGGATCGCATTGGAGTTGGCACCTTTCAGCCAAAGGACGAGAAAAATCAAGACTCGACCGAACTGACCGGCGATATCAACTATCGGAAAATCGCCGAGTACGGTAGCGATAGCGACCCCAGGGCTTTCAACTTCGACGGCGAATTCAATATCGCCAATCGGGGTATCGTTGAGTTTGTCGAAGTGTTGAAGCTCGATGTCGCGTTTCTATACGACCTGCTCGGTGCGAGCCAGGAACACAAAGTCAAGCCGAAGAAATTTGCCCAAACCGACATCGACGAAGTGATCATCGGGCATACCAACGAGCCCGAGTATCGTCGTTTGCAGAACAACGAGTTCATGGAGGCGCTGCGCGATCGTACGATCAAGATCGACATTCCCTATGTCACCCGGCTTTCGGAAGAGATCAAGATCTACGAGAAGGACTACAACGCACAGAAGGTGAAAGGAAAGCACATCGCGCCGCATACCATCGAGATCGCGGCCATGTGGGCCATTTTGACCAGGCTTGAAGAGCCGAAGAACGCCGGTCTCACCTTGTTGCAAAAGCTGAAGCTGTACAACGGAAAAACATTGCCGGGATTCACCGAAGACAATATCAAGGAGCTGCGCGAGGAGACCACGAACGAGGGCATGTTGGGCATTTCGCCGCGTTATGTGCAAGACAAAATCTCGAACGCGCTCGTCGCCCATCCCGATGCCACTTCGATTAACCCCTTCATGGTGCTCAACGAATTGACTTCTGGCTTGAAGCACCACAGTTTGATCAACGATGAAGAGACACGCTCCCGATATCGCGAATTGTTGGGCGTGGTGAAAGAGGAGTACGAGAACATCGTCAAGAACGAAGTTCAACGGGCCATTGCCGCCGACGAAGATGCGCTTAAGCGACTGTGTGGTAACTACCTTGACAATGTCAAAGCCTACACGCAGAAGGAGAAGGTCAAGAACAAATTCACCGGCGAATACCAAGAACCCGACGAACGGTTGATGCGGTCGATCGAAGAGAAGATCGACATTCCCGACAGCCGCAAGGACGATTTCCGCCGCGAAATCATGAATTACATCGGTGCCCTGTCAATCGATGGACGGACGTTTGATTATAAGACGAACGAACGTCTGTATCGGGCCTTGGAATTGAAATTGTTCGAAGACCAAAAGGACACGATCAAGCTGACCAGTTTGGTGTCGAATGTGGTCGACAGTGATACGCAGGCCAAGATCGACATCGTCAAGCAACGATTGATTCGTGACTATGGGTATGACGACGAGAGCGCGACCGACGTGTTGAATTATGTCGCAAGTATCTTCGCGCGGGGCGACTCGAAGGAGTCTAGCTAGGGCGTTGCCGCGAGGAAAAAGTTGGGCCTGTCCCAAGGTTGTCCACGAGGGGAACGCCTTGCGCGGAGCTACGTGTGGAGCCAAGGGGACCACAACGGTACACCGGACGTACCCAACTAAGGTTCTGGGGCTTGGTGCCCACTGCTAGAACGAATGCTAGACACAGCAGCAAGCGAATCGGAACAACGAGCAATCCGCTAGCGAGGGCCAATCCTGTGGTCATGCGCATTGAACGGGACCAATCGCGGTTCAAACAAATCGTACGTGGCAGGATCCGAGAGAACCTGCGGAAGTACGTGAGCCAGGGAGAGATGATCGGTCGCAAGGGACGCGACTTGGTCAGCATTCCGATTCCCCAGCTTGATGTGCCCAACTTTCGCTACGGCAAGAATGGTTCCGGCGGCGTGGGACAGGGAGACGGTGAGGTTGGCACGCCGATCGGTCGCGGAGAACCAGAGGAAGGCGGCATCGGGCAGGCGGGCAGCGAACCGGGTGCCCATATCCTTGAGGTCGAGGTTTCACTTGAAGAGTTGGCGTAAATCCTTGGCGACGAACTTGAACTGCCCAATATCGAGCCCAAGGGCAAGGCGAACATCACGCAGGAGAAGTCGCGCTACACGGGAGTTCGGCGAACAGGCCCCGAATCGTTGCGGCATTTTAAGCGAACGTTCAAGCAAGCGATACGTCGTCAGATTGCCTCTCGAAGTTACGATCCGACGGATCCTCGCATTGTTCCAATTCGGGACGACAAACGATTTCGATCGTGGAAAACGGTTGAACAGCCCGACGCGAACGCCGCGGTGATCTATATGATGGACGTCTCGGGCTCCATGACCGACGAGCAGAAAGACATCGTCCGCATCGAAGCCTTTTGGATTGATACGTGGCTCAAGAGCCAATACGACGGAGTTGAGGTCCGCTACATCATTCACGACGCCGCCGCCAAGGAGGTTGACGAAGAAACGTTCTTCCATACACGCGAGAGCGGGGGAACTCGCATCTCCTCGGCGTATCGCGTGTGTGCCGATCTGATCGATTCCAGTTTCCCTCCAGAGGAATGGAATATCTACTGTTTCCATTTTTCCGATGGCGACAACTGGGGGGAAGATAATGAGATCTGCTTCCGGCTCCTGCGCGAGCGAATGTTGCCAAAGATCAATCAGTTTTGTTACGGACAGGTCGAAAGCCCTTACGGCAGCGGTGAGTTCCTGCACGCCTTGGAAAACGGCCTCGAAGACGAACACGACAAAATTGTGTTGTCGGAAATCGAGGACAAAGGCGCCATTCTCGACTCAATCAAATTATTTCTGGGAAAAGGTAAGTAATGCGTTCGCTTCGCGAAGTAGCAGTCGAGCGGTCTGTTTCTGGTTAGGGAAGTCATCATGAGAATGTACCCGCCAACCAAGCTGCCTCCGGACTTGGCCGAAATCCAGGTTCAAATGGAAGCGCGCGCTCTGCGGTATGGGCTCGATTTCTACCCGACGATCTTCGAGGTCGTCGACTACAACCAACTGAGCGAGATTGCGGCGTTCGGCGGGTTTCCCACCCGATACCCTCACTGGCGTTTTGGCATGGAGTACGAGCAACTCACCAAAGGGTATGCCTATGGATTGCAGAAGATTTACGAGTTGGTAATCAACAACGATCCCTGCTACGCCTACCTGCTCAAGTCAAACGCGTTGACCGATCAAAAGCTTGTCATCGCGCACGTTCACGGTCACTGTGATTTCTTCAAGAACAATTTTTGGTTCAGCAAGACCAACCGCAAGATGATGGACGAAATGGCGAATCATGGAAACCGCATTCGCCGTTATATGGACCGTTTCGGAGTCGAGGAGGTCGAAGAATTCATTGATGCCTGTTTGAGCATCGAGGATCTGATCGATATTCATGCTCCGTTCATCAAGCGACACGAGGAAGCGAGCCGTTACGATTTCGATCGCCACGGGGAGCAAGAGGAAGAGATGCCCGCGGGGCGATTCGCATCGAAGGACTACATGGATGAATTCGTCAACCCGCCCAAGGCGTTGGCGGCCGAAACGGAACGCATTCGCGCCAGCCAACAGGCTTCCGAAGCGTTTCCCGCGGAGCCGGTTCGCGACGTGATGCTCTTCATTCTGCAACACGCTCCGTTGAAAGCGTGGCAGCTCGACGTGCTATCAATTATCCGCGACGAGGCATACTATTTCGCTCCGCAGGCACAAACCAAGATCATGAACGAGGGTTGGGCCAGCTTTTGGCATTCGACCATCATGACCCGCGATGGTCTTGATGCTTCGGATGTGATTCACTATTGCGACCATCACTCTGGCACGATGGCCACGTCACCCGGTCGATTGAATCCTTACAAGCTGGGGATCGAGTTGTTTCGCGACATCGAGAATCGTTGGAACAAGGGACGATTCGGGAGTGACTACGAACGTTGCGACGACCATCAAGCCAAAGTGGAGTGGGATACCGGCGCGCATCAAGGGCGCGAAAAAATATTCGAAGTGCGCCGCGTTCACAACGACCTGACCTTCATTGACGCCTTCTTGACGTTGGAGTTTTGCCGCGAGCAAAAATTATTTTCCTTCGGCTTGAACAACGATACCGACTACTACGAAATTGAAAGCCGCGAGTTTCCCAAGGTCAAGGCACAACTATTGGCAAATCTCACGAATCGAGGACGCCCCTATATCCGCGTTCGTGACGGAAATTACAAGAATCGCGGTGAGCTATTTCTTGAACATGCCTTTGCGGGCGTCGAGCTCCAGTTCGACTACGCTCGTGACACGCTGGTGAATCTCGAACGATTGTGGCGGCGTCCCGTCCACATCGAAACCATCGTCGACGAGGTTCCCGCGGTGTTTTCCTACGACGGATCGGAACATCACTTGGAAAAGCAATCGACGAACAACAAAACGACATCGGAAGAATCGTGAGTATTTCAAAGAAATCGATTCGCGATGGGTGCCACCGTGGTGGAGTCTCGTTCTGCTGCCGAGAAACCACCGCATGAAACCCGGAACAGGCCACTAACAAGCTGGTGCATTCATGAGCCTCAAACACCTCGCACGAACCGCCTTGGACGCGTTGCCCGTGGGGGGAACCGCATCGCAACGCATCGACGTTCGCGAGGGTGACCAGCGGCTGGAATGTCGATTGGTTGCGGTCGATGCGATGTCTTGCGCATTCGACCAATTCGCCGTTACGACCGATTCGTTGGCGGGAGCGTCCGTCGAATACCTCAAAAAGATCGGCGAAGCCCTCTCCACGCGGCTCAACTACCTTCTCGAGCCCATCACCCCCATCGAGATCGATTCCGAGGGATGTCATGTGCAGTTGCGTTCGAATCCGCCACAGCGTGACGACGATGGGACGAAGTATTACGAGTTGCTTGTGTCGCACGATGGCGTGATGAGCCTGGTTCGCTATTCCAAGAGCAGCGGGCGTCCACGACAAACAATTCCCGCGGAGGTCACCCGCGAAGTCTGGACCCGATTGGTCGACGACTTTTCCGCCGTCACGCCATAAGCGTCGCACCAGATGTGTACGGCCTGAAATCGATCTTTCTTGTCGCGCGAAGCCTTCGACGGGCTTGCGGAGGGATGCGGCCCCCGTTTCACGACATCGGGCATGTGGTATGATCCGTTACGGTCATTTCCAATTCCGTGGCATACCAAGGCGAATGAAGCGAGCATGAGCGCTGATTCAACTCCCGATATCTCTCTCCAGCCGAGCGAAGGCTGGCACTGCACGCATTCCTATTACCGGTTCGATCGCGCGCGACTCCCCAGCGGCGCCCAGCGGACCGAAGGGATCAAGCAGTTCATCGCCGCGTTGGACTCTGGCGATTCCGAGGCTCCCGAGCGGGTGCAATTGTCGATTGTCTCGGGTCATAAGGCCGACTTTGGCGTGATGGTCATGGACCCCGACCCGTTGAAGGTCGACAGTGTCCATCAGCGGCTCTTGGCAGGTGAGTTAGGTCCAGGACTAGTGCCAAGCTACTCATTCGTTTCGATGACCGAGGTGTCGGAGTACGTCCCCAGCGTCGAACAATACGGGCAACGCTTGGTCGCCGAAGGCGAGGATCCCCAGGGGTCTGCTTATCAGGCCAAGCTCAAGGCCTACGCCGGTCGCGAGGAGATGATGCGACGTCAGCGACTCACCCCCGAGTTGCCAACATGGCCGGCGACCTGTTTTTATCCGATGAACAAGTCACGTGTGCCGGGGGCAAATTGGTTTACGCTGCCCTTCAGCGAGCGAAACCAGCTCATGGCCGAACATGGCCGAACCGGGATGACCTTTGGCGGTCGCGTAACCCAACTCATCACCGTCGCTCTGGGGCTGGACGACTGGGAATGGGGCGTCACGCTATGGGCCAAGAATCCCGAGTATCTGGAAGAGATCGTCTATCGGATGCGCTTCGACAAAGCCAGCGCCAAGTATGCCGAATTTGGCCCCTTTTATGTGAGCTATCTGGCCACGGCCGAGGAAATGCTGGCCCACTGCCGCATTTCGTAACGGAATGGTTTTGATTCCGTGCGTGACGAAGTGCCAGCCAGTCTTGCCATGACCTGTGGCTTGGCTTTCTTGCCGTCGGGACAAAACCGGTGTCGGACATGCTCGAAGATACGGAAAGTGGCGATTCAATAGCAGACTATCTATGCGACCTCCACTATTCTCCCCCAAGAGGGGGTGATGAGCCGGCCCTTTCAGGGTCATCGGACGGGGTATCGTCTCTTGCATTGGCCATGAGTCTGCTTTGTCCGCACCCACCGTGTTCAAGAACTCGACGAATGTGCGACTTCGAGGCGGTCTATCTTGCGTTTCCGTGCGGCTATCCACTGTTGGTCCGCCCTGGCCATGGGTAGACTCTTTAGGTGGGGAGTCCCTAAACATCACCTTCCGGCTGTGAGTTTCTGAGAGTAATATCGATTGAAGCTGGGCCAGAGGTCAGGTGTTGCCCAGGTATACGCGGAGTGAAATGTTACACGGCAGAACTTACCGCGCTTCATTGGGTAGCCGTCACGCTGACGGGTTAACCACCCCATCGGTCTGATCTTGACGCTAGGTCGAGGTGGACCATCACCAACCTAAAGGTTTAGAAACGCAATGAAGCGCCACATCTTTGTCCGTCATGGATGGAAGATCGTCCTGCTTGCGGCGATCGGCTTGCCACTATTTTTCGGCGGTGCTCGAAGGGCCCTGTTGAGTAACCGCAACGATGTCAAAGAGTGGCTCCCCTCGAGCTTTCAAGAGACGAAAGATCTCCAGTGGTTCCAAAAGCACTTTCCAAGCGAGGAGTTTGTCCTTGTTAGCTGGGAAGGCTGCACGTTGGACGATCCCCGGGTCGAAGAGTTGATTGCGGCCGTTTCGGGAAAAGACTCCCCAAGTGAGGAGCTTTTTTCGCGAGCCATCAGCGGCCCCCGGTTGGTGGAGCAACTTACGACATCCCCGGTCAATTTGCCTCGTGAAAAAGCGATTGACCGCCTGGTCGGATCCGTAATAGGCCCCGACCGCAAACACACCTGTGTCGTATTCACGTTGAGTGAGGCAGGAGCCGCTGACATCAAGGGGTCGATCGCCGCGATCGTCGACTCGGCTAAACAACAGTGCGGCATCACGTACGACCAACTGCACATGGGGGGGCCACCCGTCGATAACCGTCATATCGATCATGAGGGCGAGCGGATGCTAATCCGCCTGGGAACCTTCGCCGGTCTGATCGGTCTGGTGCTGGCTTGGCGCTGTCTGAAGAGCTTCAAGCTCACGCTGATGGTGTTCGTGATCGCCCTGTATGGAGCGTCGATCAGCTTGGCTCTCATGAAGTTTACCGGCGCGACCGTCAGCGCGGTCGTGTTGACCATGCCGGCGTTGGTCTATGTGCTGGGTATTTCAGGCGCGATCCATATTGTCAACTACTATCGTGACGCCCTCGAACATGGCGACACGACGACTGCGCCCTTCGAGGCGGTTGCCCACGGGTGGTTGCCCTGTACGATTGCCGCCGCCACGACAGCCATCGGGCTGGGATCACTTTGCATCAGCGACATCTCACCCATCAAGACCTTCGGCCTCTTTTCAGCACTGGGGGTTATCAGCACGTTGGTGCTGGTCCTGGTGTTGCTCCCGGCGATGCTCCAGATTTGGCCCGTGGTCACACCGTCGAAGACATTGTCCCCATCGCTTGCCACATACGGCGGTCGTTGGAGGCGAATTCGACATGGGATGTTTCAAGCGGTGATTGATCACCATGTTGCCGTCACGTGGGGTTGCATGGCGTTGCTACTGTTCACGGGCTACGGCCTGACCAAGATGCAAACGACGGTCATGCTGACCAAGCTATTCGCGGAAGACCATCGAATCATCAAGGACTATCGGTTCCTCGAAGAGCACTTGGGCGAGCTGATTCCGATGGAGGTCGTGCTTCGCGTTGACAAAGAGAAGTGCTCGCTGAGCTTTCTGGAGCGGATGCAGTTGGTCTCCACGATCCGCGCGGAATTGGAGAAAATCGAAGATGTCGGTGGCACGATGGCCACGCCCACCTTCTCGCCGGAGTTGGAAAGTCTGGCTTCAGGGCCTCGCCGCCGGAGTGGCGGTTTGCTTGGCGCAGCGCAGCGAGTGATGGGGCTAAAAGACCGTAAGCGAATCGAAAACAATGTTCGCAATAAGCGGTTGCTCAAGTACCGTGACGAGTTCCTCAACGGCGACTTTCTCGGTGACTCGGGGGATGAAGAACTGTGGCGAATCAGCGCTCGCATCGGAGCCCTCAACGACGTCGACTATGGTCTGTTCGTCTCCACGATCCGCGAACATGTGGAACCGGTGATCCAGCAGCAGTGTGCCAAGGGAATCGAGGGGCTCAACGTGACCTACACGGGAATCATCCCGTTGGTCTACAAGAGCCAACGCACCCTGCTGGACAATCTATTCGAAAGCTTTGGCTCGGCGTTCGGTTTAATCGCCATCGTGATGATGGTTGTACTACGCAGCCCCATGGCAGGGCTGGTGGCGATGTTGCCCAACATTTTTCCAGCGGTCGTCGTCTTCGGTGGAATGTGTTTGATGGGAATTAAACTCGACATTGGGGCAATGATGTGTGCCAGCGTGGCGTTGGGCGTCGGTGTCGACGATACAATCCACTTTCTCACCTGGTTTCGTCGCGGTCTCGATAGCACGGGAGATCGCCGTCAGGCGATCATGCAGGGCTACGAGAGATGTGCGACCGCGATGACGCAGACCACGATCATCAGCGGGCTTGGGCTCTCGGTTTTCGCGCTCAGTTCCTTCATGCCGACACAGCGATTTGGCTATCTAATGGTCACGCTGTTGACCGCCGCGCTGGTTGGCGACTTGTTGTTGCTGCCCGCGATTCTTGCCGGACCACTGGGAAGAGTCTTCGATCGCAAGAACAAACTCGGCGAAACGAATCAACCCGCGACGACGATACATCGAGACATTTCACAGCCCCAACCTGCCGAACAAGGCGCCACGGAATCAACACCGGGCACGAGCGAACCTCGCGAGAAAATTTTGCTGTAGCAGGGCAATCGAGGGGACTCGCTCATACGGGTGTCGAGGTATCGAAAAACGAGGAATCGAAGAACTTTTCGGAGCGTCTGCCTCAGCGTGCCGTTTTGGCTCCGATATCGAAGTGGAAGCTCCATAATTCGTTCAACATCAACAAGATGGCAATGCTCAGTGCCCCGACCGCGATGAAGAGCATGACCGTGTAGAGATTCCACATGCTCTCTTTCGGTTCCTTCGCTTCAGGCGAGGGTGTTGTTTCGGCGGTCATCTCTTCAGGCATCGCTGGTCGCCTTGCATTGGGGGGGAAGGGGCGCGTCTACATGATCCATCATAATCACCACGGTGCCCAAGTCGACGCCGTTGGTGGTGAAAGAGGGCCGTGATTTCTATCTGAAAATTCGGATCAACCTCTACAGACCGCCCCAGCCATCGCGACGATCGCGCCGTGAACTGGCAGCCTGGCGTAGCAGAGCCCTTGGCAAATGGCGATCATATCTCGGCGGAGTTGACGGCGGCACGGTCGTTAATGCGGCGAAGTTTGTCCCCCAAGCCGGCGGCTAGATTTCGGTAAATTACGACTCCGATGTCGGGTCGCCGTCGGATCAAGTATAGCAACTCGCGACGAGGCATGACGGCCACTTCGAGATTCGTGGTCGCCGTAA
>Ga0114931_10007027_pt1 | contig 13799 bp, 9 predicted proteins | sample 2SBtaG_FD_89579 | JGI IMG/M metagenome (GOLD analysis project Ga0114931, IMG submission 89579) | Deep subsurface microbial communities from Kolumbo volcano to uncover new lineages of life (NeLLi) - 2SBTROV14_V59a metaG | ecosystem: Environmental > Aquatic > Marine > Volcanic | place: Kolumbo...
CATCAAACAGTTGCGATTCCAACTGTTCCATTCCTGATTTCAAACGAACATCCAAACGAATGGCCCAGACATCTTCATTGTTAGCCAGAAATGGGCGAATTTTGACTGCATCCTTTTCTGTCGTCATCATGATAGAAGCGCCTAACCGGGCGGCTCGGCCTCGAATGCTGGCCCAATGCGAAGGGGTGTAGACATAATGATCAGGAAAAACCAATGCATCTAAGATTTCAACGTGTAGGTGAGAGACCATGGCACGAAAATGATCAGCTTGAGCGATCCCACAAAAAATCAATCCCTTTCGCTTCTTCGCCCACTGACAAGGTTGTTTCCGACCCGTGGGGACATGGATGAACTCGCCAACATCAAAATCAACCTGAATGGGTTGAATCGTATGCCCTAACGATTTTTCTACCAATTCCAAGACTGATTGAGACTTCTTGTTCAGCGAAGATCGAGTCAGGACAATGGCCGTCGCTCTGGAAGCAGCGAGAAGAGGCTCCCGCAATCGCCCCACAGGGACAAGGGCACGGAGGCCATCAATGTCCGTGGCATCAAGTAATAGCAGATTGACATCACGATACAAGCCGACATGCTGAAAGCCATCATCCAACAAAAAGCAATCAATAGGGAATTGCTTCCCAACCCATTGTCCCACACGGTACCGATCCGGTCCAACGGCCACGACCACACCTGGACATCGATTGGCTATCAGCACCGGTTCATCCCCTCCCTCTTTTGGAGAAAGAAGGGTGGATTGACCATTAGACACCAAACGGGTCTCCCGAGATCGAATGCGTCCATAGCCACGACTTAAAATTCCAACCTGTTTTCCTTGTGCCTGAAGCCATGTTGCCAGCCATATCACCATTGGAGTTTTCCCTGTTCCCCCGACCGTCAAATTACCGATGCTGATAACAGGACAGGGAAGACGACGCGTTTGAAGCCATCCCTTCGTATAGAGAAACTGACGTGCCCTGACGACAAGTTCATAGGGAAGCGTCAACATCATCCGGCAAGGAATATGATGAAGGAAGCACCTCCAACGATCAAAGGAAAGAAAGTTGGGAAACGACATGACCAACGGCCTCTCATAGCCTCTCATCTGACACACACCCGCCGGGAATAGATGATTCTCTGAAAGGGATCGGTGGCTTGCCCTCCAACACGGCTGTGACAAGCGCAACATTTCGTTTGGTAACGCCCTTATTCATCAAAACCATCCTTCGGGCCGCCTCTCCAACCTCATGTGCCCAAGAAGGATTCTGAAGCACATGAATGATCTGAGCTTTGAGTTCATTTCTGTTTTGGACCTGAATGCCCCCGCCAGTTTGAATTAAGAGAGACGCGACTTCAGAACAATGATCAACGAACGGTCCAAACAAGACCGGTGTTCCCCATTGAGCCGGCTCCAGGAGATTATGGCCGCCAACAGGCACTAGGGATCCTCCGACAAAAGCCACACAGCCGAAACGATACACCCAAGCCAATTCACCCCTCGTATCCAACACAATCACACGTGGTTCCTGCGGGATAGCCGAGATGGCTTGCCTCTCCCGCAACATACTTCGACGGACTGGGATAAATCCATGCCTGAGAATGGCTTGTTCCACACGATCTACTCGTTCAATGTGCCTGGGTGCCAATAGCAACACCGTGGAAGGATGGTCCCGTTGAAGACACGCAAAAGCATGCAGCAAGGCGTCTTCTTCTTCTGGATGGGTACTGCCTCCAATGATAAGTTTTTCACCATCAACCAATCCTAGTGAAGAGAAGGAAAGTGATGGAATGTCAGTTGACTCCTTCCCAAGATCTTGATCAAATTTCATATTGCCGGTCCGGAAGACGCGGGTGGGATTCGCTCCCAACTGTTTGATTCGTTTGACGTCACGATCAGATTGCATCAGACACAAGGCCATCCCGGACAACATGGATGCGATCAACGAGCGAACCAGGATGTATCCTCTATAGGAGCGAGAAGAAATTCTTCCATTAATCAGCAGGGCCGGAACATGGTATCGTCGAAGAGACCACAACAAATTAGGCCACAATTCCGTTTCCACCACAAGAAAGGCCAAGGGATTGAGGGTCCGGATATACGCTGCCACCGCCCAGGGAAAATCTAGTGGCAAATAGCAATGCTCCGCAATGCCGGTCAGCCGCTGCTCGACAGCTTCACGACCAGTTTCGGTCACCGTGGAAACCACAAATCTTATGTTTGGATATTGATCGTGCAACAACTTCATGAAAGGCACAATCGTCAGAACTTCGCCCAATGACACGGCATGCACCCAAACGATGGGCGCATCAAGGTGGTAAAGTTTCTGAGGCACCCAACCCAATCGTTGTAGGAAGCCACGGCGGCAGCGTTTTTTTACCAACAACATGAACAGAATAAGAGGAAAGGCAAAAAGCAGAATGGCATTGTAAAAAAAAAGCCGATAAGGCGAGTCAGTTTGTTCTGACCTTTTTCCACCTGTTCCTTTGTTTGTTCCATGAACCACTTTTTATGGTTGAGGCGCTCTCAAGACCTGAATGAGGAGAGTGGCCATATTCCCCTATCATCTCATATCTGCTATGTTCTGAATCATCATGAGGAATGATTGCTCTTTGAGATGCCCTCCCTCATCATCTGGCTACTGATCCTATTAATGGCTGGCGAAATTGTGTACGATAGAGACGAGTGTAGAGACCATCTTTCTGCAAGAGTTCTTGATGGCTTCCTATTTCAACGATACGGCCTTTGTTCATGACTACGAGACGATCCGCATGCTGGACCGTGGAAAGACGGTGGGCGATCACCAGCGTTGTTCGATTTTTCATAAGATTACACAATGCATGTTGCACCTGTTTCTCTGACTCCGAATCAAGGGACGATGTCGCTTCATCCAAAATAAGAATTGGTGGATCTCGCAGAATGGCTCGAGCAATGGCTAAACGTTGTCGCTGGCCACCAGACAACTTGAGGCCATTTTCTCCGACCATTGTTTCTAATCCATCCGGCAGTGGTTCAATAAATTCCCAGGCAAAGGCTGCCTGTGCCGCATGAAGGATCTCTTGATCGTTGGCATTCAAGCACCCATACGCAATATTGTTGCGAATCGAATCATCAAATAACACCACATCCTGCGACACAATACCGATCTGTCTCCGCAAGGAGGCCCGATTGATCTGGGAAATATCCTGCCCATCAATACAAATCATGCCCTTTGACGGCTTGTAAAACCGAGGAACTAAACTCACCAAGGTTGTTTTTCCGCTCCCACTATGCCCAACGAATGCCACGACTTCTCCAACACAAATCGCCAAGGAAATATTCTGTAACGCGTGTTTTTCGGCACCTTCATATTGAAAACTGACGTCTCGAGATTCCAACGAATGCGAGATCTTCGGCAATGACTTTTTCCCCTCGTCCCGTTCCAATTCATTATCCATATCCAATACGGAAAAGACACGGCGAGCCGCTGCCAAGGCTCGCTGAATAGACTGATTAGCTCCGGCTAACCGCCTAATGGGGGTATAGGACATAAATAAAGCGGCTAGAAACGAGGAAAACGATCCTGGCGACATTTGGCCGGCCACCACTAAATGCCCACCATACCAAATAATAACCACAATACCCGAGACACCAATCATTTCAAGTAACGGGGCAGACAGGGCCGAGACTTGGGCGGATTTTTGGCTGGCCTTTCGATACAAGCGGTTGGTTGACCAAAACCGATGCCCTTCCGTTTCCTCTTGCCCATACGCCTTGACCATTCGAATGCCCGTAAACGCTTCTTTGAGAACCGAGGCCATATCCCCCATTGTTTCCTGACCCAATGTGGCCAGTTTTCTCAATCGTCTGGAAACCTTGGTCAAGACGATGCCGCAAAGAGGAATCACAAAGAAAAGAATGGACGCTAATTTCCAATTTTGGTAAAAGACCACGCTCACCAACGCGAGAAAAGTCAATGCTTGCTGAAACAAATCTTTAATGAACGTCGGAACCGCATTGGCCATTTCATTCACGTCACTGATGACGCGAGCCACAAGCCACCCGGATGTATTCCTGTCATGAAACCGAACAGGAAGTCGGACAACCTGCAAAAAAAGCTGTTGTCGTACATCCGCCACAATCCAGTTCCCGACGTAACTCATCAGATAGACTTGGCCGTATCCAAAGAGGCATTTCAGCAACGCGACGATAAACAGCACGACGGGAAGCACAATGAGCAAAGATTGATTCTGTTCAATGAAAATACCATCCAGAATTGGTTTAACCAGCCAGGCATATCCGGCTTGAAAACCAGCGACGAAGACTGAGCACAGGCAGGCACCAAGAAGGCGGAGGCGATATTCTTTGACGTACTGGACCAGCCTCCAGAAGGTTGTCATCGTTGCGCCTCCGCCAGCACAATCTGAGCTGCTCGCAGGGACGCTCCTGGTTTGCCTAATGATTCCTTGACCTTTCGAAACGATTGCCGCATATCTTCAGCCGCATGAGAATCGGCAAGCAGTCGGAGTCCCTCCGTACTCAACCGTTCGGGCGTCAAGTGTTGTTGAATGAGTTCAGGAACAATTAATTGTCCGGCAATGATATTCACCAACCCAATCCATTGAACCTGCATGAGCCGTTTAGCAACCTGATAAGTCACCCAAGGAACCCGATAGACAATCACCATGGGAGTTCCAATCATCGCAGCTTGGAGGGTGGCGGTTCCCGAGGCCACGAACAAGAGGTCAGAGGCAGCCATCACTTCATTGGCTTGGCCATCAACAATTTGAACAGGGGTCCCGCCCTGTTCCACCAACTCCTGAAGCAGTTGATGGGAAATGGAAGGCGCTCGAGCAATCAGACACCGGGCCAAAGGATACGTGTCAAACACGCGCTGTGCGGCTTTTAATAGGGTCGGTAACATCGTTCGAACTTCGTATTCCCGGCTTCCTGGCAGTAATCCTAACACAGGAGAATGCTGAGAGACACCAAGGTGAGCCCGAACGGAAGGTTGATGATAGGAGGGAGCCACACTATCAAGGAGAGGATGCCCTACAAAATTGCAGGAGATTCCAGCTTGTCGAAACAACGCCTCTTCGAAAGGGAAAACAACAATCATTCGATGCACAACCCGACGAATGACGTTCATCCTCCGAGCACCCCACGCCCAAATCTGAGGAGCAATATAATAGACCACTCTCTGTCCCATTTTCACGGCTGTCCGAGCCAGACGTAGATTCATACTCGGGCTATCAATCAACACAACCACATCAAAGCGTTCTCGGCGAAGCAGGCGTTGAAGATGAATAAAGTTCCGCAACCCCATCCTCAATTGGGCCAAACCCGGTATGCCAATCCCATCCACGGGTATTATTCCAGGAATGAGAGTCACGCCGGCTTCAATCATTTTGTGACCACCAACACCGAGTATGTGGCTCTCCGGCTGAAGAGCATGAATGGCATTCGCAAGATGAGCGCCATGAAGGTCACCCGAAGCTTCCCCAGTCACAATCAAGATGTGAGGCATACAACAGAATCAGCAAAGTGGGTCAGTTTGACCCCATGGAGAAAAGTGGGGAAAGATGACATTGGTCTTTGGAGACGTGAATGGTTTCCAGAATACGATGGGCCAAGGCAAGCGCCGCGACGCCTTCTTCTCCTGAAACTTGTGGCCGTGCCAAGGTTCGTACAGATTTCACAAAGGCACCTATCTCACGGAATAAGGGCTCTTCATCATCGCCACGAAGACGCTCTGTCTGTATGCTTGGGTGTGAGTCATCATTATTGCCGGTTAACTGACGGTGAAGGATAAGAGCTTTTGCTGTTTGATAATCAACAGAGATATAGGCATTGGGTTGAAACACCCGGAGTTTGCGCAGCCGACCTGTAGAGACCCGGCTGGCCGTAAGATTGGCAACACAGCCTTGGCTGAATTCAAGGCGGGCATTAGCAATATCCACATGGTCAGACAGAACAGCAACTCCGGCGGCATCGATTTTATTGATCGTATCCGGATGAAAGGATAGGACCAGATCCAGGTCATGAATCATTAAATCTAACACGACATCCACATCGGTGCCACGTGGTTGAAAGGGACTCAGCCGGTGACATTCAATGAACCCAGGGTTTTGAATATGGGGCCTGACTACGTCAACAATGGGATTAAACCGTTCGACATGACCAATTTGGAGAATCCTTCCAGTGTTGTGTGCCAGGCGAACCAACTCTGTGCCCTCGCTAGGAGAAACAGTAATCGGTTTTTCAAGGAGAACATGAAGTCCCGCCTTCAAACAGGTCACTGTCACAGGATAATGCGCGACAGTCGGAACGGCCACGCTGACGGCCTGAACATCAGGCAAGAATTTGGTAAAATCCGTGTATGCTGCCACTCCATATTGTTCTGCCACCTGATGGGCTCGATCCGGAATCACATCAGCGACGGCAACCAGTTCGACCCCAGGGAGTGAGGCGTATACGCGAGCATGATGTTGCCCAAGGTGACCAACTCCAATCACTCCGACTTTCAACAGATCATGAGATGCCGCCGCAAGTGATGCGTGGGATCGTACCATGTTACTGACATCGCTCGACATCATCTAGGTTCCGCGGAGAGTCGTCTCTTGGAGCAATTCGAACTGAGGGAAGCAATCAGCCCCTCGAATAAGCAAAGATTTCTGCAGCCTGCCTGTCCGAGCACCCGTCTGCGTGCAACGCACAGGCAGGCGCAGACAGGTTGGTCGAAATGACACGAATGAAAAGCTGACGGTACCAATCTGATAGGGCAAGGAATGTGATGAACACGACACGAGGGAGTTTTCTACGCCCCTTGTATTCCCACAAGAGTCAATCTTGCTTCATTGGCCAAGCGAAGCATGAGATCTCTGTCCAATAAAATGGTTCGCCCTGCTTCAACAGCTAAAACACTGGCATGAACGGCTTTCATGGTGTCTATGGTTTTCGGACCGACAGCCGGAAGATCAAACCGACGATCTTGATTGGGTTTACACCGTTTCACAATGACGCTGCCTGCCTGTCCGAGATTCCCACCCCGCCGAATCGTTTCGTCAGTACCCTCAACCGCCTCAACAGCCAGGGTAACACAATCTTTGACCACGACGCATTGGCCGATATCCGCACGACCGATTTCTTTGGCCACTTCCCATCCAAAATGGATATCCCGCCACTCCTTTTTGGTTGGTTGACGTGTCGTCAACACCCCTTCTTCCACAAGAATTTCCTGAAGTCCAAACGTGGATTCCCGAATCCGGATCCCCTCACGTTCCAATTCATCAGCCACCGCTCGCAAGATCCCATCATCTTTCCAGTTGTGCAAACGGCTAAACAACGTGAGCGCGCGCAGATCAGGCCTGATGGTTGAAAAGACATGCGTCTTCTTGATGCCTCCCAGCATCACCGCTTGTTGCACGCCGTCTTCTTTCAATGCCCGTAAAGCCTTATTAAACTGACCGATCTTCACCCAATGGATCCGATCGACAACCTGCTCAAGCTCCTGAGATGTCTCGCCAATGTGAGCAATCGCTGAAATGGTAAAACCTAAACGCCGATCATTTTCGGCAAAAATAAAGGGAAAACGGCCATTTCCGGCAATCAGTCCTATCTTCTCTCCTGTCTGAAGAGGAACGGTGGCACACCGCTCGTTACCTGTGCTGTTCATGGTCCTATTCCTCTTCTTCGTCAAGTTCCCGAGAGGATGTATGGCAGATTCCCCGCCTCGATCCTTCAATAAACGTCAGTAATGAAAGGACATCAGGGCTGTCTTCGTATTGAGAACGGGCTAATTTCGTGGCCTCATGCAGCCGGTACCCCTGCCGAAATAAAAAATCAAACGACTCTTTCAATAAAGCAATGCGATCGGTTGAGAAGCGATGACGTCGTAAGGCAATCGTATTGATCCCGAACATGCGAGCCCGATATCCTCCGGCCACCCGTACGAAAGGAGGCACATCTCGCCCTAACGCCGAACACCCACCTACCATGGCGTAGTCTCCAATTCGGACAAATTGATGAATGCCCACCAATCCTCCAAGGACGGCATAATTCCCAATTGAAATGTGCCCGGCTAAACTTGCCGCATTCGCCATCACAACAAAATTTCCTATCTCACAATCATGGGCAATATGGACATACGCCATCAAAAAATTATGGTCGCCGATCCGGGTAACCCCTCCCCCAAAGGCGGTTGCCCGATTCACGGTGACATATTCCCGCAGGATATTATGATTCCCAATGACCACGCGGGTCGGTTCATCCTTGTACTGGAGATGTTGAGGGGCAGTCCCAAGAGAAACATAAGGGAAAACCTGACATTGCCGGCCAATCTCTGTTTGGCCTTCCACATAGACATGAGAAACCAATTGAGTGCCATAGCCAATACGCACGTGCTCTCCCACGACAGAGAAAGGACCAATCATCACTCCATGGTCCAACTCCGCTTTGGGATGCACAAGCGCCGTTGGATGAATATCCACGGAGGGCCCTTTTGCACCGTGCGCCTTCATAATGAGAATCAGAAAATCTATGTTTTGGATGGTGGTTGAGAGCCCTCAACCGTCACCATCGCCGTCATTTCAGCTTGACAGACTACATAGGAATCGACAGAGGCTTTGCCGGCCATTTTCCAAAATGGCGATTTACGACGGAGCACTTCTACCTCGACCTGAATCCGATCACCCGGCAGGACAGGTTTCCGGAATTTGGCATGGTCAATCCCCGTCAAATAGACAACCGGACGTCCTGGCCCTTTTTCTCCCTTGAAAGCAAGAACCGCTCCGACTTGCGCCATCACTTCCAAAATGAGGACCCCTGGCATAACCGGTCGATCAGGAAAGTGTCCCTCAAAAAAGGGTTCATTGATCGTGACATTCTTAAACCCTTTAATCCACCGGCCTTCTTCCAATTCCGTAATACGGTCCACCAACAAAAAGGGATACCGATGAGGAAGAATAGACTGAATCTCCTGAATGGTTTCCATCACTCTTTGCCTTTCCTCAATCAAAATGGTCTTGCTTCAGGTACCTCCCGAAAATTTTTCTTCGAACAGTCTCAACCAATCCAGTATTTGAGGAATGGTTTTTATTCTTCACTTTGCATTTTACAATTTACACTTTGCACTTTGCACTTTGCATTTTGCCTTGTATGATTCCTTTCATGACCCCTGGTTAAGAACCTGAATAACCTCATCGGTCAAATCCAAACCTGGTTGATGGTATAACATTGTGGTTCCCGGTCCATATTCCATGACAAGCGATAGTTGATGGCTTTGAGCGACGTGCTGCACAACCTTTTTTACTTTTGAACGAAATTCTTCCATTAATTCTTTTTGTTTTTCTTGGACTTCCCGATTCAGATTTCCGACCTTCTGCTGATATTCCATCATTCGCCGACGAAATTTTTCATCTCGCTGTTTCCGTGCTGTTTGGCTCAAGACACTTCCTTGAGTCCTCAATTTATTCTCAAGGTTCCGCAGTTCACGTTGTTCAAGATCCACAACCGCTTGCCGATCTTTCATGAAGTCATTTAAGGAATTGGTGACCTTTTTCCCCAGATCGGTTTCTTTTAAGACCCGCTCTGGGTCGACCACTCCAACAGGAATACTATTTTCAACCTTCGAGGGAGTCGTGGAACATCCCATGCCCATGATCAACACACAGAGGGTGAAGGCTATTCTCAAGAGGATCAACGAACTGATATATGACCACGTTTCCCTGCCGGCGTTCATGTTTACGTTATCCCTCCTCCCCATTGCCAACCAATTTAGAAGATATTTCCGACTGAAAATTCAAACACGGAACTTTTTTCCCGGCCCTGTGGATCGAGGTTTTTCCCCCATGCCGCTCGGAGAGGACCAAACGGCGAAAGCCAGCGAACCTCCAATCCTGCTGCCGCGCGAAGACTTAAGTTCAAACTTTTCCCCTCCCTAAACCCTTCTCCATAATCAAAGAACAATACGCCATTCAATTTTGCCTCCGGTAAAAGAGGGAAGATCAGATCGTTGTTAAAAATTAACTGCTTATTGCCCCCTTCCGTCGTTCCATTTTGTGTGACAGGACCGCCCGCCCGAACTTAAAACCTCGAAGCGTTTGAATGCCACCAACGAAAAAGAATTCCGTCAATGGAAGCGGTTCGCCGCTAAATCCATCTGCGACTCCCAGCCTGGCCCGAATCATGTGCCGTAAATCCCAAAAGGGTAACGGAGTAAATTTCAGCGCATCCAACGAGAGGGAAACAAAATTATTGGACCCACCCAGCACATCACTCCCAAAACTACCTCTGACGGCCACACGGGTTCCGGTTCGTGGATCAATGATTAAATCTCTGGTGTCACGGACTAGACTAAACCGTGCGCCGGTCGTGGATTGTTTTCCAAGCTGTCGCTGAATAATTGAGGAGGCATCACTGCGAACAAATTTAATATCGATCGCTTCCCCCACGAGGGAAACTGAGCCAATCACATATTCTGAGAGTTGCCGACCCATCGTCAAGGTCGCTCCAGTCCGTTTTTGATTAAACGTGATAAGATTAATCCGATTTGAAAAGACATCCGATTGAAAGGAAGTTAAGCTATCAAAGATGGCTGGATTGCGAAAGGTGATAATACCAAGGGTTCGTCGAACTCCCAATTGGCCTTGAATTCGAGCGAGATATCCACGACCAAAGAGGTTGCCTTCCGTGATATTGGCGATTGCATTAAGTCCATCGAGTGTGCTAAACCCGCCACCCACGCTAAACGATCCGGTAGGTTTTTCCTTCACTTTGACATTAAGATCAACTTGACGATCATTGATTTGTTCAGGAACGATTTCAACGGTTTCAAAAAAATTGAGATTATTCAACCGCTGAAAACTGCGTTTGATGGCGACCGAGTCAATCATATCCCCTTCATCAAGCCGTAATTCACGTCGTATGACATTGTCCCGGGTTTTGGCATTTCCGGAAATATGCACATCTCTAATCTGAATCAGTTGACCTTCGTCGAGCTTAAAATCCACCTCTGTGGTTCTGGTGGCGGGATCAGGAAGAATCGAAGGGGTGACTTCGGTAAAGGCGTATCCTTTTTTGCCATAGAGATCCTTTAATCGCGTCACTTCCATCCGGACGCGCGCTCGTTGAAACACATCATTGGAATGAATCGAAAGACCAGCCCGGAGTTCCTTTTCAGTAAAGACTGTATAATTTTGAAAACGAACACGGCTGACGAGATAGGGTTCCCCTTCAACAATCGGAAAAGTCACCGTAAACCATTTCTTCGTCTTATCCAGATCGATGGTTGGCTCTCCCACCTGGACATCCAAATAGCCTTTATTCATATAGACTTCTTTGATTCGTTCGATATCATTTGGAATTTCATTTTGTTTGAGAATGCCGGCATCCGTAATCATAGACCAAAGAGGAATCCATTCACGAGTAGCCATCGACTTCATCAGATCCTTTTTTCTCACCACCCGCCGTCCTTTGAAGATGACCGTTTTAATACGAGCTCGACTTCCTTCCTTGATAAAAAATGTGACCCGGGTTCGATTCTCTCCAATGGTCTGCACCACGGGAACCACATCGGCTTTATAATATCCATCGTCCTGATACGCTTTCCGAATGTTTGCCACGCTCGTTTTGACCTGCTCCAGATCCAAAAATACTTGGCTGCGAACCGTCGTCTTCTCCTTCAATTTATCATCCGAAAAATGATCATTCCCGTCAAAAATCACTTCCGCGTTAAAAGGCTTTTCTTTGAGGATAAATACCACCTTCATCCCCTGGTTTTCCGATTCCGTTTGAACGCGGACATCCTCAAAATATCCCATTTCATAGATGTGTTGAATTTGTTGACGAATCACATCGGTATTAAAGGTATCCCCCACTTTCAACGTCACCCGGCTTTGAATGGCGGAGGTTTCAATATGTTGGTTGCCCCGGAATTCTATCACCTTGATTCGAAGCGGGCCCTCCTCTGCAAACACCGGAACGAATGAAGAAAACAAAAGGAGAGAAACGAGCAAGAAGGAGGAAACATGGGAACCAAAGAATGGATGGACAAATCGATTGTGATTTCGGTCGTGGTCCTTTCCGACACTCATGCGCAATCCCATTGAGTTGTCAGCCAAAGACTATGGGGAGGGGAAAACTTTTATGTGGAAAAGATGAAACAATCAAGGTGAGGCTCAACCTTCCCGTGACGTAATCATCCACGACAGTCCGAACCGGAACATCTTAATTTAAACGCTCAAACCCATATCGCCATTAGATGGAAAGGAAAGAGAAACGATGAAAAGGTGGCCGAATTATATAGAGAGGGTTGATTCTTGTCAAAACCGACAGCGTCCGGGAAACCTCCTATTCTTGACATTATTTTTCCTATTTACCTAGTATGGCTAAACGGGTGGGCACCACCACCATCAATGACAAGGGATTGTATCCCTAACAGGCTCCTGATGACCGCATGCCTTACGTGACCTCCCCCAAACCCTCAATGCTCAACAAATAGAGATGGTTCTATAAAAAAGACCAAGGAGAATTGCTTACTCATGACTGCTGATTCCGACATAATGCACGATCATCAATCCAACGATATTCCCTCTAACCTGCCTCTTGTCCCCATCCGTGACATTGTCGTATTCCCATATATGGTCCTCCCTCTCTTTGTCGGACGGGAGTTGTCCGTGACGGCGATCGAAGCTGCCTTGGCCGGCAATCGAATGATTTGCCTGGCAACGCAAAAAATACCTGAAACCGATCAACCACTCCCTGAGGACATTTATTCGGTTGGAACAGTTGGAATGATTATGCGGATGCTCAAGCTTCCAGACGAACGCATTAAAATTCTCGTCCAAGGGATTGCCAAGGTTCGCATTCTTGAATACACCCAATCCTCTCCCTTTTATTCTGTTCGGATTGAAAAAATAATCGAACCAGCCTCTTCCTCCCCTTCACTAGAAAACGAGGCGATGCTTCGAACAACAAAAGATACACTGGACGCCTTGGTGAACCAAGGGAAAGTGCTGATGCCTGATGTCCTCACCGTCATTGAAAATCTTGAGGACCCTGGGAGATTAGCGGATATTGTCACCTCGAACATCGGGCTGAAAGTGGAAATCACTCAGGAAATCCTTGAAACCCACGATCCCTTTGCCCGGCTTAAACGAATCAGTGAGATTCTGACGAAGGAACATGAGGTTCTTTCCATGCAGCAAAAAATTCAAGCTGAAGCCAAAGGGGAGATGGACAAAACCCAGCGGGAATATTTTCTCCGCGAACAACTCAAGGCGATTCAAAAAGAACTGGGAGAACTCGATGAACGGGCTGAAGAAGCAGCGGAATTTCAGAAACGTTTTCAAGAAGCTCATATGCCAGAGAAAGTTCAAAAGGAATGTGAAAAACAACTCAACCGACTGGAGAAAATGCATCCCGATGCCGCTGAGGCAGGAACAGTACGGACTTATCTGGAGTGGATGGTTGAGCTGCCGTGGAGTCATATGTCAACAGACAATTTGGACATTGAAGATGCGGCGAGCGTCCTGGCAGAGGATCATTATGATTTAGAAAAAGTGAAAGAACGAATCTTGGAATACCTGGCTGTCCGTAAATTGAAAGAGAAGATGAAAGGCCCCATTCTTTGTTTCGTGGGTCCTCCCGGCGTTGGGAAAACCTCACTGGGAAAATCCATCGCACGGGCCATGGGTAGAGAATTTGTCCGAATCAGCCTTGGGGGCACCCGGGATGAAGCAGAAATCCGTGGTCATTGCCGGACTTACGTTGGTGCCCTTCCCGGCCGGATCATCCAAGGGATCAAACAAGCTGGGACCAATAATCC
>Ga0114931_10007028_pt1 | contig 13799 bp, 12 predicted proteins | sample 2SBtaG_FD_89579 | JGI IMG/M metagenome (GOLD analysis project Ga0114931, IMG submission 89579) | Deep subsurface microbial communities from Kolumbo volcano to uncover new lineages of life (NeLLi) - 2SBTROV14_V59a metaG | ecosystem: Environmental > Aquatic > Marine > Volcanic | place: Kolumbo...
AGGCCAAGTCCCATCAATGCGACGGGCACGCCCAGCCAGAGCCAGAGCCCGGCAACGAGTGCCAACGGTGACGGCAGCGCCCGCCAGCGCGCAGCACCGGTACGATCGACGAGTGCCACCCAGGCCGCACCGGCGAGCGCGACGACGAGACCGAGTTCACCCGGACTGGCGAGCCCTTCCATGGTCATGACCGGCGCCCTTCGTCCGCGCGCCCGGAGCCCGCCAACCACGCCATCCAGCGTTGCTCGACGCGCACGCACGAACGCAAGCTGCGCTGAAGGGGATCGACGAAGGCCCGCTCGAGGAGATGATCGGAGAGCGCGCGCTCGTAGCCGAGGCGTTGGCCAGCCATCCTGCGCGCTTTGCGCGCCCCGCCTACGTTGTCCGCAGGTGAAGCGGAGGCTCGAAGCGGGATAGGGTGGAGTCCGCTCGGGGATTGCGATCCTTACGGAGGGAGCGCCATCTATGCCCATCTGCTGTCATTTGTGGACAGCATGCCCGTTCCATGTCATACAGGTTGCCGCGAGTTCACCTCAAAAGTAGCGCCGCCCATGCAGCTCTCGGTTCGTGACATCGCTCCGCTCCTCAAGGTCTCGGAGAAGACGATCTACCGGTGGATCCAGAACCATCGGATCCCCTTCTGCCGGGTCGGCGACGCCTATCGATTCAACCGCGCTGAGATCATCGAGTGGGCCACAGCGCAGCGGATTGAGGTATCGCCGGAGCTTCTGCGTGAACCGCTCTCCGCCGGGCCACTGCCGAGCATCTCCGAGGCGCTCGAGGCTGGCGGTATCTACTACCGGGTGAAGGGCAGCAGCCGGAACGACGTCCTGCGCGAGGTGGTCGGACTGATGCGGCTGCCCGAAGGGGTGGATAGCGAGTTCCTCGGCGCCGTGCTGATCGCTCGCGAAGACCTCGCGTCCACCGGCGTCGGCGACGGGATCGCGATCCCGCATCCGCGCCGCCCCCTCGTGCTCCACGTCGCCCGGCCGAGCTTGACGCTGTGCTTCCTCGAGGAGCCGGTGGACTTCGGCGCGATGGACGGCCAGCCCGTTCACACTCTCTTCACGGTGCTCACCCCGACGGTTCGCTCGCACCTTCATGTCCTGTCTCGGCTGGCGTTCCTGCTCCACCAGGATCCGGTCCGCCGGGTCCTGCGCGAGCAGGCCCTTCGCGAGGTCATCCTCCAGACGATCCAGGCAGCCGAGGGCGGCCTTGCACCGGGCCCAGAGGAGCGACCTTGACGCTGCTCCTCCTCGCCATTGCCGTGCTCCTGGGCAGCGCGGTCGCGGCACTCGGCCTGCGACGCTTCCCACGGGCAAGCGCCCTCGCGGGCGCGCTGGGCGCGGTAGCCGGCTGCACACTGGGCGCCGTCGCGGCCGTTCCGGCGGCCGTCGGTGTGTCGTCCGGCGACCTCATGCTCCCGTGGAGCGTGCCCTACGGGTCGCTGCACCTGGGCCTCGACCCGCTCTCCGGCTTCTTCCTGGTCCCGATCTTCTTCCTCTCCGCGGTGGGAGCCGTGTACGGGCTCGGTTACCTGCGACCCGAGCCGGGCCGGTCGAGGGCCGGGGCGTGGTTCTTCTTCAACGTCCTCGTCGCCAGCATGGTCGTGGTGGTCGCGGCGCGAAACGGTGTGCTCTTCCTCCTGGCGTGGGAGCTCATGGCGCTGTCGTCGTACTTCCTCGTCATCGAGGACCTCGTGACCGTCCGGGGCGAGTCGCCCGGCGTCCGCGACGCGGGCATCGTCTACCTGATCGCGACACATCTCGGGACAGCGTTTCTGCTGGCGATGTTCCTCCTGCTCGGGGGATCCGGCTCGCTCGAGTTCGACACGCTGCGCGCGGCAGGCGGGGCCGCGCCGGCCGGGCTCCTCTTCGTGTTCGCACTGGTGGGGTTCGGCTCCAAGGCGGGCTTCGTGCCATTTCATGTGTGGCTTCCCGAGGCGCATCCGGTCGCCCCGAGCCACGTCTCGGCCGTCATGTCGGGCGTCATGATCAAGACCGGCATCTACGGGCTCCTGCGAGTGCTCGGCTTCCTCGGAGCTCCCGCGGCATGGTGGGGCTGGACGCTCATCGGCGTCGGCCTCCTCTCCGGCGTGCTGGGTGTCCTCTTCGCGCTCGCCCAGCACGATCTCAAGCGCCTCCTGGCCTATCACAGCGTGGAGAACATCGGCATCATCGGCCTCGGACTCGGCGTCGGCCTCCTGGGTCAGCAGGCCGGGCTTCCGGTCGTCGCCGCACTCGGCTACGCGGGGGCGCTTCTCCATGTGGTCAACCACGCGCTGTTCAAGGGGCTGCTGTTCCTCGCGGCCGGCGCGGTGGCCCACGGAGCAGGCACGCTCCACATCGAGGAGCTGGGCGGCCTCCAGAAGCGAATGCCGTGGACCGCGTCGCTCTTCCTTGTCGGCGCCGCGGCGATCTCCGGCCTTCCGCCGCTCAACGGCTTCGTGAGCGAGCTCTGCATCTACCTTGCCGCGTTCGGTGGGGCGATAGCCCCGGGTCGGGCGATGGCCCCGGCCGCCGCGCTGGCGGTCGCGGGACTCGCTCTCATCGGTGGTCTGGCGGTCGCTTGTTTCACCAAGGCCTTCGGCGTGGTCTTCCTCGGAGAGGCGCGCCACGACCGGGTCCGTGATTCGCACGAGGTCGGCCTGCTCATGCGTACGGCGATGATCGTGCTCGCCGTGGCCTGCGGGGCAGTTGCGTTGGGTGCGTGGGCGGTTGTGCCACACCTCGCCTTGCTGATCGAGCAGGTCGCGAGGCAGGACGTCTCGGCGCCGTTGCACGACCTGTCACGGACCTTGGGCTTCGTCGCCCTCGCCAGCGCGAGCGTGCTCCTGCTCGCGGGCCTGGTCGCGGCTCTCCGCCGGGCGCTGCTTCGGGGCCGGGAGATCGGCATCGCACCGACCTGGGGCTGTGGGTACGTCGCACCGAACGCCCGGATGCAGTACACGGCGTCGTCCTACGGGGAGCCGCTCACCCGGCTCTTCACGATGCTTCTCCGGCCCCGGGTCGAGAGGAAGTTGCCGGTGGGACTCTTCCCGCGCTCGGGGTCCTACGAGACCCACACCGACGATCAAGCGCGGGTTCTGCTCTTCGCGCCCGTCTATCGCCTGCTCCTGTGGGTGGCAGCACGCGCTCGCCTGGTCCAGGCCGGACGCGTGCAGGTCTACGTCCTCTACATTGCGATCACGCTGATGGTGCTGATTGCCGTGGCGCTGGGGAAGTGACCGTGGACGCGCCCTCCGCACTGACACCGCTGATTGCGCTGTGCGTGGCACCGCTGCTTCTCGGCGTCATCAATAGGACCAAGGCGCTCTTCGCCGGGCGCACGGGGCCACCGATCCTGCAGCCCTACCGTGATCTGGTGAAGCTGGCGCGCAAGGGTGCCGTGTACAGCCACACCACGAGCTGGGTCTTCCGCGCAGGCCCGATCGTCACCCTGGCGGCAACCGGGCTGGCGCTCCTCTTCGTCCCCCTCGGCGGCGTGCCGGCGGCCCTGTCCTTTGACGGGGACGTCGTGCTGGTGATCTATCTGCTCGGGCTCGGGCGCTTCTTCACGGTGCTTGCGGCCCTCGACACCGGATCCAGCTTCGAGGGCATGGGAGCCAGCCGTGAGGTGCAGTTCGCGGCCCTCGCCGAGCCCGGGCTGCTGCTCGGTCTGCTGGTGATCGCCCTGCAGACGGGCGAGCTGTCGCTCAGCGGGATGATGGCCGGACTGGCGGCGGATGGGGGGTCGTGGATCGCGCTCGTCTTCGTCGCTCTGCTGTTGATCCTGCTCGCCGAGACAGCTCGGATTCCGGTGGACGATCCCGCGACCCATCTCGAGCTCACGATGATCCACGAGGTAATGGTGCTCGACCACGGGGGGCCAGACCTGGCGTTCGTCGAACTCGGGGCGGCGCTCAAGATGTGGCTGCTCGGCGCGCTGGTCACCGGAGTCGCGCTCCCTGTTCCCGGCGGTCCACCGGCTCTCCATCTGGCGTCCGGCGTGATGGGCATGTTCGGGCTGGCGGTGCTGGTCGGTGTCATCGAGAGCACCATGGCCCGCCTCGCGCTCGTGCGTGTTCCCCAGTTGCTCGTCGGTGCCGCGGTGTTGAACGGCGTGGCGTTCTTCCTGGTGATGAGGTGACCGCTGTGCCGTGGGTCGATATCGCCCTCGTCGTGTTGATCCTGTCGTGCCTGCGCCTTCTCGGTGGCAGTCGGCTCGTGGCCTGCATCTCCACCGTGGCGCTCCAGGGCGTCCTGCTCGGATTCGTCCCACTCGCCTTGCACGGGGTCACCGTCTTCAGCGGTGTCGCGCTCGCGGCGCTCACCGTGGCCGTCAAGGCCCTGTTGTTGCCGTGGTTCCTTCGCCGCGCCATTCGCGAGGCGTCCATCCTCCGGGAGGTTCAGCCGATCGTGAGCTTGAATCTTTCCCTCCTCTTCGGCCTGGGCGCACTCGCGTTCAGCGGCTGGGCCGCTGCCCGTTTGCCGCTCCCGCCGGGCGCACCTTCCCTGGGTGCTCCCACCGCGCTGTTCATGGTGCTCGTCGGTCTGTTCCTCGTGGTGGCTCGCAGCAAGGCCCTGACCCAGGTGATCGGCTTCCTCGTAGTCGAGAACGGAATCTTCTTGTTCGGCGCGCTCTTCGCCCACGACACGCCCTGGCTCGTGGAGATCGCCGTGCTCCTGGACGTCCTCGTGGGCGTCTTCGTCATGGGCATTGCGCTGTTCCACATCAACCGCGCCTTCGACTCCATCGACAGCCGGCGGCTCCACGAACTTCACGACCTGGTCCTCGATGCGCCGTCGGCGAATGAGGGCACACCATGATCATGGCCCTCGTTCTGACGCCCGCGATCGCTGCGGCGCTGGCGCTCGTCCTTCCGGGCGGCGCGCGGCGCGTGCTGTTTCCACTGACTGCGGCAGTCCACGCTGCGCTCACGACGTTCGCCTGCCTGTCGACACCTGCGGCAGCGTTCGGAGGATGGCTCGGGCTCGATGATCTCGGCACGCTCTTTCTGGCCGTGACCAGCGGGATCTTCCTGGCCGTGTCCGTGTACGCGGCGGGTTACCTGGAGCGGGAGGTTCCGGGACCGCGCTCGGACGCCCTGGGGTCCGGGGTGTTCTCGAATGCGCGCGATGCGATCTTCGTTGCGTGCATGCTGGCCTTCTTGTCGATGATGACGCTGGTGACGTTGAGCCAGCACTTCGCGGTGCTGTGGGCGGCGATCGAGGGGACCACGCTCGCCTCCGCGCCGCTCATCTACTTCCACCGCCATCGCCGCTCGCTGGAGGCCACCTGGAAGTACCTGCTGATCTGCTCGGTCGGCATCGCCATCGCCCTGCTCGGGACCTTCTTTCTTGCCGTGGCCGGCCAGCTTGGAGCCAGTGGCGAACAGGTGATGGACCTGACGTCCCTGCTCGAGGCAGCGCCGGGGCTGAACACGCCATGGCTGAAAGGGGCGTTTCTCCTGATGTTGGTCGGCTACGGCACCAAGATGGGGCTTGCGCCGATGCACACCTGGCTGCCGGACGCGCACAGCGAGGCGCCGTCGGCGGTGTCCGCGATCTTGTCCGGCGCGCTTCTCAACTGTGCCTTTCTCGGCATCCTGCGCGCGCGCCAGATACTCGAAGCGGCTGGCGAGGCGGCGTTTAGCGGGCATCTCCTGGTCGTGTTCGGCCTGCTCTCCATGGTGCTGGCGGCGTTCCTCATCCTTGGCCAACCGGACTTCAAGCGGCTGCTTGCCTACTCGAGCGTGGAGCATATGGGCATCCTCGCGGTCGGCGTCGGGCTGGGAGGTGCCGCTGCTGCGGGCTCGATGCTCCATCTCGTCAACCACTCGCTGGTCAAGGCCATGCTCTTCCTGGTCGCCGGCAACACGCTGGCGGTCTACCGGACCCGCACGATCAGGGAGGTTCGGGGCGTCATGGTTCGCACCCCGGTGACGGGCGCCCTGTGGATCGTCGGGCTCTTCGCGGTGGTGGGGTCACCTCCGTTCGGCACGTTCCTGAGTGAACTGCTGGTGCTCCGCGGCGCGCTTCACACGGGTGGAGTCCTGGTGTCCGTGCTCTTCCTCGGCGCGCTGGCCGTCGCGTTCGTCGGCCTGTCCGGCGCCGTGCTCCGCATGGTGCAGGGTCTTCCTCCGGGCGGCTACGTCGGGATGCGCGAGCCGGAGCCCTGGCTCTCGACGATGCCGCCCCTCGCCCTCGCCGCCCTCGCGCTGCTGCTTGGGCTGTGGATCCCGGGGCCTCTCCGTCACATCGTGGTGCAGGCCGCCCGCGCGGTCGGAGGAGGTGGATTCTGATGGCCGAAGACGGACCGGTCGATGTGCGCCTGGATCGTGCGGTCCCTATCGACGGCATCCCGATGCTCTCGCCGAGCGAGCTGCGTTCGATGCTGGTGAGCGCCCTCGGATCCGGCTGCCGCCTCGCGGCGCTGTTCGGGTGGCCCGGGCGCGACGAGTCGACGCGGATCCTCGCGGTTCTCGCGGACCCCTCCACCGGGCTCGTCCGGTTGGCCTCGACCCGGGCGGGACGGGTGTGGGAGGCGCTGACGCCGGATCTGCCGCAGGCGCACCTCTTCGAGCGCGAGCTCGCGGAGCAGTGGGGCGTTTCGCTGGTCGGCCATCCCTGGCCGAAGCCCCTGCGGTTCCATCCAGCGTTCGGAGCGGGAGCATCGAGCGGGGAAGGAGGTTTCGGCGAGGAGCGGCCGTCACCGGGGGTAACCGAGTTCTTCCAGGTCGCCGGGGACGAGGTGCACGAGGTCGCCGTCGGCCCGATCCACGCCGGCGTCATCGAGCCCGGACACTTCCGGTTCCAGTGTCACGGTGAGACGGTCCTTCACCTCGAGATGGCCCACGGATACCAGCACCGCGGGATCGAACCGTCGCTCGTCGGAGGCCCCGGACGAAGGACCGTGCACGTCATGGAGACCGTGGCCGGCGACACGACGGTCGGCCACACCACCGCCTACTGCCAGCTCATCGAGGGGGCGGGGGGGTGCGATGTGCCCCCCCGGGCGATGGCGTGGCGCGCGATCGCGCTCGAGCTCGAGCGTGTCGCCAATCACACGGGGGACCTGGGAGCGCTGGCGGGCGACGTGGGTTTCCTGCCCACGGCATCGTTCTGTGGACGCCTTCGCGGGGACGTGCTCAACATGACCGCGGCACTCTGCGGGAGCCGATTCGGAAGAGGTTTCGTGCGGCCTGGCGGAGTCTCCTTCGACCTCGACCCTGCCGCCATGGACAATCTGCGGAGGGGGCTCGACATCGCTGAACGGGAGATCCGTGCGGCGGTCGATGTCATGTGGGAGTCTTCGGGCCTGTACGCGCGCTTCGAGCGGACCGGCACGGTGAGCCCGGAGCTGGCCCGGGACCTGGGGCTCGTGGGCCCGCCCGCGCGCGCTTGTGGCCTCCCTGTGGACGCCCGCTCCCAGTTTCCCACCGGCTTCTTTCGCTTCGCGCAGATCCCTGTTTCCGAGGCGGGATCGGGCGACGTGCTTGGTCGAGCGCTGGTGCGATGGCTCGAGATTCAACGCTCCATCACGTTCCTACGTGGCGCGCTCGCCTCCCTGCCCGCCGGCCCGGTTCGGTCCGAGTCGCCGTCCGCGCTGGCGCCCGAGACCTGCGTGGCGACCTGCGTCGAGGGCTGGCGCGGGGAGATCTGGCATGTGGCCATCACCGACGTCGAGGGCAGACTCGGCCGCTACAAGATCGTCGATCCGTCGTTCCGGAACTGGCCCGGAGTGGCGGCGGCGATGCGAGGGCAGGCCATCTCCGACTTTCCTCTCTGCAACAAGAGCTTCAACCTCTCCTACTGCGGGTTCGATCTGTGAGGGCGCCATGCTGAAGAAACTCGTTGTCCGACTCCAGCAGGGGCGCCGGACGATCGCGTACCCTGCAAGCGAGCCGAACTTGCCTGCTCGCTTTCGCGGTCGTCCCGTCATCGAGCTTTCCCGCTGCGAGCAAGAGTGCACGACGTGTGCGGACGTGTGCCCCACGGGCGCCATCGTGCGCGACACGGAGGCCGATGGTCTCCGGCTCGATCTCGGGCGGTGCCTGTTCTGCGTGGAGTGCGAGGCAGCCTGCCCGAGCGGCGCCATCCGCTTCGGCCGAGACCACCGGCTCGCGGCGTCTCACCGGGAAGACCTCGTCAGCAACGGCACGGAAGGTGCCCGGCTCGCTGAGGCGCTGTCCGACCGCCTTTGCAAGCTCTTCGGCCGTTCGCTCAAGCTGCGTCAAGTGAGTGCCGGTGGGTGCAACGGATGTGAGGCCGACGTCAGCGTCCTGAGCACGATCGTGTTCGATGTCGGACGGTTCGGGATCCAACTCGTCGCGTCTCCCCGGCACGCGGATGGCCTGCTCATTACCGGCCCGGTCACCGAAAACATGCGGGCGGCGCTCGAAGCGGCCTATGCCGCGGTGCCCTCGCCCAAGATCGTGATTGCCGTCGGCGCCTGCGCGATCTCCGGCGGGCCATTCGCCGGATACGACGAGGTCCACGACGGTGTGTCCTCTGTGCTGCCGGTCGACCTCTTCGTACCCGGCTGCCCGCCGCATCCCGTGACTCTTCTCGACGGGTTGCTGAGGATGCTCGGCCGCCTCGAATGCGATGTGACTCGCCACCGAGCGCTCGGGACGAGATCACCGATCACGCGACTCGAGGAAGCCTGAACAACCTGCCTGGTGCCAACCGCTGCGCGGGCAGGAAGCGGGAGGACCGTTCGATGGTCTCGCGAAGGGTGGGTGGGCCCTTGGGCATCGGTCGCCTCTCGCGCGGCCGTGCGGCCGCCTTGGGAATCGGGGAGGCGGAGTCTTATGCAGATGCGCGTGTACCGCATCTTGCCGATCGGGGCAGGCCCGCATTCCCGCTTTACCTCTGCGCCGATCGGCGCGCATACTGGCACTTCCCCCATGGCCCGCCTGCACGACCGATTGACCGAGGAGATCCGGACCGGGCCCTCCGGGCCCAAGGTCGCGGCCCTCTTCGACCTGGACCAGACGCTGCTCTCGGGTTTCTCGGCGAGCGCGTTCTTCCGGGAGCGCCTCGTGTCGGGCCGGATGGCCCCGCGCGAGATCGCCGAGTCGCTGCTCGGCACGCTGTCGTTCGCGGTCGGGCGTACCGGCTTCTCGGGCATGATGTCGGCCACGACCGCGGCCTATCGCGGGCTCGCCGAATCGGTGCTGGTGGAGGTCGGCGAAGAGGTCTTCGAGAAGCACCTGGCGACCCAGATCTACCCGGAGTCGCGGGCGCTGGTGGAGGCGCACCAGGCGGCCGGACACACGGTCGCGATCGTGTCGTCGGCCACGCCCTACCAGGCGGACCCGCTCGCGCGCGAGCTCGGCATCGAGCACGTCCTGTGCACCCGCCTGGAAGTGGAGGACGGCATCTTCACGGGCGGGGTCGTGCGGCCGACGTGTTGGGGAGAGGGCAAGGCCGACGCGGCGCGCGAACTCGCGCGCGCATACGACCTCGACCTGTCGCAGAGCTACTTCTACACCGACAGCCACGAGGACCTCCCGCTGCTCGATCTCGTGGGCCGGCCGCGCCCGCTCAACCCGAACCGCGAGCTCGCCCAGGTCGCGAAGGAGCGCCGATGGCCGGTGCGCCGCTTCACGAGCCGTGGGCGTCCGAGCGCGGGCGACCTTGTGCGCACCGGCCTGGTCTACGCGAGCCTGGTTCCCTCGGTGGTCGCCGGCGTCGCGGCCGGCCTGGTGACCGGCTCGCAGCGGGAGGCCGTCAACGTCGCCGGGGGCGTCTGGGGAGACCTGGCCACCTCGCTCGCCGGGATCGACCTGCGGGTCGAGGGCGAAGAACATCTCTGGTCCCAGCGGCCCGCGGTCTTCATCTTCAACCATCAGAGCGCGCTCGACGCGGTGCTGATGATCAAGCTGCTGCGCCGCGACATGACCGGGGTCGCGAAGGCCGAGCTCGAGCGCAACCCCCTCTTCGGTCCGCTCTTCGGCGCAGCCGGCGCCGTCTTCGTGGACCGCGCCAACACCGGCAAGGCCGTCCAGGCCCTGAAGCCCGCGGTCGATGCGCTGCGCGAGGGTCGCTCGCTGGTGATCGCGCCGGAGGGCACCCGATCGACCACGCCGCGACTCGGCCGCTTCAAGAAGGGCGCCTTCCACATGGCGATGCAGGCCTGCGTCCCGATCGTCCCCGTGGTGTTCCGCAACGTCCTCGACGCGCTGCCGAAGGACGCCACGGTCGTACGCCCCGCCACCGTCGAGGCCATCGTGCTGCCGCCGGTGGATACCTCGGATTGGACGCGCGAAGCCCTCGACGAGGAGATCCGCCGCATCCGCCAGCAGTACCTCGAAGTCCTCGACCAGGCATAGGAGCCCCCATGCGCCTCCGCGTATCGGTCCTCGGCGCCGGCTCGTTCGGCACCACGATCGCCCACCTCACCAGCCAGAACGCGCCCACGATGCTGTGGTGTCGACGCCCGGAGACCGCGGACGAGGTCAACCGCGAGCACACGAACGCGCGCTACCTGCCGGACTACCGGTTGGCGCCCGAACTGCGCGCTACGGCCTCGCTCGACGAAGCGGTACGCGACGCGGACGTGGTCGTGATGGGCGTGCCGTCGCACGGCATGCGCGAGGTCCTGGGCGAGGTCGCGCGCTCGATCCGGCCGTGGGTCCCGGTCGTCAGCCTGGCCAAGGGTCTCGAACCGGGAACGCACCTGCGCATGACCGAGGTGATCCGCGAGATCCTGCCCGAACATCCGGCCGGCGCGCTCTCGGGCCCCAACCTCGCCAAGGAGATCATGGCGGGTTATGCGGCCGCGAGCGTGATCGCGATCGAGAACGCGGAGATGGCGCGACAGATCCAGCACGTGTTCCACTCCGGCGTCTTCCGCGTCTACACCAACCACGACGTCGTCGGCTGCGAACTCGGCGGTGCACTGAAGAACGTGATTGCGATCGCGACCGGGATGGGCGACGGGCTCGGCGTCGGCGACAACACCCGCTCGGCCGTGATCACGCGCGGCCTCGCGGAGCTCACCCGGCTGGGCGTCGCGATGGGGGGCGAGCCGGCCACGTTCGCCGGGCTGGCCGGGATCGGCGACCTGATCGCCACCTGCACCAGCCGCCAGAGCCGCAACCGGCACGTCGGCGAGGAACTCGGCCGCGGGCGCACGATCGAGGAGATCGTGGCCGAGATGGACCAGGTCGCCGAGGGCGTCAAGACCACCCGCGTCGTGATGGAGCTCTCGGCCAAGTACGGCGTGGAGATGCCGATCTCGAGCGAGGTCAACGGCGTCCTCTACGAGGGCAGCACCGCGAGCGCGGCCTACCGCGGCCTGACCAAGCACGTTCCGGGTTCGGAACAGGACCCGCAATAGCGTCCGGGAACGCCGGCGAGATCCGCGGTAGCCTGCGCGAACCCCGCCCGTGTCCCGGCGCGAAGCCCTGGAGGCCCCATGACCCGATCCAACGACCAGGACCAGGCCCCTTCCAAGGGGCAGGCGGGCGCCGACCCCTATTCGATCCCGCTCGCGCAGATCGACGTGTCGGATTCGGAACTCTTCGAGACGGACACGCTCTGGGGATACTTCGAGCGGCTGCGGAAGGAGGACCCGGTCCACTACTGCGCCGAGAGCGAGTTCGGCCCGTTCTGGTCGGTCACGCGATTCGACGACATCGTCGAGGTCGAGAAGGACGACGCGACGTTCTCGTCCGCCGTCAGCATCGTGGTCGGCGACCCCGAGCCCGAGTTTCCACTGGAGGCGGGGTTCATCACGATGGATGGGAAGCGCCACACGGCGCACCGCAAGGTCGCCCAACCCATTGCGGCCCCGCGCAACCTGAAGCTGCTCGAGCCGATCATCCGTGCGCGCGTGAACGAGATCCTGGACGGGCTACCGGTTGGCGAGACCTTCGACTGGGTCGATCGGGTCTCGATCGAGCTCACGACCGGGATGCTCGCGACGCTCTTCGACTTTCCGTACGAGGAGCGGCGCAAGCTCACGCACTGGTCGGACATGGCCACGGCGAGCCCCGAACAGGTGGGCGCCGTCGGGATCACCGAAGAGGAGCGCCAGGCCGCGCTGATGGAGTGCCTCGACGCATTCACGAAGCTCTGGAAGGAGCGCGAGGGCAGGCCGCAGGGCGAGCCGCTCGACTTCGTGACCGCGTTGGCCAACGGCGCCGCGACCCGCGACCTCTCGCCCATGGACTACCTCGGAACACTGGTGCTGTTGATCGTGGGCGGCAACGACACCACGCGCAACTCGATCTCGGGCGGCGTGGTCGCGTTGAACGAGAACCCGGCCGAGTACCAGAAGCTGCGCGACGACCCGTCGCTGATCCCCAACATGGTCAGCGAGATCATCCGCTGGCAGACGCCGCTGGCCCACATGCGACGCACCGCCACGCGCGACACCGAACTCGCCGGAAAGCAGATCAAGAAGGGCGACAAGGTCGTCATGTGGTACGTGTCGGGCAACCGCGACGACAGCGTCATCGAGCGCGCGAACGAGTTCCTGATCGACCGGGCGAATGCGAAACAGCACCTGTCGTTCGGCTGGGGGGTCCACTTCTGCATGGGAAGCCGGCTCGCGGAGATGCAACTGCGCATCCTGTGGGAGGAATGCCTGGCGCGATTCCGGATGGTGGAAGTGGCCGGGGAGCCGGTGCGCGTGCGCTCGAACTTCGTGAAGGGCTTCGCGGAACTGCCGGTGCGCGTCCACCCCTGGTAGCGCCGGCCGGGCGCCGGCCCGCGCGCCCCGTCAACCGGCTCCCAGGCACTTGACCGGGGGCCGCCGCTGCAGCCCGGGGTCCTCCGCGGCTGCGGGTGTGCCGCGCGGTCCGCACTCGATGCGCTGTCCCTCGGCCGCGAGCGCTTCGAGCCGATCGAGGAAGACCCGCCAGGTCTCGGACGACTCGGCGACGTCTATCTCGAGTTCGCCCCCGCGAAGCGCGGCGCGTTCGCCCGCCATCACGTGCCGTCCATTTCTTCGACGACCGCGAGCAGATCGAAGGCCGAGATGACGCCGCAGATGCGGCCCCCCTTCTCGACCCAGACGCGGTGGATCCCGCCTTCGCGCATGCGCCGGGCCACGTTGGCGACGGGCTCGTCGGGAGCAACCGTGGCCGCGGTCGGCGTCATCACCTCCCCGGCCGTCCGCTGGCCGAGACGGTCCTGGAAGTCCTCCAGGTTCGTGCCCCAATCGGGCCCGCTGAACTCGACCAGATCCCGGAAGTAGTCGATCTTGGTCTCGCTGCGCTCGTGCTCGTCGCGGGTCGCGCGCAGCAGATCGCTGGTGGTGATGACGCCCAGCAGGGTCTCGTCGCGGTCGACGACCGGGGCGCCGTGGATGCCCTCGTCGACGAAGACACGCAGCACCTCGATGAGAGGGGTCTCGGGCGACACCGAGACCACCGAGTCGTTCATCACCGAAGCCGCCGTCCTCAAGGTCCGCTCCTCCCGCCCGGTTCCGATGCACGCCACATGCCAGCGGGAACGGGGCCGGGAATGCGTCACGCACCGCCCGACGCGGCCCGTGCGTGGCAGGACGGCCCAGTCCGGGGTCGTTTGTCCCAGCGGGCCCCCTTTGCCCGCGCGGAGGCCGTCCCGCGAAGACGCGGGGAGGCCGTCCCGCGAAGACGCGGGGAGGCCGTCCCGCGAAGACGCGGGGAGACCGTCCCGCGAAGGGGTGGCGCCTATCGGGCGAGCGAGCGGTCGACGCCGGGCCGGCGCCCCGATGGCGGATCGATCCGCGGGCGGGCGGCGACCGGATCGCGCAACGGGGTCCGGCGCAGGGCTTCGACCTCGTCCGCCTCGAAGGGTGCGAATCCCGTCGCGCCGGACAGG
>Ga0114931_10007029_pt1 | contig 13799 bp, 11 predicted proteins | sample 2SBtaG_FD_89579 | JGI IMG/M metagenome (GOLD analysis project Ga0114931, IMG submission 89579) | Deep subsurface microbial communities from Kolumbo volcano to uncover new lineages of life (NeLLi) - 2SBTROV14_V59a metaG | ecosystem: Environmental > Aquatic > Marine > Volcanic | place: Kolumbo...
CTTGTGCTACGCACACCGACAATCGTTCGAAATAACCTACCCAGGTAGCAGCGCCCTCTCCAAACGACTGTCGCTGCCACCCCAATCTTAATCAAATGCCGGAGTTATTTACCGGCTGATCCTCAACCGTCTTTGCAATTCTTTCCCCACGGCAACATTCCTTGAATCCTGAAAACGACTCTGGAATCGACCTCTCGGTCCAACTCGGCCGGCTCAAGGTGGCCAACCCGATCCTCGTTGCCTCGGGCACATTTGGCTATGCCCGCGAAATGGAGTCGTTGGTCGATCTTTCGCGACTTGGTGGCATGGTTCCCAAAACAATCACCCAGCAGCCGCGTAAAGGCAACGCTCCCTGGCGAACCGTGGAAACTGCCTCGGGGATGCTTAACTCGATTGGGCTCGATAACGATGGCATAGACGCCTTCGTCAAGCACCATCTGCCCTACCTTGGCGGGCTCTCAACCGCCTTGATCGTAAGTATCGCCGGTAGTACACATGAAGAATTCGTGGAGATGACTCGCCAGCTAGATGCTGAAGACGGGATCGACGCGATCGAACTAAACATTTCCTGCCCCAATGTGAGCGGCGGAGTCGACTTTGGGACCGATCCGCAGCTTTGCCGCCGTCTGGTCGCTGCTTGCCGCGAAGCTTGTCGATTTCCGATAATCGCCAAACTAACCCCCAACGTGACGAGCATCGCCCAGATCGCCGTCTCAGCGGCTGAGGGCGGGGCAGACGCGATCTCGCTCATCAACACCTGTCAGGGCATGGCCATCGACTGGCGACGCCGTCGGCCGCTCTTGGGCAACGTCATCGGCGGCCTCAGCGGCCCGGCCATCAAACCGATCGCACTGAGGGCCGTCTACCAAGCGGCAAAAGCCGTCGACGTGCCACTGATCGGCATTGGCGGCATTGCCACTATCGACGACGCCATGGAATTCTTCGTCGCCGGGGCTTCAGCGGTTCAATTGGGAACGGTGAACTTCTACAATCCAACCGCATCGATGACGATCCTTGATGCCCTCCCCACAGCCCTAGCAGAAGCAAACGCCACCCGAGTTGACCAAGTCGTCGGCACCCTAGGCAAATGACGAATTCCAAAATACCCAAATCCGAAAGAACGCAAGGTGAGAACCGCGAGAAATTGCATGAAATACGGTATTTCTTGTTTCGTCATTGGGTATTTCGTCATTGGGCCATTTTTCGATGTGTTGGGCGTCATTCGTGCTTTACCCTAGTCCCCGCCCCCTAACCCCCTGCCCCTCCTCCACCATGCGCGTACTCAGTGGTATACAGCCAACCGGACCCCTGCACTGGGGCAATTTTTTCGGTGCCATCACCCAATACATCGCACTGCAAGATGCGGACCATGCCTTTTATTTTATTGCCAACTTGCATGCGCTCACCACGGTGCGCGACAAAGGGCAGTTGGCCCAGTACACCCTCGACGCGGCGATCGATCTACTGGCTCTGGGGCTCAACCCCGAGCATGCAGTGCTGTTTGTCCAGTCTGACGTGCCCGAAGTAAGCGAGCTATGTTGGCTCTTGATGACGGGCACACCCATGGGTCTACTGGAACGTTGTCATGCCTACAAAGACAAAAAAGCCAAAGGCCTTTCGGCCGAGGCGGGGCTTTTTGCGTATCCCGTGCTCCAGGCAGCCGACATCCTCGCTTACGACAGCGACACCGTGCCCGTCGGCGAAGATCAGGTCCAACATATCGAAGTTTGCCGAGATATCGCCGGCAGTTTCAATCACAAATTTGGCGAGGTCTTTATTCTCCCCAAAGCAAAAGTGCTCGACAGCTCGGCCCGCGTACCGGGCAACGATGGTGAAAAGATGTCGAAAAGCTACAACAACACACTTGCCATCTTCGAAGACCCCCAAGTCCAACGCAAACAAATCATGCGCATCGCCACCGATTCGCGACCGATGGAAGAGCCCAAGGATCCTGAAACCGATGTGCTGTACCAACTCTTTTCCTTGGTCGCTTCAGACGCACAGCGTCAAGAGATGGCCGCCACTTACCGGCAAGGTGGTTTTGGCTATGGCGACGTCAAGAAAGCTCTGGCCGCAGCGGCCGAAGCTTTTTTCTCGGAGAGTCGAGCTCGCCGCGACGATTGGGCCTCTCGACCCGACGACGTACGCGACATACTAGCTGCAGGAGCAGCGCAAGCCCGAAAAAAGGCTGCTGATGTGCTCCTGCGAGCCCAGCAGGCCTGTGGCCTGAAGGGGTATTGAAAATTACCATGTCCTACCAGATCTTAGGCATTGGCACCGACATTATTGAGTGTTTGCGAATTGCGCAGATGATCGAACGTCACGGCGAAACTTTCATTGGCCGCGTCTACACCGAGCATGAAATCAAGTATTGCTCGACCAAGAAAGCTGCCACCCAGCACTACGCCGGACGCTGGGCGGCCAAAGAAGCAGTACTCAAAGCCCTGGGCACCGGCTGGCGACGAGGAATTAGCTGGCGAGACATCGAAATACGTAACCGACCGGGCGGTGCGCCGACAATCGCACTCTGCGGCGGCGCACGCGAAGTCTTCGAACAGTCGGGAATTCACACGATGCACATCAGCATTTCGCATTGCCGAAGTCACGCCACCGCCTATGCGGTCGCCGAAGGCATGACATCCTCCTGATCGAGCGTTTATCCCCTCGGTTTCAACTGGACGAATTGCGAGACAAGTATTCTCGCCAAGGGGTCCAGTAGTATTTCTCCCAGCCAGCGACAACATCGTCGAAATCATGGTCAGGTACGTCTAAGTGAACCAAATTGATTTTCCCCGCATCTTCTTGCTGCGAGAAACACAAGATGAGTGTTGAATCGGGATCCTCGGCACGAAACAACGCCGAGCGCCAAGACTTCACAATCAGTCGTGATCGAACAACTTTTAAGATCGTGCCGGTAAGTACCCCCTCGAAAGCCTGAAACTTATCGCCAGTCTCGGCACCAATTTCAACGGGCTTGCCGGTAATCGCAGCATGTTTTTCTGGGTCGAGGTACATCGCGAAAAGAGTGTCCGCGGGAGCGGACAATACGACCGTATCGTAGATGACGCTACGCATGGGAAACATTTCCTTGACAAAAACTTACCGACCTACCGATTCTTCAACTGCCGCTTTTAACCTTTCCATATTCGACGGCCCCACCGGCGTCCCGAATCGCGTAAGAAACCAGATCAACAATCGAAAAAACCAGGGAATCCCAGTCTCGCTCATGTCAATCTCTTGCGTCACTTCAACGCGATCGCCCCGCTGCTGCAAACTGTATTTTTCGACAGCGTATCGAGACTGGCTTTTCCAGCGGTATTGATGTCGAAAATACACTTCGTTGGGAGGGTCGCAAACAACGACTTCGACCTCGGACTTGCGATCTCTTCCCGACATGCGAAAAGTCATGCCAAACGTCTCGCCCAACCGAACGGATTCGTCCGATTCACGACGAACATCGACGATTTTTTCATTCCAAACCGCCTGTCCAATTGGATCAGCCACGAAAGGCCAAACCTCTTCCAGACTCGCTGCAATTTCGATGGAATCACCCGTCGCCATAGAGCCAAGTTTCCTTCAGGCGGCGATCTATTTTTTTTTCGCCGACTTCTTTTTAGCTGCTTTTTTCTTGGTCGCTGATTTCTTCTTGGCGGCAGGTTTTTTCTTGACCGATTTTTTCTTGACCGACTTTTTCTTCGCTGCCTTTTTCTTCCTAGGCGCGGGCCCTTGGGCCGCCTTGTCGGCAAGCATGCCGACGGCTTCGTCAAACGTGATTTCTTCGACGATCATGCCCTTCCGCAACGAAACGTTCGTCGTTCCATCAGTGACGTAGGGACCAAAACGACCATCCAATATCTGCACCGGCTTTTCGGTTACCGGCGAAGGATCAAAAACCTTCAACGGCGGTTTCTTGTTTGCGCCCCGGCCGCGAGTCTTCGGTTGAGCTAACAGCTCAACTGCCTTCTCGAGCGTGACGTCCAGAGGCGAAATATCCGCTGGAAGCGAACGCGTCTCTTTGCCACATTTTACGTAGGGACCATACCGACCATTGAATGCCTCGACCGGTTGACCTTCCAGCGAATCGGCAACCTTGGGCTTAGCTGCCTTTTTCGTCTTACCATCTTTGGTGTCTTCGCTGTTGGACTCGACCGCCTTGGAAGTTACGACCGGCGGATGGTCGCCCAAATTACGCGGTAGCGAAAGTAGCTTCAATGCGGTCTCAAAATCAATGTCTTCTGGTTCCATTCCCTTGAGCAGCCCTGCGTTTTGTGGCTTCTCTTCGTCGTCGGTACTGCCTCGCTGAACGTAGGGGCCAAATCGACCTACTTTGAGATACACCGGCTTGTGGGTATCGGGGCAAATGCCCAGCGGCTCCTCTGCCAATTGTGCCTGGTCGAGTAGTTTTAACGCGGCTTCGAGCGTGACTTCATCAGGGGCCGTGTCTTCCTTTAGCGAAGCAGTACGATCGCCTTGCTCCACATACGGCGAGTAGCGACCCACTCGCACAAAAACATCTTCGCCACCCTCCGGCTTACCAATAAAGATTCGGCCGATCTTCGCAGGATCGATCTCGTCAATTTTGTTTTCAAGCTGTTTCTTAAGGCCCGGAGCATCTTTCCCAAAATAGAATTTGTCGAGATACTCGATATGGTCCCGCTCACCCCGACTGATCGAGTCAAGATCGTCTTCCATCTGGGCCGTAAACTGGTAATCCACCAGCTCGCCCAAGTTTTCTTCAAGCAACCGCACCACTGAAAACGCGATCCAAGTCGGCACCAACGCGCTGGCCTTCTTGAAAACGTAGCTACGTGCAAGAATCGTGTCGATGATCGAGGCGTAGGTACTCGGTCGACCAATGCCACGTTCTTCCAGCGCCTTGGTAAGTGCCGCTTCGCTGAATCGACCGGGTGGTTGAGTCGAATGCTCTTTTGCGTCCAATTCTTTGCAAGTGAGCACTTCGCCCACTTCAAGGTTGGGCAGCGCCCGCTCTTGGTCGGCCAACTCGGCGTTCGGGTCGTCCGAGCCTTCGACATAGGCCCGCAAATAGCCAGGAAAATCGATCGTCTTGCCGCTCACCTGGAAAACGCAACCTTCGCCTTCGATCGTAACAATGATCCGCCGTCCGCGTGAATCGGCCATCTGGCTGGCGATCGTCCGTTTCCAAATCAAATCAAAAAGTCGGAACTCATCGTTGTTCAGCTTCGATCGCATCACCTCGGGCAGCTCAAACGGGTGCCCGGCTGGCCGAATCGCCTCGTGAGCTTCTTGGGCATTTTTTACTTTTGACTTGTAGGTTCGCGGCTCAGTAGGCAAATATTCTTTGCCGTAATTCTTGTCGACCAAGTCTCTCGCGTCCTCGATGGCAATCTTCGCAAGGTTGGTCGAGTCGGTACGCATGTAGGTGATATGACCGTTTTCATAGAGGCTTTGAGCAACCTGCATCGCGCGACGTGCTGTGAAACCGAGCTTACGGTTCGCTTCCTGTTGCAAGGTACTCGTTGTAAAAGGCGCGTATGGCTTGGTGGTGTATGGCTTGTCTTCGACTGAAGTGACGCGAAATTCGCCTGTCAAAATTCGATCGGCTAAGCCGCGAGCGGCATCGCCATCGAGTAACATCAAATCGTCATTTTTCAGCTTCCCGTTCGTCGAATCAAAATCCTTTCCCGACGGGATTTTGCGCCCGGATACCGACATCAACGGTGCTTCGAGTAACTGGCCGCTTTGTTTGGCAAATGTACCCAACAAATCCCACCACGTACCCGAAACAAATGCCATGCGGTCGCGCTCTCGCTGCACAATCAAACGCACGGCAACACTTTGTACGCGCCCTGCCGAAAGTCGCGGCCTCACTTTTCGCCATAAAAGCGGAGAAACTTCGTAGCCAAACAACCGATCGAGAATTCGCCGGGTTTCCTGCGCTCGCACCATGCCCTCGTCCACATCGCGGGGCTCATCCATCGCTTTCTGGATCGCATCCTTGGTGATCTCGTGGAAGACTAGTCGATAGACCGGCACCTTCGGCTTGAGTACTTCCATCAGATGCCAACTAATGGCTTCCCCCTCACGGTCTTCGTCGGTTGCGAGATAGAGGGCGTCAGATTTCTTGAGCAGATCTTTCAGCAGACTAATATGTTTCGTCTTGCCAGGCGGAACCACGTAGATGGGCTTGAACTTGTCGTTCACGTTCACGCCCAAGTTTGACCAAGGTTCTTTTTTATATTTGGCCGGTATCTGTTTGGCACCCTGAGGCAAATCACGAATATGCCCGATACTGGCCTCGACGCAGTATCCTTTGCCTAGATACTTGGCGATAGTTTTGGCTTTCGCCGGCGATTCGACGATCACTAAAGCTTGCCCATTGCCGGCGGATGAAGTTTTTTTCTTTGCCATATTTCTGCTAGTTCCAACTTGACTAAATAGTTAGTCTCGCCAATTGCTTGTGATTCTTTTATCCGCTTTGATGTCTCAATGCCGTGAGCAAAGTCTGGCCGGCCCGCTCCACCCGGCCAACCCCTATGAGCCCTGAAGCTCTAGTCTCCGGCACATTCCCCGTTCTCCTTCAGTTGGAGCCTGACTGCCAAAAGGCCGCAGTCCCAGGCTTCTCCCAGCCCTCTCCAATCGCCCACACTGCTGATTGGGATTGCATTTACGTCAATCTGACATAGAATCACGGGCCACCGTTCAAACGCCTTCTTACTTAAAGACTTGGCGTCGTCAACAATTACTTTTGCGCAGGCCGGGCTGTCAAGAGCCCCATCGACGCTCCAATCTGCCTAGGAACCTTTGATGGCAAGCTCTTTTCACATTTTTCGAAAACACGAAAAAGTTTTGATCGCCATCGCAGCATGTGTCGCGATGTTCGTATTTGTCCTCGCCGACCCCCTGATGAGCTGGCTCCGGAGATCGACCAACGGCGGCCAAGGATCGCCTTCGGCCACCGTCGTGACCTGGGACGGCGGCTCGCTGACAGGCCGCGAGCTCGAGTCTCTCCACCAACGACGCTACTTTATCAGCAATTTTCTGCGTGAATTGTACATGGAGGGTGCCCGGGCTATCGAAAGCGAGGGCGGCACCCCGACAGATCCCACGGTGCCTAGCTTCGTACTTTCGCAGGAAAGATCTGATCCTCGTGAGATTATGCGTAGCACCGTTACTACCCGGATTATTGCCGAACTCGCCGCAGACGAAGGTATGAGCGTCAGCGACGAGATGATCAACCACTACCTGCGAGAATTTGGCCTCCGAAAAGTATCGGATGTGGAAATTGGCCAAATTCTCAAAAAAACCAGTCCAGCCGATGTGGGACACAGCGAAAAGCAGCTCTTCGCGGGAATCCGCGAGTTGCTTCTGCAAAATTATTACATGAGCAGCTACGGCTCGGTGATCCAAAATATCATGCCCGAGCAGCGCTGGGACGACTGGCAACAAATCAATCGCCGCATCGCCCTGGAAGCTGCCGTCGTTCCGACGGACAAATTTCTTGCTGAGGTACCCGAACCGACAGAAGCTGATCTACTGCAGCTATACGACCAATTCAAAGACCAAATTGGCAATCGCCAGGAAATGCTTGCTGGGGTTCAATTGACCTCCCCCGATCCAGGATTCCGAGAACCGCGACGCGTCCGCTTGCAATTCCTCTTGGCCGATGTCAACCAGTGGACCGAAAAACTGCTCGACTCGATCACAGACCAAGAAATTTCGGATTACTACGAGCGAAACAAACGTACCCAGTTTGTCAAAGTCGATCTCTTCTCCGATGAATCTACCCCCGAAGAAAATGAGCCCGCCGAAGAATCTGAAGCTGAAGAGGCTGCTGAGGATTCAAAAAATACCGAAGAATCTACGCCAGAAGATAACCCCGCCGAAGAGGAGACTGCCGAGGAGCCTGAGTCACCCAAGCCTGACTCACCCGAGTCTGAGTCTCCCGAATCTAAGTCACCCGAGTCTTCAAGCGAAGACTCCACTCCGGCCCCCTCCGAAGACGAGTCGAGTAGCTCGTTTCGTACCAGTCCATTCCGACTGGCTTCTCTGCAAGATGAATCGGCGGCCGAGGAGGCACCAGCAGAGCAAGAAAATTCAGCAGCGGAGCAGCCCGTTGAGACCGAGTCTGCCAAAGAAACTGCCGAGAAATCAGATCCGCCAGAAACTGCCTCGGAAGACACTTCGGCAGAGCAAAGTGAAGATACTAATCTGGAAGCTGATAACGACGAAAAGCCGGTTGAATACGAGTCGCTGGAAACAGTCAGCGATGAGATCCGCCGTCGCTTGGCGAACGACAAAGCGGTCGTCGAACTTGATCGAATTATGGGACGCATCTATACCAAGCTCCAATCGAAATACAACCGCTATGGCGGCGAGCTTATCCTTGCAAAAAGTAAAGAACTCGAACCGCCCGCCCCGCCTGCCGAACTCGCCGACCTCAGTGGAGCGGCAACCGAGCTAGGGTTGATTCACGAAGAAACAGCGCTGCTTTCCTACCCTGAATTGCTAGACACCGCTCTTGGCAAAGCGACCGACGCACAGACCCGCCGGATACCCATAGCCTATGCGGCTTTCATTAAGTCGCAGATGGAAATGTATGAGCCATTCCTAGCCCAAGACCTGGACGGGCATTGGTATCTCGCCGTGAAAATCGAGGATCTCGAAAGCCGAGTCCCCCCACTCGAAGAAGTACGCGACCGTGTCGCTTCTGCTTGGAAAACTCGCGAGTCTGCAAAGCGTGCTCTCACACGGGCAGAGGAATTGGCCAAAGAGGCCGAGGAATCTGGGGAAACCTTGATAGGATTTTTTGCTGACAAAAATTTCGAAGTCGTCACCACCGACCTCTTCAGTCGGCTGACCTTTGGCACCACTCCTATGGAGATGCAGCGTGGGGCGCGCTTAGGGGAAGCCCCTCCGTTGGAATCCATTGATCGCAATTTCATGGACGAAGCATTCGACCTGAAAACCGATCAAGTGGCTGCCATTTTGAATCACGACCAAACCAAGGCCTACGTCATTCGCCTTGATCGTCGCGAAAAAACCGAGGATGAACTACACCAGCTATTTCTCTTAGAAGTCAATGATTGGTACGGAGATCGTGCGATGAGATCGATGCGTCTTCAAAACGCTGCACAGATTTTGGTGAGCCAACTTACCAAGCAAGTCGGGCTCGACCGTACCAAACTTGAGGAGTACCTCGCGCCCAAGGACGATCGCTAAGGCAAGCCATGAATGACGCCCTTTTCCAGAGATGGGCCCAATGACGAAGAAATTCCAAATCACGAAATTCCAAAATAATGCGATGGCGAAAGAAACGCTCGGAATTGCAACCAGCACCATCGATTTCCCTGAAAACATCCCCGTCGACCCTGCCGCGGTCGCAGAGACGCTGGCAGCCGATTCGTCGATTACCCCCGTCGCGGTTTGAAAACCACCACCGACAATGGCGGCAATGTCACTTCGATCGAATGCTGCCGACCGTGGCTCTCCTTGGCTTCCGCGTTCGCCCCTAGGGCGTTGCCTACATTGCTGCCGCCGTAGTAGGACGAGTCGGTGTTGAGTATCTCTTCGTACCAGCCGCCCTCAGGTATGCCCAACCGATAATTCTTCCGGACAATGGGCGTGAAATTGCAGACTACCACCACAAAATCGGCAGGGTCGGCTGCCCGGCGGACGTAGACCAACACGCTGTCGTTGTGGTTGTGACTATCGATCCATTCAAAACCTTGGTACTCGAAGTCGACCTGATGCAGGGCCGGCTCGTTGCGATAAACTTTATTCAAATCGCCAATCAGTTTCTGCACACCTTGGTGCGGCTCCCATTGCAAGAGATCCCATTGCAGTTCGCTGTTGCAATCCCACTCGTTCCACTGAGCAATTTCACCGCCCATGAAGAGCACCTTTTTGCCGGGGTGGGTCCATTGGTAGCCGAACAACAATCGCAGATTGGCAAAACGTTGCCAAGTGTCGCCCGGCATCTGGTCGAGCAACGAACCTTTGCCGTGTACCACTTCGTCGTGCGAGAAAGGCAATACAAAGTTTTCGGTAAACGCATAGATCAACGAAAACGTCAGCTCGTCGTGGTGATAGCCACGATGGATCGGATCGTGCGCCATGTACTGAAGCGTGTCATTCATCCAGCCCATGTTCCATTTCAGGCTAAATCCCAAGCCACCCACATAGGTAGGTCGCGAGACTCCGCCCCAAGCGGTCGATTCCTCAGCCACGGTCATCGTGCCCGGATAATGCGTATGAACCTGTTCGTTAAACTCCTTGAGAAATGAAATCGCGTCGAGATTTTCTCGCCCACCGTACTTGTTTGGAATCCAATCGCCCTCTTCGCGGCTGTAATCGAGATAGAGCATCGAGGCGACCGCATCGACGCGTAACCCGTCGATATGGTAGTGGTCGAGCCAAAAAAGTGCGTTCGAGATGAGAAAATTCCGCACCTCGTTGCGGCCATAGTTGAATATTTTGGTCCCCCAATCAGGGTGTTCGCCCTGGCGGGGATCGGCGTGCTCGTAAAGTGCCGTGCCATCAAAAAAGTCGAGCCCGTGGCTATCCTTAGGAAAATGCCCCGGCACCCAATCGATCAGCACCCCGATGCCGTTCTGATGGCAATGATCGACAAAGTACTGAAAATCTTCAGGCTAGCCATAACGGCTTGTCGCGGCATAGTATCCAACCGTCTGGTAGCCCCAGCTACCCGTGAACGGATGTTCGCAAATCGGCATCAGTTCCAGGTGGGTAAATCCAAACTCATGACAGTAATCGACGAGTTGATGAGCGAGATCGCGGTAGTTGAGCCACTGGCTATCGCCATGATGGTTACGCCGCCAACTGCCCAGGTGGACTTCGTAAATCGAGATGGGGGCATCCAACGCATTGTGCCGATCGCGAGTCTCCAACCACTGGTCGTCTGTCCATTGATAACGATCCAAATCGGAAACCACACTGGCCGTTAGCGGTGGCACTTCGGCCGCAAATCCATAGGGATCGCACTTTTCAATCACATGGCCAAACTGGTTTTTCACTGAAAACTTGTACAAAGTTCCAACCGGCAATTCAGGGAGAAATAGTTCCCAAATTCCACCGGTCGAATGTTTGCGCATCCCATGCGTACGACGATCCCAGTTATTAAACTCGCCGATGATGCTTACGCTCTCGGCATTGGGAGCCCAGACCGCAAAGTTGACTCCCTTCACTCCGCCCGTTTCGCGCAAGTGAGCTCCCAGCTTGTCGTAGCTCTTCCAATGGCTACCCTCACCCAGGAGGTGCAAGTCGAATTCGCTTAACAGGGGAGAAAAGGCGTAATGGTCGTGCATCGTAGTCTGCTGGCCTGCTTGATTGACGGCGCGAAATTGGTAAGAAGGTCCTAGTTGTTGATCATAAATCTCTGCGTCACAAATCGCTTCGAAGAGTCCTGTCGGATGAATCCGTCGCATGGGCTTCGATAAGCCGTGCTTGGAATCGACAAGCCATACCTGCTGCGACTCGGGTAAGAAAGCTCTTACCGCCAACGCCCGACGGCCATTCTCCTCGATCTCATGCGGCCCTAAGACCTCGAATGGGTTCTCGTGGTATCCATGAATAACGGGAGCAATAGCATTGACATCGACCTGTGATCGCACGGATTTCATCCTTCTCTAATCTCTGTTGTACTTGAAAAAAGCTCGCAATGCGGCCAGAAAATCGGGGCACCAGATCTAAAGTCGGCCGCTTGTGGGGCCATCTTGGCTACAAATCGGGCCAAATTAGCAATTGGGCGGGGTGGCAGCTCCGCTCTCGTTTTTTCCTCAGACTAAAGCAAAGCACGAATGACGCCCTTTTTCAGAGATGGCCCAATGACGAAACAAGAAATACCGTATTTCATGCAAAAACTCGCAGTTCTCACGTTGCGTTTTTTCGGATGTGGCTATTTTGGAATTCGTCATTTGACTAAGCCGTTGCTCCCGGGGCATGGCCCAGGTAGCGAGTCAGGGCTCGCACGGCGGCTGGTAGGTGCCCAACTCGGTAAATCCGGTCTATCAAACCCTCACCGGCCGGAGAAGCTGCTAGGATCCTCTCTTTTCGTTTTCTCTCGAAAGATCGGCTTGGCCGTCGGTTAGGGCGAGCACGTCGCCGGAGAGGCCGTGCAGGCGAAGCCAGCGAAGACTCACCGACCGTCGACGACTCTTGGGCCTCTGCTGGAAAATCAAATTGCCATGCTTGGCAATTCACTTCATGGAAACTTAGGGCTCGATCAACCCGCTGCCAGAGGTCGTGGTCGCGTACAGGCACCATCCGACCAAAGCGTTCCCAGCACCAACCACTGCGACGCCACTCTGCCAGACCCGACTTGATGCCTCGACTGACGTAGCGACTCTTGGTCACGAGGGTGACACGAGCGGGCCCGTCGAGGGCTTCCAGACCGCGTACGACGGCCAACAACTCAAGCCGTTCACCACAACTGGCCGGTTCGGTATCCGTCGCGCTAAAGCGGCGTTGGGTGTCGACATTTTGCAAAACAAACCGCCAACACGGGGACGATTGTTTGTTGCCGCTTGCCTCTGAAAAAAGCAAGTAATGCGGAGATTTAGACGTCATCGTTGTCGGATCGGACAATCGGGAATTGTCCAACGCTCTCGGTGGGGAGGAGATCTTGCACCGCTTCAACTGCTATGCACTTTCTCTGGGGAGTATCGACGACGCGCGTCCTTTGCGTGTCAGACAAGAGCGCGGGCTCTGTCTGAAACATACTATCGGCAGAGTGACCTCATCTTCTCCAGGTTATCATTCAGATGTTTTGAACTGATTAGCCAAACCTCAATGGTACCGATCTCTACAGGAGACGTCTCAAGAGCCTCTAGCCGCTTGTGCAGTTATTCGTGTCGGATAAAGAGATAGGGCAAATGACGAATTCCAAAATACCCAAATCCGAAAAACGCAACGTGAGAACCGCGAGTAATTGCATGAAATACGGTATTTCTTGTTTCGTCATTGGGGCCATTTTTCGATGTATTGGGCGTCATTCGTGCTTTGCCTAGGTTCCAATTCTATCGACAGTAGCATATGTACCACATATTCAGGAGCTGGTGCGTTAGAACTAGTCGCCTGAGGCCGATCAAATCTCCATTTACCATTTTGACTGACCTACCCTTTCGCTGAAGAAACTTCACTTGAATTGACCGCTATGTTTTTAATCCGAGGTTTACCCTATTGAGAAGTTACTGAATTAAGCACAAGATTTGAAAGGGCAGGCAATGCAGTTTGGACTCTATCTCGTCAAGCACGGAATGATCACCGCGAACCAGTTTGTGCAAGCGTTGGAAGCACAATTGGCTTCCCGGCCGCAAATCGGCGCTTTGGCGATTGAAACTGGAAAGCTCTCAGTCAAGCAAGTTTTTGGCGTCCTACGCTCCCAAGCCGATATGCCTCAGGAAATGTTCGGCGAATTGGCGGTCAAGTCTGGTGCTATGGCCGAAGACGAATTGATTGTTCTTTTGTACCACCAATCGGTTCGGGGGAAGCCTATGGCCCTGATTCTAGCCGAACTCGGCTTTGCTGCAGTAGGCGACCTCGAAGAGCACTTTGCAGAATATCGAATCTCTTGTGGTGTGGGGGATAAAATGCAGCCCGCAGCCGCTTCGTAATCACATGGCCCTCAGTCGCACTGTGACGCCGATTCGGAAACAATCTCTGCCAATTGCGGTAAACTGCGAACTTTGTCAGCGATGCGAGGATGCACAAAAACTCGCACCCGTTTCACGTAATTATCGAATTGCTGTCGGGCCAAGGTTTTTACAACTGGCGAAATATCGCCCAGCTGGCGGTAGCAA
>Ga0114931_10007030_pt1 | contig 13799 bp, 11 predicted proteins | sample 2SBtaG_FD_89579 | JGI IMG/M metagenome (GOLD analysis project Ga0114931, IMG submission 89579) | Deep subsurface microbial communities from Kolumbo volcano to uncover new lineages of life (NeLLi) - 2SBTROV14_V59a metaG | ecosystem: Environmental > Aquatic > Marine > Volcanic | place: Kolumbo...
AGAGTTTGTTGAAAAAAGATGAGACTATTGTGGTACGGAATAATCTAAAAATCTTTTTATTTCAAGTGGATAAGGCGGGTGCAACCGCCTTTTGTTACCATAGTGCTCGACTAAAATGGACGCTTTTGATTTCAACGACTTACATGGTGACAACTGAAATCTGACGCGGTAGTAAATAGGGGGAATCAACCCCCTTGCGGCAACGGGGAGGGAGTGGCTGCGGCCTCTCCCTTACCCACTGTTGCTTTTTCAAAGTCCGTCGTGGAAATCAGAAAAAAGCAGAAAGATCAAAAGCAGGCTACTGCAGGATAAGCCGGTGAGGCCGAACGAGGAAGAACAACTGCTCTACCGCACCTGGCTCAACGGCCCTTTGCAGGGGGTGGAGCTGCTGTTCAGCGTGAGTGCGCTGCCGCTCGGCAGCGGCGCACTGTTGATCGATTTGACAGCGGTCGTATTGGCGGCGGTGCTGCTCGTCGGGCTGGTTGGTTTTTATCGACTCGGGGTTCGGCAAATCCACCTGGCACGGCAAAAGGGCAATTTCGTGTCGGCGGTCAGTCACGAACTCAAAACGCCGTTGACGGCGATACGGATGTACAGCGAGATGCTGAGGTCCGGCTGGGTGGGGGATGAGGAAAAAAAGCAAGCCTATTATGACCATATCTTTTTCGAGAGCGAACGCCTCTCGCGCCTGATCGCCAACGTGCTGCAGCTGGCAAAATTGGAAAATCATGGCGAAGCCCTGTTCCTTCAGCCATGCGAGCCGGCGCAATTGCTGCACGGTGTGCAGCATACGCTTAGCACCCAGGTTGAAGCCTGCGGCTTTGAACTGAACATTTGCTTGCCCGCGACGGTTCCGTCAGGTCTGATCGTAGAGGCCGACGCTGATGCCTTCTCTCAGATCATGATCAATCTGGTTGACAACGCGCTGAAGTTTTCAACCGATGGGGAACCCCGGCGGATCGATGTCGGCTGGACGGTTGGTCACGGCGGCGAAACGGTGGTGTTCTTCGTCCGCGACTATGGGCCGGGGATTTCGCGCGACCAGATGAGAAAAATCTTTGAGCTGTTTTTCCGCGCGGGTGATGAAATGACCAGGACCAAGCCGGGAACCGGCATTGGATGGCCTTGGTGAAGCAGCTTGCCGGCCAAATGCATGTCGTGGTCGATCTGGTGAATCGCCGGCCGGGCATTGAAGTTCAGTTGAAGTTTCCGGTGAACTGTTGACGATATGATCGCTTGATAAGGCAGCGCATGGTTTGGCTGTTCAGATCGCTCCGGTCACTCTGGGTGAACCTCTGTTCCGCGCGCCATACCGGCCGCCGGGCGTGTGCCGTTTTCCTTCAAGGGCGCGCAATCCTGGCGAATCGCCTTGGTGGCATGCGCGGGTGTTGGGGCTCGATTTGAATATTTTTTTGATCTGATCGGTGACTCCAGCAAGCGCGTGAGGGCGTCCTGGCATAACCTTTTCAGTGAATAGTAGGGAAAAAAACCACGTTTTCTGTTATCGTTGAGGCGTCAATCGATCGAAGGTGTCTATTAAACAATGCCTTTTTGGCGCTTCTCAATGACATTAAGCTACGGTGCGCTGCTGAACAATCGATGGTCGTGGCGCGCTGCAACCTGAATCGATGAGTGACGACGTGGACAATGCTGGCGAACAGAAGGCTGTGTTCGATCCCCTCGCGGAGTCCACCGCGGAGCGGGAGGCGAGGAAACAGTGGCTGCTGCAGGCCAGGATCATGCGATTGTGCGGGCTTACGGGTGCATGGGGGATTTTGACCGGCTTTGCGCTTTTCCTGGCAATCGAGCTCCATCTTCTGCACGCTCCGGGAATTCTCGCTGCCGAACTCGTATTGGCGGTGGTGGCGGCTTTTATCATCGAATATCTTCGCGCGATGGCCTCCGGTCATGGCGCCGATGAGGAAAAGAAGCCAAAGCTGCCTCATCTACTTTCCAGTATTCTCATGCTGGTCACCTTTGAGATGTATATCCTTGCTGTCCATTATCTCGGAAAAATGGACGACTGGCACGAGATGGTGACCGGAGTATTCGGAGCCAGCGGAGCAGAGGAAGCTTATCGTGGCGTCAACCGGGCGCGCTGGAATCTGATCGCATTCGTATTCATCTGGACGGGGATTGGCGCGGTGTTGGGACGGATTTTTGGGCAGGCGATCCGTCGCATGCCCCTCGACAACGCTGCTGCCATCCGGATGGGATTGATCACAGGCTTGAAGGCGGGGCTGGTCTACGTTCCACTGGTCGTTTTTGCTTCGGCGCTAATGATCCGGGTCGGTTGGGGTGTTTGGGTCTGGTCGGCCTCAGGTGAGTGGCCCCACGATGAGCGTTTCATAACGCTCGTGTTCCCCCTGGTTCTTTTGGTCTCCGCGGCCTGCGCACTGTCCGACCCGAAAGGTATGTTGGTGGGAGCAATTGCAATTCCCGTCTGGATGATTCTCCGTTTCGATCCGAGCTTTGAGCAATGGTCGATGGGAATCCCGTCCGCGGTGACGGCGGCGCTTCAGGCGGCGGCTCTCTGGGGTGTGCCGGCTCTGGTACTTGGCGGATTCCTGCCGTTCCTGCGCCGTCCGTCAAACTTCCGTTGGCTCTGGAGTCCCCTAGCCATGGGGTTGGCGGTGCTTTGCATGGCCCTTGTCATTATCAGACAGCAGTTCTGGCTTGCCGTTCCGGCGGTTATTCTTGCCGGAACGGCGATTCTCTTTCGCCGTTCAAAGGATCTCGAAGCCTTCTGGCCTCTCTTTGCCGTTTGCGCCGCCGTGGCCGCATTCAGCCTTACCTGGATCATTCAGGAGACGACCGGGCTGGGGATATACCGAAATATTCAGACGGTCATTAACGTCGGACCGGGCGCGTTCATCTCCAAAGAATTGAGTGCCGAGCAGAAGAAGCTAGGCAAGGAGCGCATCGTCGCGTTGCGTGAGTCAGAGGGCTGTCTTGAGAAGCTGGATCGAATGGTGACACGGGTGCAAAATCTGGACTTCCCTGTGATAGAACCCGCGACAAGAACTCCTCTGACGCTGGAGGGAAGCTTTTCGAAACCAGGAAAGCTGCTCGAGCGGTATCCGTATTTCGGCCTCGACGGGTCGGCGCCCTGCGAGCAACTGGATGGCCTAACCCGGGCCATCACCGAAGCGGAACGCCGGATGAACCGGTTACCCAATACTCTCAAACCCAGGGCTCCCGGTGATTCGCTTCCCATGGTGCTCTCCGATCTCCTCGATAATGAAAAGGAACGGCGTGCCGATATGAAAGCATGGATCAAGCAGGCAATCGCCTTTGAAATCGCCATGCTGGGAAAGGACCCGGCGGCGGAACAGGCGCATGGCGGAGAGAAAGAGGGCGTCGATGATGCCGAACCGTCGATCAGCCGGGCCCACAGATTTGAACTCGCCATCGTTGGATCCCTTGCCTTCTGGATTACCATAGGGCTTCTTGCTGGATGGCAGATCCAGCGGCGGGGCGAGGAGCACCACCAACCGTAACGGAAAACGGATGTGGCAAGCAGTCCAAATACCAATAGCGAGGCTGTTAGGGCGATGGTTGCCCATCCACGGTTCTTAGGAGACTAGCAGAAATAACTTGCACTTCTTGCTTGGCTTTCGCTCCGTCTTCTGTGTTGCAAAAAGGGCTGCATACAACAAGTATGCGCCCTTGTGGACTCAAAGCTAAAGCCTCTACCGTTTCCGACTGGTTGCAAGAGAGACTGGCCGCTGGAGTTCACCATCGAGCGCGATCCGGTTCCTCCGTACGGCGATGCGGAGCCTTGTCGCTCACCCGCTTCATGCCTCAATTCCTGCGCCGCCAGGGTTATTGAGACATTACGATTAAATTGATGAAATACATCCTTGTATTTCACCCCTTCGGGGTCGCTTTCAGCGGTCCAAATCCGCTCCTGGCGGATTTGTCGTTAAATATACCCGATATTCGCCTCATCCAATCGAAAAAATGGTCTCAAAACCGATTGTCCTCGATGGGTTTCTCATATGCCGTCAAGTGACTAAAATGGATGCCGAGAAATGAATCTTCAGCGGGGAAGCGCTAAGATAATGAAAAGATTGACGACAATCAGTATCGATTTCATACTTTTGGGGTATCTGTGGCTCAGTTCGGGAACTCAACAAATTGTCCATGCGCAAGCCAACGAAGATATTTTCTCGAGTACTTCGAGAGAGTGTGGATATCCGGGTTATACCTTGGACATGGAGAAAATCGTCGAGGCCGCTAAAGGTTACCCTAATCCCGAAATTCTTATTGTCACACCGCAAGAAAAGCACCAGACTCAACAGAAAATTTACACGTGGAACCGGCAACGAAAGAAGCCGCGCTTAGGAATGGCGCCCTGTTTCAATTGTAGCGACCTGTACGAAGCCTGTATTGTTTATAAGATATTCGAAGGCAATATTGACGATGACGTCCCTCCTACGTTCGAGCCTACACCAGGCCCTATGCCTGGCCCTACACCCGAGCCCATACCAGAACCGCCCGAAGTGGGCTGTGATTACCAAGGTGTGGCAATCAATTTTCGGAAAGCGGACGGCCTTGCACCCGACCAGAAGGAACCCCAGTTGGCTTCCGACTATAGAAGCGGCAGGTCACGCGGCGGGAACCCCACCGGCAGAGGAGCGACGGGGAAACCGTTCGTCTCCATCAGAAAGAAAAAGTTTGTCATCCCGGTAGGACAACAAAGTGAGGTGGTTGAAGCCCAGGGCGGACCGGCTCATAAAGATATTGTTTGGGTTTTTTCTTCAGCGAATTCCTCCGTTGCTGATTTCATAGATTCTGGAAAGGAACGATGTGGAGGTTCCACGAGTTGCTACAGCGCGCTGACAGGCAAATCGAAAGGTGAGACAAAAGCCATTGTGACGATGAAATGCAAAACATCCCCATATGTGCAAAAACAGGCCAAGGCCGACGTCAATGTCGTGGAGATGAAGCTCACGGAAGTACACTGGAAAGGAAACGGCCAGCATAAGATGATGAAAAAAGGTCAAAAATGGATTGATGATATGCTCAGCGAAGAAGGAAACACGTTCATAAAAAATCCGGTGTGGCGTGATAATGACGTCGATGGAACGCCGGACAAAGAGGATCCTGTCGCCTATACCAAGGGAAGCAGGGCGATCTTGACCCAGGCTAAGTTGCAAACCTCCCCCCGCTTAAAGTTAACCTCCAAAGTTCCGGCAAAACTTAAGGTAGAGGTTGTTACGGTCCCCCCCCTTACCTCCTGCCAATGGAGCGCATCCAAAACGACCGAAGTAACACTTAGTGGAGATGGTGTTGCGGTCAAGGGTACCCTCCTCGAAGTTCCAATCGCTGATAAAGTCGATAATTGCACCTTGAATTTGATGTGGAGCTTGTCCGTTGACGATGGTCCGTTCAAGAAACTCGCCACGTCAAAGCATCAGTTTTTCATCACCTACGGCACCCCAGAGGGATTTTTTCAAATTTCGCCCGATGGATTTTCTGAAGATAAGGCTAAAGAGCTATATTCTCCAATGGAGGGATATCTTCAAAAGGCATTTTCGCCTGATCAGGGAGTAACCGCTCGGCGACTTGATGAAGTCACGATGCGCACGAGGAACAAGAAGACTCCTGTTGAAATTGCGCAACAGATGCGGCACTCTCTCAAGGTCAGGTTTGGTGGAAGGTCTTTGATCCCCGTGGGTAACCACTGGACACTTCTCGAGCCGGCGGAGCCTAGTGAAGGGTGCGACTGCCTCTCCCTTTCCATCCTAACAGTCAAAATGTTGCGTATGATAGGCGTGAAAGCAAATGCACTGGCAGCGTATGCTACCAGAGATTTTGATGCATCACGGCAGGAGCTCGCAACCTTGGGAAAGGATGTCGCTCTCGGCTTTGAGGCGGGCGGCTATAATGCGTATGAGGGCTTCTTTTTCATCAAGTCGGATGGCGGCGAGCCGAGAGGTGCGGGACTCCTAGGATTCACCGTTGTACCTCGGATAGGACCAATTCTAGCGGACGACTTTTCTTCTTTACGCTTCAATATCATTCGAGCGACCTTATTAGAGGAACGGAAACATGGAGGAAATAGAGGAAAGCAGTTTTGGTGGTTCATTAAAGAGAAATCTGATGACGGGACTCTGAAGAAGGCAGGCAAGAAAGCAAGTGATGAACCGAAGCCGTTTCCAGGACTCGATTAAGCCGTCGATGATAAAAAGGAACAAACTATCTGAGGACCACACACAATAATAGGGATGACTAACTGACTTCCTGTCTCAGAGTACCGATTTCATAGCGATAGCCACCCGGTACCCACGTCGTAATGGCGCGAAAGGGGGCGTCGGCCAGCAGTCTTTGACTCATGCATGTCGTAGAAATCCACTCGGCCGCGATCATCGATAGCAACTGATGGCCCAAACGCACAAACAGTTCGGTAGCGGATTTGCCGACCAACTCGGCGCACCGGATTTGCCGCCATAAGGCTGTCAGGGCGGGCACATCCCACGCCAATTGATCGTCGGGCTCGTAGGCGTAATTCGAACGTTCAAGCGAATCGGAATAATAAGCGTTCGACCCAAAAAGCCGAATCCCGGCAGACAGCGGCTCATGTTTACCTTCCGTCCAGAGCAATTCAAACGTCAAACCGTTGATCCGTTTCGGCGGTGGCTCATTGGCAAGAATCTCCTCCAGCCATTGGGTGAGAACGTCAAAGTCGCCGCGAAAATCGAGTCGGCGCAGCGCATTCCAATCGGTGGCGTCGGGCCAGTAGGCTTGTTGTTCATCGATCAAACCTTGCATTGCCTCGCCGATCGGCCGGCGTTCTTTGAGGACAAGATCGACCCAGCGGAAATGCGCATCGCGAAATCGTGCGTCAGCAAGACCGGGCGGGTCATCGTCCGGTACGGGCATCGCGAGATTGCGGATGGTCAGAAAATGCACGTCCCCACACAGCGTGCCGCAGACGAGGTGGTTGGCCCAGTCGACACGGCTGAGACAGGTCACGGGTTCGCCCGCCTTATACCAATCGACACATTCGCCGCTGGTCACATCCCAAACTCTAACGGTCGTATCCATGCCGGCCGTCACCGCAATCGCTCCATTTCGGCTCAGGGCAACACACAACCTGCCCGATTGATGATCGTTGAAGTTTTGAAGACAGTCGCCCGTCTCCAGATCCCAAACCCTCGCCGTGCCGTCTTCACAACCCGAGATGGCCAACAGTGCGTTGCGGACGCGTATCATATCGACACTGGTGATGGCGCCGCGATGTCCCTTGAGAATGAGGCGGGCCTTTTTCGAAACAGTATCCCACACAACGAGCGTCCCTTCGTCAGTTCCAGCGACGATGGTCGAACACTCGTGGTATTTCCAATCGGTCGCGATGACCGAAATGCGCGATCCAGGCCCGGCAAACGTCTCGAATGGTTCGGGATCACCCGTAAAGAGATGTAACTGTGCGTAGTCCTTGGTCTGACCGAATGCGATTGTACCGCTGCCGCTCTGATCCAAAAGCCACGGCATGTCCCCGTCGCGGACGGTCCACTCGCACTCTCCGTCTTCCAGCCTCATCGCGGACAACGTATGCGTATCATCGAAATCGCGATAGGCGAGCAGGGCCGTATGCGGATCGAGCAATCGGACCGCATAGAGCTGATCGGGTATCGCATCCGCGTTCAGTGATTGGATGCACTCGCCGCTTTCCACGTCGCGCAGCTGCAGCCGCGGGTGGGAACAGCATTCTCCATCGAATATCAACGCCAGCCCGTCCCAGTCCAACTGATCGACGGCGTCGATCCGCTGTGTTTGGTATCTATGGTGAGGTTCGTTGAAAGTACGGGCGCCTATATCCCAGACCTTGATGATGCCCCGATCGTCGCCGGAGATCACCGTGCGGGCTTTCGAGTCGATCGCAATCGAGATGATACCGCTTTCATGACCCTCCAAAATGCCTGCCAGCTGATGCTGAATCTCCATGTTCTCGGTAACTGTATTCCAAATCCCGATCGGCTCACACGCGCCATCCGGTTTGAACACGCGCGACATGCCGGTCACGATGCGTGTACCGTTTTCGTTCAAGGCCACACAATGCACGATATCGCCCAGCCATGCGCCAGATCCGAGGCAACATGACCTTTCGCCGTTAGCCGCATCCCAGATCTCCACGTGCTGCCCGAGATGGCAGGCAGCCAGGCGCCCACCGTCGCCGCTGAAGGTCGGGTTTGAGTACGGATAGGATCGAAAAGCTGCCGGTGTGCTTGCATTTTCCCACAGCCGTTTCCTTCGGGTCACGTCGAATAACCGAATGCCGTCGTGATCGGTGACCGCGATTTGCGTACCGTCATGATTGATTGCGAGCCCCCATATCTGCACGACGAATCCATCGAGGGTCCATTCCTCTTCGCCCGTGTTGACGTCCCACACACGGAGTTTGGTCTGTTCATCGGAGACCACCGCGACCGCCGTCGTTCCGTCATTCGATAGCGCCGCGGGGCTTTGCATATCGTTCGCCAGCGAGCGCACCTCCGCGGTTTGAAAATCCCAAAGCTTGCAGCCAAATCCGGCAGACAACACCAATCGGCCATCGGCGCTGATGTCCGCAAAGCCAGGGGCATGATCGTAATCATGTTTCTGCCACACGCATTCCCCGCGAGCCAGGTCCCAGGCGCGAAGATCACCGGTCAGAGCCGCCCAGGAAACGGCCCGTTTGCCGTCGGCGGAAATCGCCAGACTATGGATCGAAGATCCGACGTCTGTGAGTGTTCGGTTCCGGCGAATCGGTTTGCTTTGCAGCCTGCGCTGGTGTTGGCGCTCGATTCGAATGTTTTTCATGATTTAGTCGCTGACGCGAAACAGCTTGTTAGCGCTTTTCGGAGCGATTGCTCGAAGGCAACGTCAAGCTCTTGGGTTTTTTGACCCCCCTGCAAAACCGGCCACGCTCTTTCATGACATCATGTGCCTGAAATCCCCGGCCGATATTCCGGCTCGAGCCCGGTGAAGAAGTTCGAGTGACGAGGGGCGCTTTTGGGTAACGATGCCATACGATGTTCGACGACTTCACCATTACTCGGTTCGAAGATATTAGCACAAGGAAGCTGAACCGGCGAGTTCGCCATTCCAACCTGTTACGAGTTGATATTTTCCAGAGCCCTAAAATCATGCTTAACGGGGCTGGACGCAAAAACTGTCCGCGTTTTTGAATTTTTTTCCCAACGTTCAGTCATAGTATTCAGTATTGATTTGCCTAACGAAATGGGTGGCAATCCGGTCGTAGCTGGGATCGGTTGCTTTTGGAGAATGGTGCCGTGAATGAGTGGTTAATCGCCTTTTTACTGACTGAGACTGTCGAGGTTCCTATTTACAGTCTTGCACTGACGGGCAAGTCGGTAGTGACTCGGTTGCTGTTGGCTTTTCTCCCAAGCTTGTTCACCCACCCTCTGGTCTGGTTGTTTGTCAGTCAGTCCAATCCGCGCAGTTACTGGTGGGCCGTGGCCGAATCCGAGGTGTTTGCCGTCCTTGTGGAAGGCATATATTTACGCGGCTTGCGCGTACGGGCCGCCTTCCTATGGTCTTTGCTCGCCAATGCTTCAAGCTTGGGTGTGGGAATGCTGCTTTATCGGTTGTGGCCACATTGTTGAGGATAGCATGGCAATAAACACGCGTTTTTTTCCTTGTCTCGGTGCTGGGGTGCTCGCATTGACAACACAGCAGCTCTTCGCCGATTTACCGCCAAGGCCGGGATACGTGGAGAAGTGCACACTCGAGCGGCAGCAGGGTTCGGGGGAACAATGCCGAATATGCGGCGCGTCGTTTCAGGGACGCGACGACTGCACTCGACTGGCCGCGGAAGGCTTCGAGCACCGTTGCAGAGCCTACGGGGCTTCCGTCTGGAAAGAGTTGTGGTGCAGAGCAGAACCCGAGTACGGCACCCAAGAGCAGCAATAGTTGTCAGCGCATTGCTGGAGTGAGGACAGATCATAAAGCTGCGTTCGATATGAGTGGTCTGTCCAGACCCACAGCCGTGCAAGCTCCGTCGTTTGGGATGGGCCGCCTGTTCTCCGTTGGCGCTTTTGAAATTGGCACAACGCAATGGTTACGGCAGTAAAATATTTTCTGTATTGTGTCGGCTTGGGCCTCTCTTTACTATGGGCCTTGCTGTTGGGTGGCTTCCACACGGCCGTTGAGCCGGATCCAAGCTATTGGGCAACCATTGCCTTCGGCGGCTTTGTTGCTCTTATTGCCAACCTTGGCCTGTTGCTCGCTCCCATTGTCGTTAAGAAAGGGGTTTGGTTCAGACTGGTGGTGGCGATCAGTATGATACCGGCGGCTTCGTTCCTCGTTGTTGCGGCCGGGGATGCTGTATCACAGGCGCTGCATCCCGCCGTCATCGGTATTTTTTTCATCGGGATATTCGCTTATGGGCTGGGTTATGTGATGCTTCTGAGGGGACGATGAATGGATCAGCTTAATCATTTGCGGCCTTTTGCATGCTTCAACAAGCAATTGAAAGATCTGGAAGCCGAACGCGCCCCTAAGGTCCGCGAAGATGAACCGATTACCAAGTCTTCAGATAGAGAGAGGGCTTTCGGCCGAGGTCGCCGCTACCTGATGAGTCTCCGTGATGAGCGGCTAGCCGTCATCGAGTGCTTTTTCAGACTGACCCACAGTGAGGATACGTAATGATCAGAAATACTATGTTAGCGGTAACCGCACTTTCCTTTTTCGTCGTTGCCCATACCTTAGGGCAAGGGTTAACCGGCAATGCTCCGGATTCAACGATTGTCGGACAGTTGCAAAAGGTACAAAAACAGAGGAAGGAATGGGATGCCCATTTTGCCCATCTGAAACAGTGTTGCCTCCGCCCCGCAACCGCGGAAGATTACCGCGCCTGGCTTGCCGCTCACAGACGAGCACAGCAAGAGCTAAAGCAAGAACACATTCGCAGCTATCAGCGTCAACACAGCTTCTGCGGCCGTTATGCACCGGAGGTATTATACGATGCTTGCCAGAACGTTGCTCAGTGGATTACCCGTATGCGGCAGAGATGGGCAGGGCAGGAAGCTGTCAGTGAGGCGGAAAACGCGTTCGTGCTCCGGTGGATGGGATTACGGACACCGAACTACGAACAAACCGGGGAGCGGTTCAACAAGAACAATACCTGGTTCGTCGCCACGGTACCCACATTGGAAATGAAACCGGCGCCCGTCTTGACCAGTGTTGCCATCATTCTTCCCCGGGGTTCCAACTCCCGTGGTGAGACCGGAGACGCCCAACTCTATCGTACCGACGGCGGAACGGTGGGGGACTGGCTTGGATTGTCGGAACGCGTCCCATTATTTAAGGACGCGCAGTAGCACGCGTCCTCCGGCACAGTCCCGATGGGCGTTTCCAGAGTACAAATAGCCCGGGTCGTCATTTTGTGTCCGCGCCTCCGTTTATCCGACAATTTGACAATGTGCGTTCAACTGTTACCACCAACACCTGCTATTCGGCTTTCTTCAATCCTGATGAGGCAAGTCTCCGCCGCCCACACTATTCGCTGACACCAAACGACACATCTTTTCAATCCCACGAGAGGAGAAATCGATCATGCACGCTCCCGTATTCATTGCTCTGTTATGCATCCTTGCGTTATCGACATCACCTAAGAGTCGTGCTGATGAGCAGGTTCTAGAAGAGCTCCTGGTCGTACGCGCCCAGCCGGCCGTCTTCAAGGTTGTCGCGTTCGGCGACATCGTAGTAACAACGCCCAAGAGTGTCTCGCTGCGCCCGGCGTCCGAAGAAGAAAAAGAATCAACGGTAGGTAAAGCTCGGACGTTGCTTGAGCAAGACTACCAGCAAGGCGTTGCGAAAGGCGAGATTGATCGCACGAAAAGTCTGAAAGACTACGCCTGGGAAGCGATTGCGGATAACCCGCAACGATTCCTGCGGGCATCCATCGACAGTGTAACAGAAACGGTGCGCCAGGATGTCGTGTACAGCGCCGGGACCGGATTTGCCGTTAGCCGCGAGGGGATCCTGTTGACGAATGCACACGTCTTGTGGGGTATGGTCGTGGAACTCGACGATATAGGTGTCGCGATAGAATTCCTTTCTGACTTTATGGAAAGGGCGCTTCTCACCATTGCATCCCAGGTGGGTGAACCCTCTGACGCTATGGCGCCGCGTGTTGTGAGCGCCCTTGTCAAGTGGCTTGTGCCACGCAGTCATGTCGTGGCCAAGTTCAAGCATGCCGAAGTTGTTTTGAAATATGATTTTCCGGAGTCGTTTGAGCAGTGGCGGTCCCGCCACGGAAAATTCGACGAAACGTTGCTTGGAGCATTGGGTAGATACGGGGACTCAAAGCTTCCGTTGACGGTGCGAGCGGACGTGCTTGCAGCTGGCGAGCCGTATCCTGGACGGGATGTTGCCGTACTGAGAATCCGCCCCGAAATCGTGTTTTATCGCTCGCCGCTTAGGGCTAGCGAGCGGAGTGCCATGATTGACGCGCGGGACCGTATCATCTGTCTTCCCCTTGGCGACTCGGACCTGGTTTTACCCGGTACCCGTGTGCAGGCCATGGGGTTTCCCAGCAGCGCATTCGATCCCAAATCCATGTCGGCCGAGGCGGAATTTCGCATGAGCAGCCAGGATGGCCAGATCGGTCAACTCAAGCCGCTCAAAGGCGGGGGGAACGTTCTCGAGATGACCGCCTTGATCGACTTCGGTGATAGCGGCGGTCCCGTCTTCGACAGAAAGGGCAATGTGATTGGGCTGAATGTTGGCGGTAACACCAACGCCCGCGTGACACTGGCGGTTCCCATCAATGTCGCCAAGGCCTTGCTCAAGAAGGCCGGCATCAAGCCCGATTTGGGTCCGCTGACAAAGCAATGGGTGCGTGGGCTGCGGGCCTACGGCCAAGGACGGTATGCAGACGCAGTGAAAGAATTCGATTTGTTGATGAATGACCAGTTAACCTCTCCGAGCTCGCTTGTATACCCACACGCTGTGTTGAAATATAAGAACGGTTTTGTGGTTCGGATGTGGGACACCGCTCGCAGGAGAATGACGAAGTGATTCAGTCCATGCTTCGTCGACCCTTAGCTCTGTTGGCAAGCCATCTGACGCTCAATCCGAGGGTTTTCGATTCAAGCCCTAGGAGGCTGTCCGAGAACAAGGATCTTGAAGTTTCGGAAACACTATGTTTCGTGAAAGCACTTAGTTGTGCACATTACTATGGTATACGAAGTGCCCGGTTTCGCGTTCTTGGACAGCCGCCTAGCGTGACTTTCTCTATCCATTGGTAACAAGATTTCTTGATCGAGTGATGGCAGAATCGGTGAAAGTATCAGATGAGTATCAGAGGCCGTCAGATATTTTGGTAACGCGACTTCTTGAAAGAGTGGCGGCGGGCGAGCTGAACGTATCTGATATTGATCTGAAACCGTCGGATGTGGTCGCAAATGCAAAGCCCATCCCTCACACCAAAGCTCGTTATGTCTTTATGCAGCCCGCTGCCAAGCCGGCCGACGAGCGGACATTCCACTCGCAATCCGAATTTGCGGAAGCTGCCCTGCAACGCGTCGAAAAGCCGGTGCGGGTTTATGAAAGAGAAGGCCGTGGTACGGAAATCATTGTCGCTGAAGCGTATGCTCGGCAGCTTGATGTCATTCGTACGCTGCGGCAGCGAGCAAAAGACAAGGGCCAATCCGCGGAAACTGCGCGGAGAGCGTTGGATATCCATCCTCTCAAAGATAGGGCGCTGCCTGAGGACGTTCTATACATCATCGATCCAATGCCCCACAGGGGGCTGGTATCGAGCGTCTTGCTGTCGGAAGCGCCAA
>Ga0114931_10007031_pt1 | contig 13798 bp, 11 predicted proteins | sample 2SBtaG_FD_89579 | JGI IMG/M metagenome (GOLD analysis project Ga0114931, IMG submission 89579) | Deep subsurface microbial communities from Kolumbo volcano to uncover new lineages of life (NeLLi) - 2SBTROV14_V59a metaG | ecosystem: Environmental > Aquatic > Marine > Volcanic | place: Kolumbo...
CTCTCTATAATATTTAAGTATTTATTACTGAGTTCTTCAACGTTTGGGAAAAGCATTTCAGGCACAAAAGCGCCACCAAATTCTCCGTAAAAACCATTCTTATTAGGATTTTTCATTGTTTATTAATTTTAGCATTTCGCCAATTTTTGTTAAGTCTTTATTACCCGGGCTTAGCTCAAAACCACTATTTACATCAATTCCTGCCAGGTTTCTGAAGTTTAATAGCATTATCTCGTTGACATCTTCAAGACGAATTCCACCACTTAAAAAAAATGGTAACTCATAAGGATATTCATGAAGCAATTGCCAATTGAACTTTTTACCTGAACCACCATAGGCAGCAGACCTTGTATCAAATAAGAAATAGGATACATAAGGTAAATAAGGAGCCATTATTGCAAAAGTAAAGATATCAGCCACCCCAAAAACCTTTAACACGGGCGCAAGGGCTGATACATCTTTGCAGAAACCAGCAGGTTCATGGCCATGAAGTTGGATTGCCCCCAAATGATAGGCTTTAACCTTAGCCTTTATATTATCTAGACTAGAATTTACAAAAATCCCCGTTTTCACAGTATTTTTAACTAAATCAAGTTTGGGAATTGGCTTCGACACGTACCTTTTTGATAGTTCATAGAAATTGAGGCCTACCATATCAACACCGTGATTATTACACCACTCTATCTGCTCATAGTTAGTAAGTCCACAAATTTTTACTTTCATCAACTCACTTTTTTAATTTGTTGAATAAAATTATCGCAGGCTAAGCTGGGATTCGCTTCTTTCATAAAGCTTTCACCAACTAAAAACCCCTGAAATCCCGCATGTATAAGTGCCTGAAGGTTCGTTGAAGCGTTTAAACCACTTTCGGTAATCTTCACTTCGCTACTGAGATGTGATGCTAAAGACAAGGAGTTGTTTATATCCACTTGGAAGGTGTCTAAATTTCGATTATTTACCCCTATGATACGCTCTTTACCAGTTAGCTTTGCTAGCTCATGCTCATTATATATTTCAACAATGGCTTGAAGTCCTAAATCATCTGCTACTTCTTGAAAAAGGGCAATTTCATCTTTAGATAAGATAGCAGCAATGAGCAATATACAATCTGCACCCAATGCTTTTGATTCATAAATCTGGTAAGTATCTATGATAAATTCTTTACGCAAAATAGGTATCGAAATGGCGCTTCTAGCACGAACGATATCCTTTGGTTCAGCCTTAAAAAATTTTGTGTCTGTTAGCACAGATACCGCAGAGGCACCCACCCGCTGATACCCACTAACAATTTCATCAATATTAGCCTCTTTGCGGATAACCCCTTTGGATGGTGAAGCTCTTTTAAATTCGGCTATTACCCCGGTACCGGCAAGCAAAGAGTTTGTCATAGAATACGTGCTTCGGTTGTAGAAAGCAACTTTTTTTAAGTTATCAACCGGCTTTAGAACCTTTAAGGAGGCAACTTCTTGCTTTTTAAAAGCTACTATTTTTCTAAGAACACCATTCATCTAGTAAGCGATTTAAGAATACTAAAGGCAGCCCCAGAAACAAGTGATTTTTCTGCTTCAGCTACGCAGTCGATTAAGTTGGTATTAGGTTTAAAACACTGAATTGCAAGGCCGGCATTGGCCAATATAACGTCCTTTTGTGCCTGAGTACACTTGTTTTGTAAAATATTAATAAATATTTCAGCAGCCTCTTTAACGCTTTCTCCCCCATATAGCTGATGAGGTTGATAAGTTTCAAATCCGAAATCTTGCGGTGCCAAAATCGTTTCTTTGTGGTTACCAAAAACTTTAGTATCGTTTGTCAGAGAAACCTCATCATAACCATCGAGCGCGTGAACAATTAAATACCTGCGATCTAGCTGTTGTAAAAAATACTGAAAAAGGCGTGCGACCTGTAAATCATAAACCCCTACTAATTGATGGCTCGGACTAGCAGGATTTACCAATGGGCCTAAGAGGTTAAAAAAGGTTTTTACTTTGAGGCTTCTACGGGCCGGGCCAACGGCTTTCATTGCCGGATGAAACAAGGGCGCATGCAAGAAACAGATATTGTGCTTTTCAACTTGCGACCGAAGTACATCCTGATCATTTGAAAAAGTATAGCCCAGTTGCTCCAGCACATTCGATGAGCCCGAAACAGATGATACACCATAATTTCCATGTTTAATCACCTTATAGCCGGCACCTGCTACTACAAAAGCCGTGAGGGTAGAAATATTAAAGGTGTTTTTACCATCACCACCAGTACCGCAGAGATCAATCGCGTCTATCGCCCCAAAATCTATATGTACAGCCAACTCAAGCAAAGCATCGCGAAAGCCGGTCATCTCTTCTACGGTAATGGGCCGCATAAGATAAGTAGTTAAAAAAGCAGCAATTTCTACGTCTGAAAATTCTTCGTTAGCCATTCGCAGCATAATAGTACGTGCTTGCGATTGCGAAAGCTGTTGCTGGTTGATTAACTGATCTAATAAATCTTTCATTATTAATTTAATACTATTATTATATCTATTTAATTTTCAAGAAGTTGCGTATTATTCTATCGCCATACTCAGAGAGATATGATTCTGGATGAAATTGAACTCCTTTTATACGGTATTTCTTATGGGTAAGCCCCATAATTTCACCCTTGCCATCAACACAATTAACTTTTAGATCACCAGGTAAATTAACCTGATCAACAACCCATGAATGATACCTGGCAGCCTTAAAAAGATCAGTCATACCACTATATAAAGGTTCATTGAGTTTGGTGATTTTCATCATATCGCTTACCCCATGGTATACAGTTTCTAAATTTCTTAGTTTACCACCAAAAGCCTCGGCAATTGCCTGGTGCCCAAGACAAACACCTAAAACTGCTTTAGTCGGGGCTACTTGCTTAATAACTGATAATAATTTACCAGCCTCAGAGGGTATGCCGGGTCCTGGAGATAAAATAATGTGCGTGAATGAGTCAATTGTATCCAACTCTGGGCTATCATTTCTCAAGACAGCAGGACTACTATGGGTTATCTGCTTCACAAGATGTACCAGATTATAGGTAAATGAGTCGTAATTATCGATAATGAGTATTTTTTGCTCCATTATTTATAAATCTTTAGCCATTTTAATTGCCTCTTGAATGGCTCCTAATTTATGGGCCACTTCATTCAATTCACTTTCTTCATCCGATGAAACTACTAAACCGGCACCCGCTTGATAATGAAGTAAATGGTCCTTAGACAATACACTGCGGATGGTGATAGCCATATTCATATCACCATTAAAATTTACATAGCCAATCGCCCCACCATAAAAGTTCCGTTCCTCCGGTTCGTATTTATTAATGAGTTCAATGGCTTTAAATTTTGGTGCGCCTGATAATGTTCCTGCAGGAAAAGTGTCTTCATACACCTGGAAAGAGCTAGTTTCATCAGGTTTTGTAGCAACTACTTTCGACACCAGATGGATGACATGGCTAAAATATTGGATCACTTTATTATTAGAAACATACACTTTGTCACAATGCTTTGACAGGTCATTTCTGGCCAAGTCAACCAACATATTATGTTCAGCATTTTCTTTGGGATCATTGGCTAGCTGTTGGGCAGTAAGGTAATCAGTTTCGTTATCGCCAGAACGTTTCATGGTTCCGGCAATGGGGTGAATATCTACCTTGGTGCTGCGAACAACAATTTGCGCTTCCGGGGATGATCCCATTATTTTGAAATCACCATAATCGAAGAAAAAGAGATATGGCGAAGGATTAATTGCCCTTAAAGCACGATAAACGTTGATATCATCCCCTTTAAAAGATTGTCGGTATCGCCTGGAAAGTACCAACTGAAAAACATCTCCCCTTTTGCAGTGTTCTTTTGCTTTGGCAACCATTTGTTTATACTGCCCATCATTCATATTCTCTTTAATTTCTCCAGGCTCAAAGGCATATATCGATCGTGTTGGTTTGTTTACCAACGAGATAATCTTATCTAATTTCGAAGGTTTATCATCAATCAGGTTTTCGATAATAGTTAGCCGGCTGTTGTAATGATCAAAGACAATCAGGTAGGCAAAAAAGTGAAACTGTAGGTCGGGAATGAGATTAGCCGACTTTGCCGGATCTAAACTAAAGCTATCGAAGTATTTAACCGCCTCGAAAGTTGAATAGCCGAACAAGCCATTAAATTGGCCTATTTCCGTTTCATGGCTGGTAAAATTGAATTGCTTCATAAATGAATCGAGCGCCTCCACCAGCTTATTATTTGTCAAATCTAATTTCCTGGTTTCACCCATTGAAGTTGAGAGCACTCCATCCACAACTTTTACAGAAACGATAGGGTCGAAACCAATAAAAGAATAACTATTCTCTTTGCTCTGATAATCAGAGCTCTCAAGCAATAGTGTTAGTGGAAACTTTTCCCTTACGGACAGCAAAACATTTACCGGTGTGGTAAAATCTGAAAGCTGGCGATGAATATTTGAATGTATGGTTATCATATTGTTTTATATAAAAAAATCGGCTTGCTGAGAAGAACAACAAGCCGATTTGTATAATATTTAATACAGGACTATCCTCTTTCTTCTCGACAGAACAAAGTAAATAGCCACCACCAATTATTTCTATTTATAAATTTCATTGCGACAAATGTAAAATAGTTTTTTATAATTCCTAACCCGTTGGTAGAATTTAATTAATAGAACCTATTATTAAAAATGTTATAGCAAAATTTCGAATTAAATTTGGTGACGGAAAAATGGCTACACTATAAAGTGAAGCAGGAAGTTATGATATATTACAAAAATTAGTAAAGAAAAGAGTCTATTATCAATTAAAACAAGGATTCACAATAAGTTTAAATTATTTATTTTCTTTTTCTAGTTGTTGTCGTTTCTTTCTTTGTCGATTCTCCTGGATATCTCCAATACCATCTACGATTTTCTTCAACCAATCAAAATACAAAACAATCATTAGCAGAATGGTCATTAGCCAAATTACCATCACATTTACCCAATAAGTACTTATCACCAAACCAAAAATGGCTTTTTCCGGGGCATAAAATACAGATTTAAAATTAATCCAGTTCTCGGTATTTGGTTTAGAATAGATTGGGTAGATTTTCCTCATTAAACCGTCCTCTAACACCTGTACCCTTCCTGCAGTATGAATATTCTCGACAAAATCGGCCATTCTTTCATTATAATTGGCATTTCGTAAATTTTCCAAATTCTTAACACCTCCCGGATGGTTGCTCCAGGCTTCCAGCACCGCACCTTTTTTATCGAGCCATTTCTTTGATCTGATGGAATAAAATTGTTTGAGGATGGTTAAAAATTCCTTGCCTGATATATAAGTGGCGCTGTCGAACCGGTCTCTGGATAACTTATTATAGGCAGGAAATTGTTCATTTCCGATCGTGATAAACTCATGTTTTATCTCGTTTCTTAATATTCTTAAACTTCTATCCACACTGGCTACAACCTTGGCGTTGCTGCTGTCATTGATATTATTAAAAACATTCCCTAGTTGCTTTTCAAGTTCAGGAACAAAATAGTTTTTCTTATAATTACTAAGGTTTATTTCCCTGTCATAATTATAAAATACCTTCTGGTAATCGTTATTTACAAACTGATCAACTGCCAGTGCTTCATAACCCCAACGAGATACCATCATATCGCCAACAACAGGAATGTGTTTATCACTGGAAAAATGATAATTAAACTCATCAAAGTTGATGATTACCCCGCTCAAAATTAATTGGGGGATTAACAAAATAGGTATAATAATATAGACCGTAACTGCTGAATTAAATGCCGAAGAGATCATCAGGCCAAGGATATTGGCAAACACTGCCAGACTAAACAACAAGAGCCAGGTAGTAAAATACATGTTATTAATCTCTAAAATCCAATTAGCAATAAGCACAAAAGTAACCGTTTGGATAGCTGAGATAGCCAATAATATAGACACTTTCGACACTAGATAACTAAACCTGCTTAAGTTGAGAAATGACTCCCTTGCCAGTATTTTCCTGTCTTTTAATAGCTCTTCTGCACTTAGCGTTAGCCCCATAAAGAGAGCCACAATAATGGCCATAAAGAAATAAACCGGAATATTTACATTCTTGGCAAAAATATACACCTTTTCACCATCAACCGTAGTATAGAACTTAACCAGAAAGCCTAGAAAAATAGCCAAAAAAGGTGCTTCGAGAAAGGTGATGAGTAAATATTGGTTGTTTTTTAGCTTGCTCTTTATATCCCGCGAGGAAAATATTGATATCTGCCTTAGTTTACGAGGAATCTTTTGAACTGCGTGAAGTTTATCGTTCCTTTCTTCAATCTCGGGAATAGTTATATTTTCCCGATAATATTCATTCCATTGTACCGGCGGAATTTTTCGTCTGTCTGTTAATGTACCGTATTCATTAACTACCCTGGCTTCAAGGATATGAAATATCTGTTCTGAGTTAACATTACCGCATTCTATACACGCCCCTTGTTCTTTGTTTACCATGTTTACAAGCGACTTAAAGTAAACCAGAGCTTGTTCAGGATTACCATAATATACCGGATATCCCCCAACGTCAAGAATAATCATGGTATCAAACATTTTAAAGATGTCTGACGAAGGTTGGTGTATTACCACAAATACCATTTTGCCATTTAGCGACAATTCTTTAAGTAAATCCATGATGTTAACTGAGTCGCGGGATGATAATCCTGAGGTAGGTTCATCGACAAAGAGAATCGTTGGTTTCCGTAGCAATTCTAAGCCAATATTAAGCCGTTTACGCTGCCCACCACTGATAGTTTTATCGAGAACAGACCCTACACGAAGATCTTTAGTTTCATGAAGCCCCAAACTCTTTAGGGTTTTATTTACTAATTCGTGCGACTCTTCGGGGGTATGATGACCAAAAGTTAAACGTGCAGCATAATATAAATTTTCATAGACAGTTAATTCTTCAATAAGAAAATCATCCTGTGGAACAAAACCAATAATTCCTTCCAGCTTTTCTTTTTCATGGTAAACATCAAGGCCATTAATTCTGATAGTACCTTCAGTAGGCTGGGCTGATCCATTTAGCACACTTAACAACGTTGACTTACCCGACCCGGAAGCTCCCATCAGGCCTATCAGTTTCCCCCCTTCTTCGGCAATATTTATGTTGTGTAATCCTTTATGGCCAGACTTAAACTCATAAGAAACATTTTGTGCAACAAATGACAGCCGGGTATTTTTACCACCATATAAGAATTTGGTAACAATTTCAGAATAAAAAATAGGGCGCATTTTTTGACCTCGAATCGTACTTCCGGGAGGAAGCACATAAACTTTACGGCTTCTTAAATTCAAACCATTTAAGGTGAGTGCTGAAATACCAAGGTATTTTACAAAATAGGTGTCAGCATCAGGTATTCTGAGAATATAGATTGAGCCTGTAATCTTAGGTCGAATAATATGCTTACTGCTAAATTCATGGGTAGAGGAACCCTCATCTATAATCAGAAAAGCATTTGAGTTTATATCATCAACATCCTGGGCGGCAATAAATTTAGTGATAAGGTCCACTTCTTCCTGGGCTACCTTAATTACTTCACCAATATAATAGATCAGATTACTTTGCCGCTCTGAGATCTCCCCGTCTTGCAACATAAGCTCAATGAGCTTAAGCAAGAGGACTATTTTTTGTTGCTTGGTTAGACCTTCGTTTATGAGTTTGCATAACTGCATAATATTAGCCCAATCATCAACATATTCAATTGTATCGTTATCTGAATCTGTTAAATCTAAAGCATCGGCATTCACTGTTTCGATATGTTGATCGAAAAGCTCCATATAAAATTGCATGGAATCATGCGATAAATGGATGGCTAAAAAATCCCTAACATTACTACGTTCAGCATCAGTAATACGTTCTTTCGCTACTATGGCAAAAAGTTTTACTATCGCTTTTAGTAACTCTTCATTCATAAAAAAATAATTATATTAGGTTAGTAGTAGGCAAATCATAGACCATTGGCGAAAATTACTCAAAAAATTGTAAAGCCTCACTAAATTATGCTGAATAAACTGATTAGGTATCCTGATAGGTAATCATATCAGCCAAAATAAATAGTCCTTCCTGTAGATATATATCTTTTAGCTTGAGTTTCTTAATTTCAGAAGTCCCTGATTCAGGTGTAGTAATATCAGTTTCAAGGTCAGAGTTTGCTTTGGTTAATTTATTGTCCTCTTCTTGCTCAGCCTTTCTTTTTGCTTCATTAAGGGATACTGATTTCTTTAATTGATTTTCCCGCATCTTGCTGGTCTCCTCCATAAGGTCCTGAAGGTCGGGGTCATCATTTACCCTTTGGTTGTACTTCCCTTGAAGTGTTTCTATTAAGTTTTTATCGATCTTATTGCTAGGAGAATAAGCAACCGGAGGTATCTGATCCCAAGGCAAGGCACTAGGATAGGCACTCTCTCCTATTGTTTTTTCATCATAAATAGAGGGCATTTTTAAATCTGGTGAGACACCGATGTTTTGAGTGCTACCACCGTTTACACGATAAATTTTCCCATGGTAAGCTTTAATTGACCTAATTTTTCCTTATCATTAGGAACAAACCGCTGCATAGCGATTAAGTTTTGTACCGTTCCCTTGCCAAATGACTGTTCCCCCACAATCAAGCCTCGCTTATAATCCTGAATGGCAGCAGCAAATATTTCTGAGGCGGAGGCACTTAATCGGCTGGTAAGAACCGTCAGCGGACCATCGTAAAATACTGCATCACTTTGATCGTCTTCATGGGTAGTTTTACCTTCAAAATCCTTCACTTGTACTACGGGCCCATCTTTTATGAATAACCCGGTAAGTTCTACGGCTTCATCCAGTGCACCCCCACCATTCCTACGGAGGTCTATCATAATACCATCAACCCCTCTTTCTTTTAAGTCAGCAATAAGTTTTTTTACATCACGGGTAGTGCTGTTAAAATCGTTATTACCATCTCTGGCATTTTTAAAATCCTTATAGAAAGAGGGGATATTAATTACCCCTACCTTAAATTGCTTTCCCTCATAAAGAAAATTATAAACTTTACTTTCTGCCCGGGCATCTTCTATATTAATTTTTTCCCGAACCAATGTTACGAGTTTTGGTGTAGCTCCGGCTCCGTCTTCAGCCCTCTGAATGTTTAATTTAACTATCGTGCCTTTTTTACCTCTAATCAATTGAACTACATCATCATTGCGCCAACCTACCACATCCACCATCTCACCCTCTTCGCCCTGTCCTACGGCTACTATTTTATCATTATCGTGAATTTGATCACTCTTAAAAGCCGGGCCACCCGGTACAACATTTACCACAACTGTGTAATCACCATCTTTGGTTAAACGAGCACCAATACCTTCTAATGATTTGCTCATTTCAATATCAAAATTTTCCGCTGTGATGGGATTAAAGTAACTGGTATGCGGATCATACACTTCGGTGTAGCTATTCATAAACACCTGGTAAACATCAGCAGATTTATACTGCTGAATAACAGTTTGATAACGAGCATAACGTTTGGTTAGCACTTCGATAGCCTCCTCAGTTGTTTTGCCACTTAGTTTCTGACTTAGCAGCTCATTTTTAATATATTTACGCCATACATCATTTAAGTCCTCTTCGGTACGAGCCCAATCAATACTATCACGGTCAAAAACAAACTCTTCATCCAGGGTAAAATCAAACTTATCAGCCTTTAATAAGGCATTAATAGCTGCAATTCTTTGATAATATCGCTCTTTAAATACCGCAAATATTTGGTAGGCAGGTCCCAGTTCACCAATACGAAGGTTGTTATCAAATGTATATCTATACTGGTTGAATTTATCAATATCATCTTGCAGAAAATAGAGTTTACTATTGTCCAAAGCATTCAGATAGTTATGATAAACCACATCAGATAGGGAATCATTAAGTTGTAGCTTGCGATAGTGGTAAAATTCAAGCAATTGAACAATTTTAACCGTCTCCTGAATATTCTTTCTTTCCGGCTTTAATACCTTTATGGTATCGTTTACTAAGAAATTAAGGATAAATTCAGGTACCTCAGTAGCTGGTTCATCAGGATTAACAACATTATTATTGGGTAGGAATGAAAATGCTGCTATTGCTAAAACGGCAGGAATAATATATATCAGGTTCTTTCTAATCATAATTATAATGTTACTTAACATATTTACCAAGATGTATCAATAATGGTGCTAAAACTATTTTGAAGGTAGCTTATCCTATAAAAATTAGGTGGTAATTTCTTTATCTTTATCGTATTCAAACTGATTCAGAAATTCAGCAACTTGTTCAGTATTTTGAAAGAAATATTCTTTCTTATCTCCTTTTGTAGATACAATTTCAATCATTATAGATTTTACCCTGCGCTGTCCCTTTAAAACATAATCTTCAGGTAATTTATATTCGTTGATCGACTTCAGTACCTTGGCAATAGGAAATTTAGTATGCCTTTGGGCCTTACAATAAGTACATTTATAGTGCTTAATCAGTTCCCCTTCGTGTTCTTCCGTTGCCTCTCGGGTAATTTCTTCACTCTGCAATGTCAGCGTTCTAAAACCGCAAGAACCGCATTCAAGTGCTTCTAAATAGCCTGAATATTTTTCTATATGGACCTCGTCAGTCTGTTCATCCACCCATACATCATAATCCACCGAAAAAACATTCTCTTCGGCCTGCATGCCTTCATCAAGATGAACATCTTCTTCCTCTTCGCTAAGTAATTTCATCTCATTACCAGCTTTCGAAATTCGAGGCGCATAGCGTAAACGCCTCAACCTGTTCTCCATCTTTGTTGGGTAATAGAATTTTAAGATCAGAAAGATCACATAGCCAAATAAAACAGCTACACAGAGACTGATAAATGACCTCACAAAAATATAAATGAGGCTTTTAATAACGGTTATATCACCAACAGTATTGCCATAAAAGAAAATGGCAGCTGCTACGGCAAAACCAACAAATTGGTAATTCTTAATCTGATTTAAGCGTATATAATCGTATTTACCTTTATAGGTTTTAATAGCAGAAAGTTTAAAAACATGGATTAGGTATAACACCAAAGCTAACACCAGCGATAAACCTGTGGCAATATACATGATTTGATGCCAGGCGTTGATAAACTTTATATATTCCGGACTTATAGTTTGATGCATTGTTTTTAATATTTATTCAACTTCCTAATTCCCTAACACGAATAACGTGCTTTTTAATGAAAAGATTTATAATTTTCAGATTAAATATAGACTCGTGAAAAAATCCGTTTTCAAACTTCTCGCCAAAGTTAATAAACTTCTCTTACCAAGGTATAGTAAACGCAACCTTAATAAGCTTACCAAGGTCGATAAACTTATCATTGGTTACCGCTATTTCATCACTAAAAACGCACTATAATAACCATTGCTGTAGCGTATTCAACTAGCTTATTTTGGGATATTTATAGATACCCCTACATCGGCCATAACTATTATTTTCCATAATTTTCATAAGAGCTTGCTAGCCAATTAGATAATAATATTTATTAAAAGTAAAACATTAAATATAATTTATGTGTAATTTTTCACAATATTATTTGGTATTTATTCCTGTATATATTATAATTGCTCTATAATTAATTTTATTTATGTGAAATATTACACAATTATGACACGTTTTGAACAAAAAAGACTCGATTTAGAATTCAGCAGGTTTACTAAAATGAACTTTGATAAGCCGCAGGAATGCAGAAGTATTGGTCAAATCAGGTATTATATGCAGGAATTATCCAGTAAAATAGCCGACTTCAAAGCTTCTTTTAATTATGTTCCCGACAAAGCACACACCTTATTAAGCCAATACAATGCCGCACAAAACAGGCTTATACATAGAAATTTTCAGGAAGTATATTTATAAAATAAGCGATTCTGATGAATGAAGGCCTAAACTTTGTCCCCTCCCCCATTGCTTTTGAGTTCGATGTTTCTTATTCAGCCCTGGCCAATAATTCCGGGAGGATGCAATATTACCGGGCGATGCGTAACGGCCACAGAACCAGGATTGGTCGCAATGAATTTATCAAAGCTTATAACACCCAGCCTGTTGTAGCAGTCCTTCCTATTCCTAGTAATGAGCAAGTATTTCAACTGGAATTCTTTATCAAAAGTCAAAGTCTATTGTAAGAAAAGGAATCGATTTATACCTATCATCAACACCCGTAATGTCTGTTTAAAATAACAGACATTTTTTATTTAGTTACCGAGTATAAAATTTCTGTTGCCTAAGAACTGGCAACGTCTTTATATTGCAAGCTAAATTAATTAATTATGAAAACGCTTTCATTTCTGTTGTCTATACTACTATCTTTTAATCTGGTGGTTGCCCAGAACTTACTTACCACCTTCGAAAAAAGCCATTCCCAACAAACTTCTACCTATAAAGAAGGTATGCTGTTTTATAATTTCCTCGATCAAATGTATGATCAAATAAAAATAGAAAAGAAAGGGATGACAGATGCAGGCCTTCCTTTACATCTGGTGCTTATTTCTACGGATAAAGATTTTAGCATCGAATCCAATAGATCAAAAGGACGCTCCATCCTACTTATTAATAATGCCATTCATCCCGGTGAACCCGATGGTGTAGAAGCATCACAAATGTTAGCCAGAAATCTGATGCAGGACAAGAAACTGCACAAGCTCTTGAACAATACGCTTGTCGCCATTATACCTTTTTATAATATCGGTGGCGTTTTAAATCGTAATACAGGCTCCAGGACAAATCAAAATGGACCTGAAGAAAAAGGGTTCCGTGGTAACGGCCGTAATTTTGACCTTAACCGGGATTTTATCAAGAATGACACGAAGAACGCCCGAAGCTTTGCGGAAATATTTCATGAATTAGACCCTGATATTCTTATCGATACCCATGTAAGTAATGGGGCGGATTATCAGTATATTTTAACCATGGTAATACCACAGGCTGATAAATTAGGTGATCCTTTAAAAGGGTATCTGAATAATGAGTTAATGCCTGGTTTATTTGCCCAAATGGCCGCTACCCCTTATGAAATGACCCCTTATGTGAACGTCTGGCGTGATACCCCGGATAAAGGGTGGTCACAATTCTTTGACTCACCCCGATATAGTTCGGGATATGCTGCTTTGTTCCAGACCATTGGCTTTCAGAGTGAAACCCATATGCTCAAGACTTTTGAACAACGCACCAAGGCTACTTATGAATACCTGGTACAAAACCTAAAATACCTGGATAAACATGGAAAAGATTTACAGCAAATAAAAAAAGCCGCCAGAGAGCAGGTAATAACACAAAAAGAGTTTCCCATAGCCTGGGAGTTAGATAAATCTGATTCCACTATGATTACTTTTAAAGGTTATATGGCAACTTACCCGGAAAGCAAAGTAAGTGGTTTGCCGAGGCTCAAATATGATCGCAACCAGCCGTATTCAATGCAAGTGCCCTATTATAACCGTTTTAAACCTACTGTAACGGTCACCCGGCCCGATTACTATGTGATTCCACAAGCCTGGTGGCGTATAATTGATGCCATGAAACGTAATGGCGTAAAGATGCAATTACTGGAGAAGGACACCGTAATGAATGTTGAAGCATATTATATAGATGATTACAGCTCACGCAAACGCCCCTGGGAAGGTCATTATTTTCATGACAAGGTTGAGGTAGAAAAAAAAATTAAAACCTTACACTTTAGGAGTGGCGATATGCTTATCCCGGTAAACCAGGTTACCAACCGCTATATCATCGAAA
>Ga0114931_10007032_pt1 | contig 13797 bp, 11 predicted proteins | sample 2SBtaG_FD_89579 | JGI IMG/M metagenome (GOLD analysis project Ga0114931, IMG submission 89579) | Deep subsurface microbial communities from Kolumbo volcano to uncover new lineages of life (NeLLi) - 2SBTROV14_V59a metaG | ecosystem: Environmental > Aquatic > Marine > Volcanic | place: Kolumbo...
CGGAGCTTCAGCGGCACCGGCAGGGCCCCGTGCTCGCGCACGTCGGATTGGGCCATCTTCCAGGCCTTGTAGCTCGCGTTGCTCTTCGGTGCGCTAGCCAAGTACGTGCAGCACTGCGCGATCGGGAACGTGCCCTCGGGCATTCCAAGCCGTCGAAATGCGGCATCCGCGCTGACGGCGACCTCGAGAGCTCGAGGATCGGCGTTACCGATGTCTTCGCTCGCGAAGATTAGCATCCGTCGAAGGACGAAGAGCGGGTCTTCGCCTGCCTCGAGCATACGCATCAGCCAATAGACCGCTGCATCGGGGTCGCTGCCGCGCATCGATTTGATGAACGCGCTGATCACGTTGTAGTGCTCTTCGCCGGACCTATCGTAGAGCAGTGTTTGGGTCGCCAGCGCCTCTTGAACGATTGCAACCGTCACTGCCTCGACACCCGCCGACTGTGCAAAGTCGCTGGCGAGCTCGAGTGCCGACAGAGCGCGTCGTGCGTCGCCCCGCGCGTTTTGCGAGATCGCCGCCAGCGCTTCGTCGTCGACCGTGTGGGGAATATGCGCGATCCCATGTTCCGCATCCGTGAGCGCCCGCTCGAGCAGCTGACGCAGGTCTTTGGCCTCGAGCGGCTTGAGGTCGAACACACGCGCACGGGACAGCAAGGCGGAGTTGACCGCAAATGAAGGATTCTCAGTCGTCGCGCCGATCAACGTGACGGTGCCGTTCTCGACGTGCGGGAGCAGGGCGTCCTGCTGCGCCTTGTTGAAGCGATGAATCTCGTCGACGAACAGAATCGTCTTCTTGCCATAGTAATTTTTCTGTTCCTTGGCGCCGGCGATGATCTTTCGAAGCTCGGGCACTCCGCCGAGCACGGCGCTGAACGGCACGAAGATCGAGTTCGTCTCGTTTGCAATCACGTGCGCGAGCGTCGTCTTGCCCGTGCCGGGAGGGCCCCAGAGGATCATCGACGGAATGTGGTCGGCGCGGATCGCGCGAGCCAGAATGTGTCCATCTCCTAGGAGGTGCGCTTGGCCCACCACGTCCTCGAGCCGGTGCGGTCGCATCCGATCGGCGAGCGGGGAGCCGGCTTTCGCTTGCTGCTCAAACAGGTCCACAGACATGCTTATAGCTCAGCGGAGGATGCGGAGTCTCTTAGGACCTTTGCCCTCGGGCGCCGTGTCGCCCCCGCTGCGATCGAAGTGCTCTTTGGCGACGCGCTCAGCAAGGGCGTCCGCGATCTTTGCGAACGCTTGGCCGGCAGCGGACGCGGGAGCGGCCTGGACGATCGGGGTGCCCTGATCACCCCATGCCCGCACCTCGGCCTCGATCGGCACCTGTCCGAAGAGCGGGGCCTCGGCGAATTCGGCGATCTTCTGGCCGCCCCCGTTTCCGAAAAGCTCATGCCTCACGCCTGCGCTGTCGACGAAATGGCTCATGTTCTCCACCACGCCCAGGACCGGGACCTCGAGTTTCCGGCACATAGACACCGACTTGTAGACGTCCTGAAGCGCCACCTCCTGAGGGGTGGTGACGATGATCGCACCGGTGAGCCGGAGCTTCTGCGCCAGCGTGAGCGCGACATCGCCTGTGCCAGGCGGCGAGTCGATGATCAGGTAGTCGAGCCCGCCCCAGTCCACGTCGCTCACGAACTGCTGCAGCGCGCCATGGAGCATCGGGCCTCGCCACACGACTGCTTGCTTTGGATCTTCGAGCAGAAAGCCAATGCTCATCAGCTTGATGCCAAAGCGTTGCAGTGGTTGAATCAGCTTGCCGTCTTTGGACGTCGGATGACCTTCGATACCCAACATCGTAGGTAGCGAGGGGCCGTAAATGTCGGCATCGAGCAGGCCGACGCGCGTGCCCAGACGCCTCAGAGCCAGAGCGAGGTTGGTTGCCACGGTGCTCTTGCCGACGCCTCCCTTGCCGCTCATCACCAGGATCACGTTCCGCACGTCGGGAATCGGATCGGTGCTGGTCGCTTCGCGGGTGGGCACGTCGACCTCCAGCTCCAACTCGATGAGCTCGACACCGAGAGGCTCCAGCGCCGCGTCGGCCCGCTGGCGGACCGTCTGTCGAACCTCCTCAGAAGGGGAGCTGACCCGAACTTTTGCCCACACCCGGCCTTCTTCGAGGCGCGCGTCGACGAGTGTCCCCAAGGCTCCAAGGGACTTGTGAAAGATCGGATCTTCGACGTTGCGAAGAGCTTCGGTGACTGCATCGAGGGTGGGCGACCCCATCGAAACCTCCAGGGCGGTATAACCGGAGTGCTCTAGAGCGCTGGTTTGGCTTCGTCAAGGTGGACAAACTTCGGATAGCCCCTGCGTCCGGCTATGCTGCCGCGGTGCGGGTTTGGGAACGGCGGTGGGCACTTCCACTAGCGATCTTCGTCCTCAGCGCAGGTATCTACTGCGCGACCTCGGCCCAACGGCTCGTCCGCCCCTCGCCGAACAACCACTACGTGTACTTGGCGCACGCATGGTTGCTAGGCCGTCTCGACCTGGGGGGTGATCCGCCCGGCACCAATGACTGGGCGTGCTTCGATACCATCGATGAGGGGCCCTGCCCTCCGGGCCGGTATTCTTTCTCAGGGCCTAACGCCAAACGCTACCGCTGGTACGTCTCCTTTCCCCCGTTGCCCGCGGTGCTGCTCTTGCCGCTCGTCGCGATCTTCGGCCTCAATACCCTCGACGCGCTCTTCTGGGCGCTGTTTGCAGGTCTCGGACCCATGCTGCTGTTCGTCGTTTTGCGCTTCTTGCGGGAGTCCGGCCGCAGCGCGCGCACGCAGCGAGACGATCTACTCATCACGACCATTTTCGCAATTGGCTCGGTCTACTATTTCGTCGCTGTGCAGGGAACCGTCTGGTTTGCCGCCCATGTCGTCGCGACCGCGTTCGTTTGCCTCTACCTCTTGTTCTCCTTCGGTGCCCGCCGGCCCGTAGCCGCGGGGATCGCTCTGGGCCTCGCGTTCCTGAGCCGCCCGGCGACTTTGCTGCTCGTGGCGTTCTTCGTGCTTCAGGCGATCGGCGCAGCAAAGCAAGACAGCCGCTTGAAGTCTAGTTCGGCACCTCGCCTTCTACGTACGCTCGCGATGTTTGCGCTTCCGCTCGCCGTGATTTTTGCAGCTACCATGTGGTACAATACGGCTCGTTTTGCCGATCCCTTCGAGTTTGGGCATCACCTTCTTCAAATCCGCTGGCGATCGAGAATCGAGACATGGGGTCTGTTCGATGTGCACTACCTGCCGCGGAACTTGACGGTCTTCTTTCTCTCTTTGCCCTGGGTCATCGAGTCGAGTCCTTTCATTCGCATCACGAGGCATGGACTGGCGCTCTGGTTCACCACGCCCAACCTCTTGTGGATCCTGTGGCCCAAGAAGCTCGACGCGACCAGCGCCGCGCTCTGGGCGGCTGTCCTGCCCACCGCGCTCTGCACGCTGCTCTACCAAAACACCGGATGGGTGCAGTTTGGCTATCGATTCGCCCTGGATTACCTGCCGCTCCTGTTCGTGCTCATAGCGCTTGGCGGGCGACGGTTTGGCCCCACGTTCCTGGCCTGCGCCATGTTCGCGATCGTCGTCAACACGTTTGGGGCCGTGACGTTCGACCGCTATCCGCAGTTCTATGACACCGATCCGACCCAGCGGGTCATCTTTCAGCCGGATTGATCGGCCTCGTTCAGCAGTTGCTCCGCCAGGGAGCTTGCCGGCCCGCGCGGCAGCATGACACGCTGCAGACCTGCCCGCCCTGTTTCCCGTTGCAGGGCCTGGAGTTCTGCGAGTGCAGCTTCCGTATCACCGCGATCGGCGAGGATGTGCGCATGCACCAGGCGATGCGAAGCGCGGAGCGAGGGATTGTCTTCGACATCCTGTCCGCCGAGGTGCCTGAGCGCCTTTTCGGATTGTCCGCGCACAGCCAACAGCAGCGCCTCCATGGCCACCAGCCACACTTCGATTGAGCTCTTGGTCGGCCGTCGGATCCGATCGATCGCACGTTGCGCGGCATCCACGTCGTCGAACTGGAGCGCGCAAGTGGCGAGTGCTTGGTCGCGAAGCACCGCCTGCGGCTCCGACATCGCGTCTTCGTCTAGGCTGCGCAATCGCTCCCTTGCCTCGCCCCACATGCCGGCCTGCGTCAACGGTCCGGTCGCCATCAGTACCAAAGCGACATACTGCCGTGGGTCCTTGCGGCGAATTCGATCGAGAAGCCGGCCGAGCGCGGCCGCCGCGGCAGACCGCGCGTCCTCTTCCTGCAAGCGCTGGCATAGAATTGAGAGGCCGCGAACGCGCCGTAACCGCCGGGCCGAGCCGAGCAGCAAGAGCGCGCCGAGGGCCACCCCAGTCAAAGCGGCAACACGATCGATCTGAAGCTCGGGCATGGACGTTACGCGGAGCGCGAAGAGAGTCACAATTCCGATGACGAGGACCGTGAGGGCGGAACCCACGAACGATCGCAGGACGTTCGCAATCGACAAGAGGCCAAACGGAACGCCCCAGACCCATCCCCGGATGAACGGGGCCGACAAGCCGACGAGCACTGCAGCGACGAGCGTCAAAAGCATGCGCTAGGGCGTGCTGTCGCCGCGATAGGCGTAGTAGTGCTTGAGTACGCGGCGCACGTAGCGCTGCGTCTCTTTGTATGGAGGGATGCCGTTGTACTTCTCCACCGCGGCCTCGCCCGCATTGTAGGCCGCTACCGTCAACAACAGGTCACCCTCGAATCGATTGGCCAGGATCCGAAGGTAGCGCGCACCGCCGAGGATGTTCTGGCGCGCGTCGAAAGGGTCGAACACCCCCATCGACAGCGCGGTCTGCGGCATGAGCTGCATCAGGCCCATCGCCCCAGCTCGGCTGACCACCATCGCATTGAAGTCGCTCTCCACGCGCATGACCGCTCGAATGAACGACTCGGGCAGCTGGTACAGCCTAGCGGCTTCATCAATGAGGCTGTCGTAGCGGCTATAGCGAGCCGGGTCTCTGGAGCGACTGCCACTGGACGCCTTTTTCCCCGAATCCTTCTTGTTGCCTGCCTTTGGTTTCCGCTTCTTGCTGCTGCGCACTACGAGCTGGCAGCGGCGGCCTGGCTCCCTGATGTTGGTGTAGTGCTGTACCCCGTCGGGGCGCTTGCAGCGGTAGATGTCCGCGTAAGCAGGTGCTGCCGCGCCCAGAACCAGGCCGGCCACACCCATCACTGCCAAGGCTCGGGAACGCATCATCATGGAGTGTATCCCTAGGTGCTGGGTCACGCCAAAATGCGCCTCCCGCGCTTGCGATCGCCGCGCTTCTGCGCATGATGGGGCCCTCGATGGTGACTCCGAGTTTTTTCGAAGGCCCTGAAAAGAAGCTGGAAGTGGTCGTCACTCCAGGCTTCCCGCCGCTGCGTTGTTTGGGAGATGAGGCATGGCGGCGCGTCGTCGAGGCTGCTGGCGCCACGGTCGTTGCGGTACTCGAAAGCGAGCATTGCAACGCGTACCTCCTGTCCGAGTCGAGCCTGTTCGTCTTCGATGACTGGTTCGTCTTGATCACCTGTGGCCAAACGACCTTGGTCGACGCCGTTCCCCAGGTGCTCGAGCGCATCCCAAGAGAATCGATCGCCTTCCTCGTGTACGAGCGCAAGAGCGAGCACTTTCCGGAGCGCCAAGCCACCACCTTCTACGAAGATGTCCGTCGTCTGCAGACGATGTTGCCCGGACGGGCGCTTTGCTTCGGAGATGAACATGGGCGTCACGTCCAGATGTTCCATACGACCCGTCCATATACACCGGATAAGAACGATCCGACGCTGGAAGTGCTCATGCACCTGATCGACGACGAGGTGGCCGAGCAGTTTGCGCCGCCGCGTGTTTCCAAAGGTAGATCGGTTGCGGTTGCGTCGGGCATCGATGCCATTCTGCCGGGTTTCACCACATCTGAACATGTCTTCAAACCGGTCGGCTATTCCCTCAACGCAGTGAAGGGTGAGGAATACTACACCCTCCACGTCACCCCTGAGGAGCGCGGGAGCTATGTGAGCTTCGAGACCAACCACGATTTCCGGGGCCATCTCGGCGACTTGGTTCGAGCGATCGTCGAGCTGTTTCGGCCGCGCGCCTTCGATGTGGTTACGTTCGTGCCCGGTGCCCAGCCGGTCGGCGAGCCCGGCCTCCCCATGGAGGACTATCAGCTCGCAGACCACGTCGTGGACACGCTAGGCGGTTACCGTGTGTGCTATTTACAGTACTTTGCTCTTCCTTCGGGTTCTCGTCCGGCTTGCGAGGTCAGCCCGTAGGCCGTGGGCAAGAGTCTGATTCAACCCCACTGTATGGCCTGCTAGACTCCCTGGGCTCATGAGAGCGGAATGCGACTATCTGGTGTTGGGCAGCGGGGTGGCCGGATTGAGCTTCGCGCTCGAAGCGGCGCGTCACGGCCGAGTGACGATGATCACGAAGCGAAGCCGCACGGATTCGGCGACCAATTGGGCACAAGGAGGCATCGCCGCGGTGCTCGATCCGACCGATTCGTTCGAGGCCCACGTCAACGACACGATGAGCACGGGCGGGGGGCTTTCGCACCGCGAGATCGTTGAGATGGTCGTGCGGGACGGTCCCAGCCGAATACATGAGCTCATGGATCTCGGCGCTCAGTTCAGCCGGCATGAGCAGGGCCGCTCGCTCGATCTCACCAGAGAGGGTGGTCACAGCGCCCGACGCGTCGTGCACGCGGGTGACATCACGGGCGAGGAAGTACAGCGTGTGCTCCTCCAGGCGGCAGCCGCGTCGCCCCGCATCGAGATCATCGAAGACCACATGGCCATCGATCTCGTCGAGACCTCGAAGTTCGGGGGTCCCCGACGGGTCGTTGGCGCCTACGCGCTCAACGAGGACACCGGTGAGGTGAAGACCCATCTCGCGCGCGCGACTGTTCTAGCCACGGGGGGCTCTGGCAAGGTGTACCTTTATACGTCGAACCCCGACGTGGCCACCGGTGACGGCGTTGCGATGGCCTATCGCGCGGGAGCCGAGCTCGCAAACATGGAGTTCTTTCAGTTTCATCCGACCTGTCTGTTCCATCCCCAAGCCAAGAGCTTTCTGATCAGCGAGGCGCTGCGCGGGGAGGGGGGCATTCTTCGTCTACGAAGCGGCGATGCCTTCATGGAGCGGCATCATCCGATGAAGGATCTCGCTCCTCGCGACGTCGTTGCGCGCGCGATCGACTACGAAATGAAACGTACGGGCGATGAATGCGTCTATCTCGACATGACTCGTGAGCGGGCGGCCTTCATTCGCGAGAGGTTTCCAAACATTCATGCGCGATGCCTTCAGTACGGCATCGACATGACCAAGCAGCCCATTCCCGTCGTTCCGGCCGCGCACTACATGTGTGGCGGCGTTGCAGTCGACGATCAGGGGCGCTCGACTCTTCCCGGTCTGTGGGCCGCGGGCGAGGTGACGTGTACAGGCCTGCACGGCGCCAATCGCCTTGCCTCCAACTCCCTCTTGGAAGGTTTGGTATATGGGCATCGCACCGCGATCGCGGCGCGAGAGGCGCTTGGAACCGCGTCCAAAACGGCGCTTGCGGAGGTCCCGGATTGGGACGTCGGCGAGGCGGTGCCGAGCGACGAAGCCGTCGTGGTGTCTCAGAACTGGGACGAGATACGCCGGTTCATGTGGAACTACGTAGGCATCGTTCGCACCGATCGCCGGTTACGCCGAGCGTCCCGGCGCATCGCCATGCTGCAGGATGAGATTCGCGAGTACTACTGGGCCCACCTGGTCACTCGCGACATGCTGGAGCTTCGAAACATCGCGGACGTCGCCGAGCTGATCATCCGTTGCGCAAGTGCCCGCAAAGAAAGTCGTGGGCTACATTACAATCTGGATTACCCGCACCCCGGCGAGGAATGGCAAGGCGACACCCGCATTTCTAGGGACACCGCCCCATACATCGCACACGAGTGAGCTTCCGTCTTTCGGGACTGCTATCGTGTAGGAACGCGTCCCGTACGTGTTCTTGCTTCCGGGGGAGAGATGCGTTGCCTTCTTGTCATAGTAGTTTCGTTTTCATGTCTGGTTTCTAGCGCGGGTGTCTGTGCGCAGAGCTCGCCGTCACGTGAAGCGCGCCTTGCAGAGGCGAAAAAGGCATTTGCCGCAGGCACGCAAGCCTATGAAAATGGCGAGTTCGAGAGCGCGCTGGCGAGCTTTCGGCGCGCGTACGAGCTCACGGGAAGTCCTGATCTTCTCTACAACGTCGCCACGGTGTCCGACCGAATGCGGCACGATGAAGACGCCCTCGAAGCGTATGAAGGATATCTTCAAGCGCGACCGAAGTCCGCAGATCGAGAGCACGTAGAAGGCAGAATCGACGTCTTGCGAGCGGCGATCGACGCTCGCAAGCGTGCAGAGCTCGACGCTGAGATCGATGCGCGCAAAGCCGCGGTCGAGGCCGCGGCGCGGGTCAAGGCGGAACGGCCCCTCACTCAGCACGTGGGACCGGGTCCAGGTCCTTGGATTACGATCGCGGTAGCAGGCGCTACCGTCGCGACTGGAGCGGTGCTCGTTGGGCTGGGGCAGCGAGATCAGAACAAAGTCGAAAGCGCGCCGCCTGGATCGAGCTATGCGTCGGTGCAAGAAATGGCGGACCGTGGACCGCGGCGCACCAAAGCCGGCATCGCGCTCATGGGTGTGGGCGCAGCGGGCATTCTCGGTGGAATGATCTGGCGGCTAACCGGTGGGCACGAGGAGGCGATGCCCGAAGTCAGCATCGGCCCGACCGGCATTTCGGTGAAAGGAACATTCTGATGCGACTTCGCTCCGCTTTGGTACTCGGCCTCGTCTGCCTCGTCTGCCTCGGGGCATGCGAACTTTCCGTTCCGAACGGCCTCTTTGGTTGCGGTCAGCCTTCGGATTGCCCTTCGGGTTACTTCTGCTGGAACAGCGACAGCCGTTGCTACGATACGAAAGAACCCGAGTGCGTGCCCAAGACCTGCGATCAGGTGGTTGCAGAATTCGCTTCTCTCGGCATCACGATCGAATGCGGTTCCTTGCCGGACGGATGTGATGGGTCGATCGAGTGTGGTGGCTGCCCGGAGGGAAGCATTTGCGGCGCCAACGGAGAAAATTTCGTCTGCGGGTGTGAAGAGAACACCTGCGCCAACTATGGCGGTGGCGCCGAGTGCGGTGTCGTTCCCACTCGTTGCGGCGGCGGGGAACAGGGGGTTTTCTGCGGCAAGTGTTTCGGTGAGCAGGTGTGCAATCAAAATGAGTGCGTGTGCCCTGCCGGCGCCAATTGCGACCCCGGCTGTCCCGGCGGCCAGCCGACCTATCCCTGCACTAAGAACGAGTGCTCGCCTCCAGGCGGCCTTCCGGATGGCTGCGGCGGTTTCACCGATTGCCCACCCTGTGCGAACGGCGAGGACTGCGTCCTGTCCGGCGATTTCGTGTTCGAATGCCTGGGGAATTGCACGTGTCAGGCTCAAGAAGTCCAATGCGGCAATGCCACGATCTGCGGGTCCCCGACGCTTTGCGGCACATGCGCCGACAACGGGTTTGACGGGGGGTACCACTGCGACAGCGGTCGGTGCGTGTGTAAAGACTCGTTCGAAGACAATGATTCGTTCGAAACCGCTGCCAGGATTTGCGGAGATGGGACCGGGTACGATTGCATGCAAGACGCCTGGGGCGTCAACATTCAGGCGACGCTCCACAGCCCCACGGACATCGACTACTACGAGCTGCAAGTGCTCGATGCGCCCACGTCGATAGTCGTTCAGGCTTTCGATGGATCGAGCGATCGAACGCTCTACATGGCCTACATTTGTCCCGACGGATCCGACGGTCTGGACAAGTGCGCTGGCGCCAACGAGCAGGTCCAAGGTGTCAAAGTCTGCGTTGCCAACGGCGACCTGGTAGGCATCGAACGCAGGTGCGACTCCAGCACGGCGAGCTCGGGCATCGGGACGGTTCTCGTCGCCGTCGAAGCCAACACGTTCCGGGGCACCTGCGATCCCTATGGACTGAACATCTTCGCCACCTACGCCACGGAAATCCCAATCCAGCTTTGACACTGATGCCGGGACCCCGTAAAGCCGAAGCGGCGCGTCGTCCGCGGGGCTTTGCTGGCGCCGACCGCACTTCCTTCTGTGGCCCGGCTGGGGCCCGCTGTGGCCCGGCTGGGGCCCGATTGACTCCCAGGTCAGTCGCGTATATGAGGCATCGCCGATATGAGCCAATATTTGTTCACTTCCGAGTCCGTGACCGAGGGTCATCCGGACAAAATCTGCGACAAGGTGAGCGATTCTCTGCTCGATGCGTATCTCGCCCAAGACCCGAAGTCGCGCGTTGCGGTTGAAACCATGGTCAAGACGGGGTTCGTCGTCTGTGGCGGTGAGGTCACCTCCAAGGCGGTCATCGAGATCCCGAAGATCGTACGGAAGGCGATCACCAAAATTGGCTACACCGATTCCTCGATGGGCTTCGATGCAGGGACTTGCGGAGTCCTCACGGCCGTCGAGCAGCAATCACCAGACATCGCCCGAGGCGTCAACGCGAGCGCGAGTAAGGAGCAAGGGGCCGGCGATCAGGGGCTGATGTTCGGATATGCCGTCAACGAGACGCGGCAGCTGATGCCGATGCCGATCGACCTGTCCCACAAGCTCGCGCGTCGGCTGACGCAGGTTCGCCAGAAGAACATCATCGATGGACTTCGCCCGGATGGCAAGACTCAGGTCACGGTCGAGTACGAGCATGGCAAGCCGCGCCGTTTCGACGCGATCGTGGTCTCGACGCAGCACGCGGCGAGCGTGAAGCAGAGTGCCCTCAGGGACGCGATCATCGACGAGGTCATCAAGCCGACTCTTCCCGCCAAGATGATCGACAAGAAGACCAAATTCCACATCAACCCGACCGGGCGCTTCGTCGTCGGTGGCCCTTTCGGTGACGCCGGCCTGACCGGGCGCAAAATCATCGTCGACACCTATGGTGGCATGGGCCGACACGGCGTAGGCGCCTTCAGCGGCAAGGATCCCTCCAAGGTCGATCGCAGTGCCGCGTATTTCGCCCGCTACGTGGCCAAAAACATCGTCGCGTCCAAGGTTGCCTCGCGGTGCGAAGTGCAGGTGGCATACGCCATCGGCGTCGCGAAGCCGATGGGCGTCTATGTGACGACTTTCGGTACGGGTGCGGTCCCTGACGAGAAGATCAGCAAGGTGGTTTCTAAGCTGTTTGATTTCCGCCCGGCCGCCATTGTCGACACCCTGAATCTCCTCCGGCCGATCTACGCCTCGACGGCAGCCTATGGGCATTTCGGCCGCACCGAGAAGACGTTCACCTGGGAACGCACCGATCGGGCTGATGAGCTTCGCAAGGCGCTCATGCCACGGCGCGGGCGCTAGGGCTCTGCCTGCGCGCGCGCTACACTACCCGCGCCATGCGTGAGCCACCACTTTCGACGCTCTCGGGTTGGGGCCGGCATTCGGCTCGAGGGCGCGAGCGCGTAGGCGAAGATCTGGAGCGCATGAGTGCCGACGTCCATTTGTCGCGAGGACTCGGCCGTTCCTATGGCGACGCGTCCCTGCCTCCCGACGACCAGCCCGACGTGTTGAATACCACGTTCGCCGATCGAATTTTGAGATTCGACGAGAATACCGGGCTGTTCCGCGCAGAGTCCGGTTTCTCCTTGAGCGAGCTCAACCTGTTGTTGATGCCTCGCGGATACTTCACGCCCGTGTCCCCAGGCACGCAGTTCGTCACCCTCGGCGGGATGGTCGCTGCGGACGTGCACGGCAAGAACCAGCACAAGGACGGGAACTTCGGTCACCACGTCACCTCGCTCAAGATGCGCGTCGCCGATGGTCGCGTGCTCGAGTGTTCGCCCGAGCAACACCCCGACCTCTTCCGAGCGACGGTCGGCGGGATGGGCCTGACGGGCCATATTCTCGAGGTCGAGCTCGGGTTGCACCGGATCCCATCGCAGTGGATTTGGCAGGAGAGCCGGAGGATTCACGACATCGACGAGTTCCAAGACGCGCTCGAGGAAGCCGCTCCGACCTGGCCTTACACGATGGGATGGATCGACGGTCTTGCGCGCGGCAAGAACATGGGGCGCGGGATTCTCATGACCGGGCGCTGGGCAGAGGCAGCAGAGGCTCCCTCCCGGCCGCCTAGGAAGGGATTTCAACCACGTCTTCGATTCGACTGGCCTTCATGGGTTCTCAATGACCTGACGATTCGACTCTTCAATGAGCTCTACTATCGCAAGCAATGGCGTCGTCGTTCCAGCGGCATCGTCAGCCACGAGTCCTTTTACTATCCGCTCGACGCAATTCGATCGTGGAACCGCATGTACGGCCGGCGTGGGTTCACGCAGTATCAATGCGTGTTGCCACGTGAAGCGGGACATGGCTCTGCGCGACGTGTGCTCGACGTTCTCACCGCACGAGGCGGAGCTTCCTTCTTGTGCGTCATCAAGGATTTCGGACGCGAGAGCCGTGGCATTCTGTCGTTTCCCCGTCCAGGCATCACGTTGGCGCTCGATGTCGCGGTGCGCGACGACACACAAGCGCTCGTCGACGCCCTGAACGAGCAGGTCTTGCAGGAGGGTGGGCGGATCTATCTCGCCAAGGACTCGTTCACACGGCGCGAGCACTTCGAAGCGATGGAGGCGCCCCGCCTCGAGGAGTTCAGAGCCATTCGCAACCGCTGGGATCCGAACCGCAGATTTCGAAGCGCGCTATCGGTGCGCTTGATGGGGGACTGAGATGAGAGTTGCATTTCTGGGCGCGACCAAGGGCATGGGGCGAGCGCTGGCGCGCTTGATGGCAGTGCGTGGGGACGAGCTTTGTCTCCTCGGCCGCAACCTCGCCGACCTCGAACGCAGTGCGGCCGACCTGAGCATACGCAGCGCCGCCGGCCCGGTGCATACCGCGGCCTGCGACCTCGAGACGCCGGAGACGTTTGCGCCTGCGATCGAGGCTGCGGGGCGAGCGCTCGGAGGCCTAGACGCCGTCGTCGTAACCGCAGGCATCTTCGCGACTCAAGAGGAGCTCGAAGCCGATCCCGTGCTTGCCGAGCGCTTGCTTCGCGTCGATTTCTCCAACACGGTCTTGTTTTGCGAGGCCGCCAAGAAAGCGCTGCTCGAAGCGGGTGGCGGCATTCTGTGCGTCTTTAGCTCCGTCGCCGGAGAGCGAGGGCGCAAGCCCGTCATCATTTACGGCGCGGCAAAGGCGGGGCTGAGTCATTACCTCGAGGGGTTGGATCACAAGCACCGTTCACAGGGCCTGCGCGTAGTCACCGTCAAGCCCGGCTTCGTCAAGACGAGCATGACGGCAGGGCTCGCCCCGCCGCCGTTTGCCGGCGAGCCTGACGCCGTTTCCAGGCGGGTGCTCACCGCAATCGATCGTGGCATGCCAGTCGTGTACGCGCCGCCAATTTGGAGACTGATCATGGCTGTGATTCGAGCCTTGCCGCGCGCCATCATGCGTCGGATCAACTTCTGAAGGGGGCACAGCCCCGCGAGCGATGCGCAGCATCGACTCTACGGAGGTGATTCGATGAATCGGCGAATGTCAGGCCGCGTCGCTCGATACGCGGCCGCGATGTGTAGGACTGCGCTGGCCGAGCTGATGACGATGACCCCGGAGATGACTTCCGGGAGCGCCCCGTCGAGGTGTTTGAGAGGCAGCGGCGTAAATGCCAGCTTGATGTGAGAGACGAAAGAGATGGTATATGCGGCGATCCAAATCAACTTTGCGATCACCGCTTGTTTGATCCACCACTGGGCAAGCTTGCGGCGCCAGCTCAACATGAAGCTACCCATCAGCATCAACCCCGACA
>Ga0114931_10007033_pt1 | contig 13797 bp, 12 predicted proteins | sample 2SBtaG_FD_89579 | JGI IMG/M metagenome (GOLD analysis project Ga0114931, IMG submission 89579) | Deep subsurface microbial communities from Kolumbo volcano to uncover new lineages of life (NeLLi) - 2SBTROV14_V59a metaG | ecosystem: Environmental > Aquatic > Marine > Volcanic | place: Kolumbo...
ACGGGCTTGACTCGAAATCAAGTGATCCCTCGCGGGATCCGTGGGTTCGAATCCCACCCTCTCCGCCATTTTTCAATAGCTTACGGTGATACAGGATTCGGGGACTGGGTCTGGTCGTCATTGTGTAGTGCCTTTTGTGGTGCCTTTTGCGGTGCCTTTAGTCGCTGCAGGTCCGTTTTGACGATCGGGCCGCGTCGGCGCGCGGATTTCCAGGCGTCAATTTCCCATTGCAGCCAGCCGACGCGCCCTGGTGAGAGCTGCAGTTGCTTCGGGAAGTTCCCCGCGTTGATTTCACGGTAAATGGTCGCCCGGCTCAGACCGGTCTGGTGAATAACATCGGCTATTTTTATGATTGTGTCGTGCATTGTTTTTCTCCTGGGCTATTCGGATATTCCCGTTCGTCGGTCATGCTGTTATCTCCTGCATTAATGCTGTCTCATGTACAAAGGATCGCTTCGATTTGCACATTTATTCGATACCCTTTTGTCTAATCTACAACACTCCAGGCCTAATGTTTTGGGTGAAAGGGGTCAAAATTCACCCACTTTCGGCTGAATTTTTTGCATGTGTGCTGGTTGCGGTCCGAGTGCGTTTCAGCGTCGTATGTCATGTGGCTAATCTAACGTACCTGCGGCTGCTGATTTCGCGACATTCGTGTCAGATCTTGGTCGTTATGGGCAAGAAATTTGGATTTTTGGCCGAATCGCCTACGACGGCCGACTTATATAAAAGGTATGCGCGTTTGTTCGATCGGGCCGCATTAATGTATTGCGCGTCGTTGAAAAACAGCTTGCGCTATCAAGTGATCAGCTAGAGGCATGTTGCCTCCAGTTTGATGGGGTACAGGAGCGATTAAGGAAAGAATAGAGTTAACGCACTACGCGCCAGTTGGCGCGCAGTTTCTTTTGGAATGGGTTATGCGCGACGCCGGTTTCGACGAACGATGCCTGCAAAACCCAACAGTCCGGTACCGAGTAGCAAAATCGAAGGAGGCAAGGGAACAGCATTCACCTGCGTGACTTGTGCCGTGGTGATTCTTGCCTCATCCCGGCTAATGAGACTGATTCCGTCGTAGGTCTCTAGCTGGTAAAACAACGAGAACTTGGTTTGTTCTCCCGCAACTGTGGCATCGGATATCCAGCTCACGCGCTGATCAAGTGAGTCGTTCTGCAATATGCCATCGATGCTGGTATTTACCCAGATAGTGCTGTTGAGCGCCAACACATACCGTAGCCCCGACGAGGTGTCCGCCCAGTCAGCAGACATACCATCAAAATAAGAGAAGAGGTCGTACGAGGAGGAACCACTCCGCTCAGTCTCAAATCGGGCCACATCATTGTGCACTTGCGCGCTCAGCGGCACCGGATTCGGTAGCGACAGGGTCTCATAGCTAACAGTGATGAAGTCGGTTGAACTTTCATAGATGCCAAAGGCGGACAATGCGGCACTGTCCGCCGGAGCGGCAGTCAGGTCGATTTTTATCGTGCCCGAGACCGTGGAGCCTGCCGGTAGCTGATATGTTCCGGTTGACGTTTCGATAGACGTATCACCGAAAAAAGTGGCATCTGTGGCGACGCTATCCATCGCGGACGGGAGATAAGTCTCAAAAGCCAGTGTAACCGTATTGGCGTGGGTTGCTGTCGTGGCAAAGAGCAGACTGGCGAATAGGGTTGTGTAAAGCCTATTGTTTTTAGCGTTCATCTGTATTTTCTCAGGTGGACTGGTGTTAGTGGCTGTTTATTGGTGTGAGTCTCTTTTTTTCATGGTCTGATCGTAGGTTGTTGAACAAATTGAATATTATTCTGCTACGCCTTTTTTGGGCTTTCAGAGCCCTGTGGAACAGATACTAAGGAATCCTTAGTATCTAGGCAAGAAAAATACTCAGATTCTCTTAGCCCTCCACAGGTGAGGGTGGTTGTGAGCAGAATCGATAAGGCAAAGTCGCCGGTAGCCCGGCGGTTAAGAGAGGCGAGGGTTCGTAAGGGGATATTGCAGAAGGCGCTAGGTATTGTAGCAGGTATCGATGAATTCTCGGCGAGTCCCAGAATCAACCAGTATGAGCAGGACAAGCATGTACCCGATTATTCCACGGCCCAGCGCCTGGCTGAGGCGCTGGAAGTGCCTGTGTCCTATTTTTACACTGCGGATGACGAGCTGGCTGAGCTGATTCTGTCCTACGCCCGAGCAGGCGTGCGAAAGCGTGCCCAGGCACGACGGCTGCTGATGGGTAAATAGTATGTATTCTTCAATTGCACCATGTTCATGCGTGCGGTTGAATCAGTTAATGCGCTGCGCGCCCGTATGGCGCGCAGCTTCGTTTGGCATCGGTTAGACGCTACGCCGGTTTCTACGAGCCACGCCTGCCATGCCCAACAGCCCTGTTCCGAACAACCCGATGGCCGGCGGGAGGGGGACGGCACCCACCTGAGTGATATCCGCTGTAGTGATTCTCGCTTCGTCCCGGCTTAAGAGATCAAGCCCATCATAGGTGTCCAACCGATAAAACAACGAAAAATCGGTTTGTTCGCCGATGACGGTGTCATCTGACGTCCAGTTAACCGGCTGGTCCAGCAAATCATTCTGCAAGATGCCGTCGCGATTGGCATTGACCCAGAGTGTGCTGTTGAGCGTCAGATCGTAGCGCAAGCCGGATGTTGTGTCCGTCCAATCGGACGACACGCCATCATAATAAGAGAACAGGTCGCGTGAGGACGAACCCCCGCGTTTCGTCTCAAAGCGGGCAACGTCATCGTGCACTTGAGCGCTTACTGGCACTGGGTTCGGTAGCGACAGGGTGTCATAGTTTACGGTAATGAAGTCGGTGGCACTTTCATAGATACCAAAGGCAGGTGACGTGGCACTGTCCCGCGGGGCAGCGTCCAGGTCGATTCGTATCGAGCCTGAAAGGGTGGAGCCAGCCGGTAGTCGATACGTTCCCGTTGAGGTTTCGACAACCGTGTCTCCGAACAACTCAGCCGTTGTGGCAACGCTGTCGGTGAGGGAGGGGAGGTAGGTCTCAAAAGCCAGTGTGACCGTGCTGGCCTGAGGTGTTGCCGTCGCCATGAGCAAGCTGGCCAGCAACGTGGTGCGCAGTGGGGTGTGTCTTGTGTTCATCGGTGATTTCTCCGTTTAGTTTCTTTAAGGTTTTGTGACCGGCATACGCCGGTCGATTCCAGGGTGATGGGTGACGGTTTCAGGATGTCCGGTCAGGCGGATCCCGCGGCCCATGGTGGATGAGCAGTCGGGGTGGTCGAGGGGCCAGTCGGCGGTCCAGGGCGATCAATGCGGTGCGATCGTCCGTCGAGCCTTCGAGGACATGATGCCAAAGGTGTGTGATGGCGGTTGTCTGCAGACGAGACCGTTCACCGGTAAGGATCGTCAATTTTTTCATGACGATTCCTCCGACTTGGGTGGATCTGGTGGCGTGAGTTGATCCTGGGTCTGCCGGTTATCGTGTTGCCAGCCTTTGCGCGCCAGCGCGCGTTTTAAAAACACACTGACATGCTGCGGAGCGGGGTGGCGATTTCGCATGACCGAAGCCGCCCGATCAATGGCCTGATCGCGCATCCAGCGCTGTCGAACACCCAGCGGTGAGGCCTGTCGGTTGTGTGCCTGAAGCATTCGGCCGTCTTTCAGTTGCCGTAACAACAGCACCGGAAGGTGAGGGGCACGCTGTGGAAACTTAGGTTGAAAGCGTTCAATCCAGGGTGCCAGCTCGGGCACGGTGACCACGGGGATTTTCGGCGAGGCCACATCCAGTTCAACGCCTGGATACGTGCAGACCACCAGGCCCTCAATCGACCCCCGATACCCGCCGCGTCCCAGCCATCGCCGAAGTGCTAGGATCTGGCGCCAGACCTGCCCAACCGGGTTTCGGATCGTGTTGGTGTAAGTATTTCCGTGTGCCGAGGTTTTCTTCTGTGTCCAGTATTGGCTGCAGCCACGGCCCGAAAGATGGCCGCGGTAATGTTTGACCTCGACAACGAACACACCATTCGGCCCAACGGCCAGCAGGTCGATTTCAACCGTTTTACCTTCGAACGAAAGATGAAGATTATTGAAGAGGGTGTAGTGGTCCGACAGGGTGACCAGTGCGCCGGGCTCGGTTTCGGGCAGGCCCAGTGCGCGTGCTTCACCCTCAGCACCGGCGTGCAGCTGGGGTTTGACAAGGGCGCCGTACAGCGCGGGGGCTAACGCCAGGCCGATGAAGTCCAGCCCAAGCCACAACCCGCCGACCAGGCTTACGCCGGCGGCGAGTGCCCCGGCGAGCTGGCTCTGGTGATGTGCCCGCGCCAGGGCATTGCGGGTGAGTTCTGTGGTATTGGCCATCGTGTGCTCCTGAAGGATCCCGTCGCACCAGTGGCGACATTCAATTCAGGCTCTCACGACGGTGAAATCTGCAACCCCCTTCCTGGCGGTTTTACGAAGCATTTTATGAGGGCGTCAGATGGGTGACTTTGTCGGTTCCAGACGCTACTATTTCAAGAGAAAAATATAGGTAAACAGGCTGTTATATCGGCGTGTCTGGAAGAGACGGATCGGCAGGGTGCGTAAAGAACCAGTTAACGGATGTTCATCAATAGGGCAGCTGTGGAATGCCGCTGCCGCGCATTTACGTACTATGAGCTGGTAGCGCGAGACAAGACTGGCCTGGATGTGTTCTGGCTCGAGGCCAAGAGCTCGCGGACCTCGATAACTTACCAGGGCCAGACGAGTTGGCATAAGCAGTCACCGAAAACATCGAAGCGGGCCTAGGCAGCTTCCGCAAGGTGTTGAGCGGGCTACAGCGCAAGGAGAGGTGATGGCAAAAAAAAAGAGGCGTAGCATAGACAAAGTCAGAGCATCACGCGAAGGTCACGAATACCACGAAGCATGGACGGCCCGTAAAGCTATGCAGCTTCTCTGGTCGGACAGTGATCTGAGGCTATCGCGGTTGAAGGGCCATCTCCAACCGATCAGGCTAGCGCTTCTGCTCAAACCATAGAAGTAGCTGATATCACGCTGTACTTTGGTAGCGGGCATTCCTTCGATCAGTCTAAAAGAACGACTTTTGCGCAGTTTAAATACTCGATTGCAGACAAAGACAAAGACTACCGAGCGGCTAATGCGAGTAAGACGGTAAAGAAGTTTGGCGAGACATACCGCGAATATAAGAAGAAGTACGGCGCCCAGGCCGTTAAGGATAAGCTAGACTTTCAGCTCATTACAAATCAGCCTATTAGTACAGGTTGTCTTAAAGCAATCGATGCGTTAGCTAAAAACGTGCCGTGTACCGGCGATGTTGCGAGGCAGGCTAAACAGTTCCAGAAAGCGTCGGGACTAAAAGGTAAACCTCTCGCGTGCTTCGCACAAAAATTCCAGCTTATCGGTCTTACCGGAAGTGTACCGGAAACCAAGGAAAAACTGGCAAGCCTGCTCGTGGACTGGTCAGCGACAACCGATCCGATTGCTGCCGCACGCCTTGGTAGACTGAGGGATCTCGTTCGTGAAAAGGCAGGCTATGCAGGGACAGATCGGAACCTGATAACCCGCACCGACATATTGGCGGCGCTACAAATCAGCGATCCCAAGGATTTGTTGCCATGTGATCCGGCACTCGCAGATGTTGGAAGAATACTTGAGCGCGAACAGCTATCCGATGCGATGGAAAGAATCGCGGCTAAATCTTTACCATTGCTGATTCATGCAACAGGCGGTGTTGGCAAAACCGTTTTTATGGATACTCTGGCAACGAAAATCGCCAGCGACCATGAAATTGTATTCTTCGACTGTTTTGGTGGAGGCGCATACCGTTCCCAAGAAGACGCGCGACATTTGCCGAAGAAAGGACTCATTCATATCGCAAATACATTGGCTTTCCGCGGTTTATGTGACCCCATGCTTCCTGAAAGTCCAGATGTGCAGACGTTGCTGAAAACGTTTAGACGCCGTCTCGTGCAGAGTGTGGAGACCATCTCAAGAGTGACGTCCGGAAGAAAGCTTGTGATATTTATCGACGCTATTGATAACTCTAATTTCGCTGCACGACAGCGAAGTGAAGACAGCTTTCCCGTCATGTTGCTGGAGAGCCTTTATACTGAACCGGTAGCAGGAGTGAAGCTTATAGTATCCTGCCGTACAGAGCGTAGGCCGAAAACCTACGCCAAGTATGATGAATTCGAACTACAACCGTTCACTAAAAATGAGACAGCTTCCTTTCTTCGTGCACGGCTGACGAACGTTACACAAGTCGAAATTAACGTCGCACAAGCCCGCTCCAGCGGCAACCCACGCGTACTTGAGTATTTGCTTAATACTGGCCGGGGGTTGCTGGACGAGTCGGAAATTGAAAAAAAGATAGAACTAGATGATCTGATTGAGAAAAGGATTGCGGATGCATTGACGACAGCCATGGAGCGTGGTTACAGAGAAGAAGAAATCCATGCATTCCTAGCAGGGCTTTCCGTGCTCCCGCCACCTGTTCCATTGGAAGAGTATGCAGGGGCGCATGGCATTGAGCCAAGTGCCATTGAAAGTTTTGCTTCTGACTTGCACCCGCTACTTGAGCGCACTAGTCACGGGCTTATGTTTCGCGATGAGCCGACGGAGACGCTCATTCAGAAACGGTATGCGTCATCCGTCGACGCACTCCGGCGTGTAGCAGCAAACCTGTTTGCGCGGCAAGACGCTTCCGTTTATGGTGCTCGCGCATTGCCGGGCTTGTTGCACGAACTCGAAGACGGCGGCCAGCTTTTTGCACTTGCCTTTGACGACCGTATACCCTCATCAATCACGAGCACGGTTGGCAAGAGAAACATAAGATATGCAAGGTTAAGAGCCGCCACGCTCCATGCCGCAATAAAAAAAGATTATAACAGTCTTGTTCGTTTGCTTTTAGAGCTTTCGACGATCGCTGCTGTAGATGAGCGCGGCGCAGATTATATACTTGATCATCCTGATTTGGTTATCGCGGCGCACGATGTCGATGCTACACGGCGCCTTTTTGAGATAAGAACCGGTTGGCCGGGGGCACGGCACGCGCGATTGGCTATCGCGAACACGCTCTCCGGGGAATTCGAGCAAGGATACCGGCACGCACACGCTGCTGACGAATGGATTGACCACTATAGGCGATCCGATCGTGATCATAGGGTGGGTGAATCGGGACCAGAGCATCCGGATATCGCCGCCATACCGTTTTTCCTTATTTCACAAGAGCGAGGGCAGGATGCTGCTCGATATCTTACCGGGTGGCGAGACTGGTATGTTTTTGAAGTTTGCGAGTTCGTTTTCGGGTATTCGCGTCTTGCGCAGTCAATTCGGTCTGAACCGCCCCGTCGGCTCGGTCGGTTTGTTAGTGCACTGTCGGGGATAGGCGCGATCTCTGCTGCATTGTGTTTCCAGGAACTTCCCCGTTCAAAGCGTAAAGATCTGGCGAGCAAGCTTGCCAGGCGCTGTAGAAAATCTACAAAGGTCGATCTGCGAGAGTCTTATCTTCGAAACCGCCACTATGTGCTGGACGACGGGTTACGTAAGTCTGCTGCGATTGCGCTGTCTCTTGGACTTGCGGACGAAGCGATGGCTATTTCCCTGCGTGCACCACATCAGCGTCCGCGGCTATGGTCTTACCGTGATACCATTTCTATCGGTGATGTCTTTCCCTTTGTGTTTCGCATGGCCTTGCGCGCGGCGGCAAAGGATGAACCCATTCACGAAAGGGACGTACTGCCTAAGGAACTGGTTTCTATCTGCTCTCGAATCGGTAAAAGCGTCACTGGTAAGGGGTTCCAGGACAAGGCAATGGATAAAGTCTCCAAGCATGTTCGAAGAGGGAGAAAGGAAGAGGAAACTGCAAGTCGCCGAGAGATGCTTACCTATGAGGAAAGTCAGAATGCCGAGCGCTTTATCAATTACCGCCTGGAACCGCTGCTCGCGCTAACGAAGGCCCTTTCGGCAGTACTTGGTGCCTATCCCCGGGGTATAAACAAGGCATTCTGCGAGCTGATCGAAACCTGGGAGAAGTCATCCAAAAACCGTGATCCGTATCGATCCGACGATAGGGAATATTTTTTTCGTATTCTTGGACTGGAGACTGCACTTTTTGCCCTGTGGGCGCGTTCCGAACTTAATCTGGACTCAGTAAAACGCTTTTTGACCGCCGTTCACGACCAAGGCGTGGGGCCAGATAACCTTATACAAATCGTTGCGATCCTCGCACAGAGGAGCTCGCTTCAGGCGCTTTCTGGAGAACAGGCGATAAAGGCCCGCGGGCTGATAGAAAGGGAAGACGAGGTCAATTACCGGGCGTCTCTATTTGGTGCGCTTGGCCGCGCCATATTACCGGCAAGCACTGAGGAAGCGGCTGTGTATTTCCGGGCCGGACTTGAGCAGATGGACGCGATTGGATCTGGAGATTACCAATTCACGAATGAGCTTCTGTTGTTCGCGTCGCAAATGAAAGGCGATGAACTAGACGAGCGTGATTTTCACACGTTGACGAATATATGCGAACTTAACATGGGCGAAGAGCCTGAGAAATTCTTCTGGGGAGCCTATGGGCGCGGTCTTTCCAAGGCCGCTGGTCTGAGGGGACTGGCTAAACTGAGCCGTTGGGACGACCGCGAGAAAATCGCTTTGAACAATACACTGCTTCCTTATCTGACCGGACTTCTTGAAGAGGGGAAAATCGAGGCGAGGGATGCGCTCGCTCTCAACCGTGTTGCAAACCCTGTGGAATACTATTATGCCGGCACAAAGGAGTATGCCCAGGCGTTGCGTCAACAGGCGGGCCCTGACCCGGTCGCCATAGGGGAGCTGATCAGCCAGTTTCATGATGACAATCCCGACATGGCAATGGTCGAAACAGTAGAGACGTTGAGGGCACTTGCAGATGAGGCCCTTGGATCAACCTCTCATGTCACCAAGTATCTTACAGTTGCACGTGAGCGATACGCCAGAGTACGGGATACGTCTAACGAACGGAGAAACTATAGAAATGCCCCCGATGGAAAAACGAAAGCTGCAGCAGAAAAGCAGAATCAGAATAATATAGAAGCTTTGAGACGAATTGCAGCCAACGCTGACCCAACTGACGAACAGTCGCTTGTTAAAGCGATTAATGCCTTTAACGCTCTGGGGAATATGTACGACCTTAAAAGCGGGTTCTTTGCCGATCTCCGCGATAAGGTTCTGTATAGCGGCCGCTCCCAATACGTCGAAAATGTCGCGGCGCTGGAACACCTCTTTTATTACTGGAAGTTCGCTGAATTAATGGAAGCTAAACAGGCATGGAAAGGTTCGTCTGCAGCACTGGCGGATACCTATAGAAGGATCGCTATCTCTCTAATTAATATACATGCTGATGACCTGGTAGATAATGGCAGTCTGTCCGGTTCCACCATCAGGGATATATCTGACTTTTCCGGCGTTCCCATTGTTGAACTCGTTCTTGAACTAATAAAGGTCTTTGCGCGGCCCGATAGGGCAATTTCCGGCTCAATTTGGCTTGCAATTGCGACGTTTATCTGTCCAGAAGCGGACGAGGGGCAGGGGCAACTTGCCCTGAAGCGGCTGCTATCCAGCGAGGCTGCGAGACTGGCGGACAATGTTGTTGACGGAGCATGGGTGAAAGGCCTTTACCCTGAAGCGGACTTTGACGAAATCGCCGCCGGCCTTGTTTGGCGTGTCCTCGGTTCTCCTTATGCAGTTGACCGATGGCGCGCGGCGCATAGCATTCGAACATTCGCAAAATTCGGTCGGTGGGAAGTTGTTGATAGGCTCGTCGGTCACCTTAGCCAGGTCGACACGGGACCGTTTCAGGCTAGTGAACTTCCTTTCTTTTACATGCATGCCCGTCTATGGCTACTCATCGCTCTAGCCAGGACGGCGCATGACTTTCCAGCCGAAATTGCGCGATACAAAAATGAACTCCTCTCGTTCGTACTCGAAGACAATGATCCACATGTCCTAATGCGACACTTCGCAGCCCATGCGCTCCTCACCTGCATCAATGTAGGGCATCTCAAACTCCCTGCAGGGCAGGTTAATCGGCTACGAACTGCTGATCGCTCACCGTATCGTAGATTAAAGAAAAAGCTCAGAACTGGCGGGGGACCTTATTCAAGCCGGCCAGAATCGGAAACCGAGCCATCGTTTAAATTCCGTCTGGACTACGATTTTCATAAGTACGATGTCAACAACCTTTCAAGGATCTTCGGTAAGCCATGCTGGGCGGTTACGGATATGATGTCAGAAATCGTCCATTCGATCGACCCAAATGTGAAAGGCATGTATGACTCACCGGGGCGGGAACACCGGTATGGGCGCAGTCACTATGGAATGACCGATAGATATCATACATATGGCCAGCAGCTAGGCTGGCATGCGCTCTTTCTTTCTGCTGGAATATTGCTGAAGACATGTCCCGTGACGGAAGACTCTTGGTATGACAGTGATCCGTGGAGCGAGTGGTTGGAGCATCGCGGCCTCACACGCAGTGATGGGCTATGGTTATCGGACGGTACTGATAGAACGCCGCTCGACACAGAGGAGTTTCTGCTCGAAGGGAACAACAAGGATCTTGTGATAACTGGAGATCGCAAGAAAATTCTGCAGCTTACCGGGTTCCGTAAGCGCCTAGCTAAAGAAATTGTTGTTGAAGGGGACTGGTTCTCCGCTGACAACATCAAGGTTAGCATTTCTTCTTCGTTGGTACCGACTGACAAGGCGAAAACATTTGCGCGCAAACTGGTCCGTGAGGAACCTATAAACGTTTGGGTTCCTTGCTACTATGAGTCTGAAGACGATTCGGAATATTTGAGGAGTGACGAAAAGAATTATGTGCCGTGGATTGTTTGCCTATCGGGCGAAACGCATCTTGATGAGTACGATCCTTACGGTGTCTACTGTGCAAATACAAGACCGCGCCTGGCACGTGATTTCGCTGCGTTGTGCAATCTTTCAAAGGAAGACCCCTTTGGCCGGGTCTGGAAAGATAAGCGAGGACGGCCCGTATTGAGGGCACAGGCGTGGGGTAGGGAGGATAAATACAGAGATAGGGAAGACGGCCCAAATCCTGGCGCTCGGCTTTTCTGCGCTTCATCGAATTTGAAAAGGATACTTGCAAAGTATGATTCAGACTTGCTCGTTCTTATAAAACTTGAGCGCTACGTAAAAGAAGGTGTCCGGTCTGAAGGGAAATTCATACACACTATTGCTGTGGTGCGTGTAGATAAGAACCTTGGTATTGAATATTACAAAGGCCGTATAAACTATACTCTTAAAACACGATTTTGAATTATGAGTAATAGATCAATCGACATAGGTTATTGTTTGGATGCGTTTCACGGGCTGTCCCTCCAAGTCCGGAGCTGGTGGGGCGAGAAAGTTATATACTCCTTATTAGAATACGATGAAATGTTATAAATGCCATAGCCGTATGAGGAAGATGGACCGAAGGAATGAGCTGGCGGAGTTATCTGACGACGCTACTGAAGGCCAATTGGCGGACTATTTGGCTAGCGAACTTTCTGGAGATAACGGCGAGTGGAGCATAGGGATAGTGGAGTATACGTGTCCTCAATGCGAAGCGGTAGTCCAGATCATTAATGAGGGGTTGCGGAATTTTAATCCGCTTATCGCCGGATGGCACGAAAAAGCGGCTGAAGGGGATTGTTTCTCGCGTTTTGTTTTCGAATACTTATCGTTTATCGCGCACGTTAAAAATAATCTCTTTTATGATGCAAATAGTGACCGGGCCGCGATTCAGGCGTTAAAGAGGGATCGACGGATTAGACAGGAATATCTAGAAAACATCGAAGCAGTCCCATTTATTTGCGCGGCGTGGAATGAGATCATTGAGGAATTAGAAGGAAGACCGTTGCACAATAGTTCTGCCGATCCGGATAATCCGGAAATTGACAAATGGTGGAATACTGCGGCAGACACGCCAAACAGAGAAGACGATCGACCTAAAGGTCGAGTTCTCTTGTTAGATGATTGGACCAATATGGTGGAATATTGGTATAGCGTGAGAAACAATCTATTTCATGGCGGGAAAAACCCGAATATCGAAAGAGATTCGTTTCTTGTTGAACGCGCCTACATTACGCTAAGACAACTAATGGATAGCGAAATAGCGTTGCTTAACTGATGCGCGTTTCCGTCGCCCCCCCCTTCTGCGTGTACATCCCGCAACGCCCCGTAAACTATCGGTACCGGCGCTAGCTCTCATTCCTTGACTCCAATGGCTTTGAGCAGACGTTTCATTTCCACAAGCAAATACAGTTCGTCATCTTGGGTGATAATTCGCGCGTGCATTGTGCAAACTCGGATCGGGTAGAGCCGCTGGAAAGACTCCTGCACAGATTCTTTTCGCTGGAAGAACGGTTTGAAAATTTCATCCCAGTTATCCCTGCGCGTAATGATTGGAGCGTAGTCCGTAAAGTCCGCATAGGCAATCAGCGGAAATTCCTGCGCACCGTTTACCTCTGCCTTTTGTTTCTTCTCAAGCCAGGCCTTTCTCAATTCGCCTGGGACGCGCTGCTTGATCCAGCCCTCCCCAAAGGCCCGGATCATTTGTTCATGGATGAAATTGCGCAGCTGTGTTTCAAAGCGCTGGAGACGGTCATGTGCAGCATTTGTACGTGCAAATCCACTTTCCTCAGTATTTTCGTCCCGGGCATACTCCCCACGATAGTAAAGTTCGGAAACCGGTGGGGGAGGGCTTTCCAGTCCTGCTATCCTCACACTATGCTCGAAAGCTTCTGACGGAAACATCGTCAGGCACGGATTGAAACCACGCGCAGAATAAAATTCCGTGCGTGCCAGCGGATCGATGAAGATGTCGTCGGGCCATGTGATGGCTGCCCGCCAATCCCCAAGATCCACCCTTAATGCATCAGTCAGTTTATCGTCAAAAGACGGCATGTTTCGCAGCGCATTACCAATGTGTTGCAGCTCAGCGAAACCGGCGACTGATCCTTTAAGATTTTCGACATCTAGCCAAGGCGAACGCATGGCCTTCATGGCCTCCTGGATTTTTAAGGCTTCGTCGCTACACTGTTTCAGGTAAGAGGCGATGCCTGTGCACTTAATATCCTGGAGGAGGCGTGCCGTCTCGGTTAGATCGGGAAGACGGAAACGTTCTTCTATATTCGCAAGTACGCTTTGTATCGGGGTGAGGTGTGCGTTCAGCTGAGTGGCAAAATCGTCGAACGCACCAATCCGGCGTAACTCCTCAGCAGGTCCGAGCGCGGCTCGCATTAATTGTTCATGGCGCGCGAAATCTTCCGCGATGCGCGTCATCGCGGAAGTCTCTTCAAAGGCCTTGAACGTGGCAGCGAGCTTCTCGGCTTCCTTCTGGAAACGCGTGATCGAGGTCGCATGCACCAACGCACCTTCGTGCTGAGCAATCGCCTTCTTCAATACTTCATCTATCATTCGCTCCGCAGACCCCATACAACAATAAACAGTATTACCATACACTTTTTCACCAGAATTCGGGATAGATCAAGTCGTTTGTGGCCGGCGGTGGCCATAGCCACGTAGTCGGCTAGCCAAACGGCGGGTAAGGATTCGTGGGACATGGGATCACGGTAACGGCCTGTGATCGATCTGAAAGCAGGGACGGGCGCGCCAGAGGGGTGCGTAAAGAGGCGCTTAACGGACACACACCGCAGCGGCAATATTAGAAAAGGTGGGTTCAACCGGTCAGTGCAACACCCTATGATTTAATTAAAGATTTAGAGGGGTGTGGTATGACACGATCTGGCATAACAGGTATTCAGAAGTCGGAACTTTGGCGCCGTTGGCGCAAGG
>Ga0114931_10007034_pt1 | contig 13797 bp, 14 predicted proteins | sample 2SBtaG_FD_89579 | JGI IMG/M metagenome (GOLD analysis project Ga0114931, IMG submission 89579) | Deep subsurface microbial communities from Kolumbo volcano to uncover new lineages of life (NeLLi) - 2SBTROV14_V59a metaG | ecosystem: Environmental > Aquatic > Marine > Volcanic | place: Kolumbo...
GACAATGGATATCAGATCCCCCGGCAAGGCTATTGCGGTGGGATCGACGAAAGATTTAAACCCCGCCAGGCGGACTGATCGCAAGCGCATCAGGGTGACTTCTCAAGCAACGCGTGTGGAAAAGATATCGAGGAACATCGGCGGCTAGCTTACACTATGCACGCTGGCGAAACACGGTGGTTATGACCATGAGCATGCATCCTGACAAGTCCCTGGAAAGCTTTGCAAACCCGGAGCCCGGGCGCGATTACAGCATTCAGATCCGGATCCCGGAATTCACCTGCCTGTGCCCGGTCACCGGGCAACCGGATTTTGCCGTGCTGCATCTCGAGTATGTCCCCGAGAGCCTGTGCGTCGAGCTTAAATCCTTAAAATTATATGTCGTGTCATACCGCGACGAGGGCGCCTTTCACGAGGCGGTGACCAACCGGATCCTCTCGGATCTGGTCGCCGCCATCGCGCCACGCTTCATGCGCCTGCGGGCACAATTCAATGTCCGCGGCGGCATCTACACCAGCGTGGTGGCCGAACACCGGGCGCCCGGCTGGCAGGCACCGGAGCCGGTCTGCCTGCCGGGAGACGAATCCGGAGGCAGTGATGAAGTCGAATAACCTGTTCAGCGGCGCCGGCTACCTGTTCCAGGGCCTGAAACTGGTACTGCGCCCGGGTCTGCGCCGTTATGTGGTGGCGCCAATCATCATCAATACCGTGCTGTTCAGCGCTGTGATTTACTTTGGCGCCAACTGGATATTTGAGTATTCCCAGAGTCTGTTGCCGGCCTGGCTGGATTTTCTGGCCTTCATTCTGGTGCCGGTATTTCTGTTGCTGTCGGCGGTGGTCATGTTCTTCAGCTTCACCCTGGTCGCGAACCTGATCGCTTCACCGTTCAACGGACTGCTGGCCGAAGCGGTGGAATACCGTCTGGCGGGCCGGGAACTGCCGGCCCTGAGTCTCACCGCGGTAGTGCGTGAGGCGGGCCGGACAGTGGTCTCGGAACTGAAAAAACTCGGCTATATCCTCATTCGCCTGATACCGTTGCTGCTGTTGTTCTTTATCCCGGTGATCGGGCCCCTGGTGTGGGCGGGTTTCAGCGCCTGGATGCTGGCCATCAGCTATGTCGATTATCCCCTCGCCAATCATGGCCTGGCTTTTCCCGAGCAGCGCGCACTGCTCGGCGGGCGGCGCTGGCTGGGCCTGGGCTTTGGGGTGGCGGTGATGGCGGCCATGGCCGTTCCGGTGATCAATTTCATCGTCATGCCCTGTGCGGTGGCTGGCGCTACGGCCCTGTGCCTGGATCAGTTCGCCGCCAGCATGCAATCGGAACAGGTTCCCGCCACCCGGGACTGACAGCATGCCATCCTATGTGGGCCGCTACGCTCCCTCACCCACCGGCGCCCTGCATTTCGGATCCGTCATCGCCGCCATTGGCAGTTACCTCGATGCCCGCGCCCACCGGGGCCGCTGGTTGCTGCGCATCGACGACCTGGATGCTCCCCGCACTGCTGCTGGGGCCGTTGCCGCCATCCTGCGGGAACTGGAGCGCCTGGGGCTCGAATGGGATGCCACTCCCGAGTACCAAAGTGAGCACCCGCAGCGCTATCTCGAGGCCCTTGAAACTCTCAGCGCCAGGGGGCTCAGCTACCCCTGTGCCTGCAGCCGCAAGGATCTGCTCGGCTGCCGGGTGTACCCCGGTACCTGCCGCCAGGGGCTGGCACCCGGGCGCAGCGCGCATTCCCGGCGCCTGCGGGTCGGGCAGGCCCGGATCAGCTTCCAGGATCAGATCCAGGGCCGGTGTGAATCCAATCTGGCACTGGATACGGGAGATTTCGTCATCCACCGGGGCGACGGCATCGTTGCCTATCATCTGGCCACGGTGCTGGACGATGCAGCGGCCGGTGTCAGCCAGGTGGTGCGAGGCGCCGATCTGCTGGCTTCCACGGCGCGCCAGATTTACCTGCACAAATGCCTGGATTTGCCGATACCTGAGTATGCGCATCTACCGGTGGCGCTGAATGCGGCGGGGCAAAAGCTCAGCAAGCAGACCCACGCCGCACCCAGCCACCGCCTGGATGCAGTAGAACTTTGGCGCCGGAGCCTGGTCTTTCTCGGTCAAACGGTTCCGGCGAACCTGCTGGATCTCAATGATCTGCGCACCCACGCCGTGGGGCACTGGCACCTTGATCAGGTCCCCCGGGAGCGCGAGACTGGTTCTTGGGCGTCACACTAACGGAGGCCCGGGTGTCTGCCCTGATTCGTGCCTTTGCAGATCTTCTGACTCGCAGGTCTGGATGTCCTTACCTGTTTCCAGGCCTGTTTTTGCTTCTGTTCCTGGCAATGACCGGCAGCGTGCAAGGGGCTGAACGCATTACCGTGCGGGGTCTGTTCAAGAACAAGGCCATATTGGAAATTGACGGCAAGCAGCATCTGCTCCGGGCCGGGCAGACCAGCCCGGAAGGAGTCAAATTGATTTCCGCCACCAGCCGCAAGGCGCTGGTGGAAAATAACGGCAAGCACTTCAGCCTGTCCCTGGGTACCGCCATCAGCAGCAATTTCAGCGCCCCGCGCCAGCAGAGCCTGCGCATCGTCCCCGATGCCCGGGGCATGTACCGCACCACCGGCAGCATCAACGGTTTCCCGGTGCAGTTCATCGTCGATACCGGCGCCACCCTCATCTCCATGAGCCGCCGGCAGGCCAAACGGCTTGGTATCGACTACCGGGTCGAGGGCGAGCCGGCGGTCAGCACCACCGCCTCCGGGTACAGCCGCATCTACCGGATCAAGCTGAAACGGGTCAAAATCGGGGAAATCGAACTGCGGGAAATCGAGGCCGCGGTGCATGACGGTGATTTCCCGCCCATCACCCTGCTCGGCATGTCCTTCCTGGGCCGCCTCGATATGCATCGCCAGGGGGGTGCATTGGAACTGAAGCGCAAGTATTAGCCTGCATTCATAGGATTGTTTTTAAGCCAGCCCGTGTTGGCAGAGACCGCATGGGCTTGCGCGGGGCAGGAGGGGCGGATTGGCCGGTAGCGTCAAAAATCTTTCGCACATTTTTTTACGGTGGTCCCGGTTCTTCATCACGCTGCAGAATGAATGGCCTCGTTATCCATCTCCTCGAGCAGCTTCATGTTCATGTACTTGCGCGTGCCCCGCGCGATCGTGGACACATGACGCAGCCGGGCTGCCACCAGCATCAGTGCACAGTGGCCATCGGGGAGTACCCAGACTACCTTGGTGCGCCTGGACGAGAAATTCGCCGTTCCTGAGATGTTCGAGTATCTTGAGGCCGAGCGGGTAGATGATGTGGTGGCGATGGCGAGAAACAAGGTATTGTCGCGTCTTGCCGGACCGCTGATGGAACAAACCCGGTGTCTGTCGACGCAAAGCGATGAGATCGAGGATGTGTATGGGAATACCATTATGCGGCGAACAGTTGGGATCGTGGGCGCTGGATCACCATCAAAGCCGAGGTGATGCGCCTGAGCCCTTGCGGAACGCTTGATCGATGCTTCCACATCAACATCCATGAATAATGCAGGTTAGGAGGCGTTAAGTGCGATGCCGTTTTTCGAGATACATCACCAGCGCCAGGGCCGTCAGGCCTGCCACAGCGGTACTCAGGACCATCCCTAATCGTTCGGCGATATGCCAGAAAAACAGGGTGTAGCCCTGGATGATCAGGAAGGTCACGGCATAACCGCGCAGCATCCGCAGCAGGTAACGGGTGCCCAGTGCGAGTAAGGCGATATTGCCACCGGCCCACAGCAGGTTGAACAGCCACAGTTCGCCTACGCTGTTCGAGCGCCAGTGCTCCGCAATATTGAAGTTTCCGAACAGGGACAACAGCCAGAGTGCCATTTCGGCGAAATACACCCCACTGGACAGCCAGACTTTATAAAAATCCCGGTACCCGGACAGTAGCGAACGTTCACCGAGCCGGTGCGCCAGGGCCGCCAGGATCATGGCCAGGGCTGCGAACAGAAACCGCAGGGGATAGTTCATGCCGAACCAATAGCCGTACCAGGCGGAGGAATAGCCACTGAAACCACCGAACCAGGCGAAGAAGACGATGGCCGTGAGGATCAGCAGCAACACGTTGTGCAACAGGTAGGCCAGGGGCAACAGCACAAGTAGATCCAGCAGCAACAGGGCGGGCCAGTTTCCAGAACCGCTGGAATACAGGTAGCCGAGGGTGAAGGTCAGACCGATCAGGGAAAAGCCGGCGCACAGTTCCAGGGATAGCTTCGTCCACTTGAACTTCGACCGACGCAGTCGGTAGCCCGTCAGCAACAAAGCCGCCGTCAGCAGGCCCAGGCTCCAGGCCAGCTTGAACAGGGTGAATACAAACAATTCCCGGGAGAACAACACCAGTCCCGCGGCCAGGCTGACGGCGCCGAACACCGCGAACCAGCGCCCCAGGGCGGACCAGTCCCAGCGCCCGATCGGATAACGGTCCATGAGTTGCTGGTAACTGCAGGCGTCGATCACCCCCTCACGCAGCAGGCGGCGCAACTGGGCCTGGACCCGGCGGTTGAACCGCGCCGGTGTCATGGGATTTGGGCCTTGACCTTGCGCCGCTCAAACAGATAGCCGAGCACCAGAGCCCAGATCCCCGCGATGGTGAAAAACAGCGCCTTGGACAGGGAGTCCCAGTAAAACTCATAAAAGCGGGTGTACAGATCAATGCCCAGAAACACGATGCCGAAACCCGTCAGGCGGCTGTCCTTGCGGCGCGCGCCGGCGACAACCTGGAGAACACAGGCGACGCTAAAGATCACCACCCAGGTCCAGGCCTGCCTTTCCAGGCTCAGAATCCACAGGGACAGGTTCAGATACACCAGACCGAAGATCTGGTACAGACCGCCAAATCCGGTGTCCCGGCGCAAGCTATTCTCTTCCAGTTCATGTTCATGCCACAGACCCCAGGAAATGGCTACCAAAGCCACCACCGCCATGGTCCGGGGATCCTGTATGGATAAATAGTAAGCACCGTGGCCGCCATAGCGCGACAGGGAGCCGATACCGTGAAACAGCATCAGCAGGGCCATCAGCAACGGCCAGCGTAAATGGTAACGGTAGGCCACCAGCAGGCCCAGGCCGCTGGTCAGCAGCAGAAACCAGGCGCCGACCGCCATGAAACGGTCGCCATCCGCGGCGAAGTACAGGCTCACCAGGGCGGCATAAAAACCCACCAGGCCCAGGGTCAGCAGGGCCTGGGCGGTGAACGGAAGTTTTTGGTCCCGATCCGCGGCCAGTCCGGCGCCTTTGTAGAGGACACCAAGAGCAACCACCAGCAGACAGGCGGCAGCGAACAGGGGCGACCAACTGGCCAGGACTGTGCCGATGAGGCTTAAAAACGAGATCCCCAGCATAAAGACCGCGAACAGCCCCAGCCATTTCAGCACCAGGGCGCCACGCAGAGGCCGGGGATCATAGCGCCGCTGCAGCAGGCCGGCCTGCTCTTCGCTGATCAGACCCGTATCCCGCCAGGCGCTGATTTCCTGGGCCATGCGCGCTTTGAACGAGCTGCCCGGGTCTTCACCACCGCGGTTCATGCTTTGTTGCGCCCTGGATCCCAGTACACCTCACCGGCCTCACCCACCGCCAGCACCCGTGCCAGCACGAACAGCAGATCCGAAAGCCGGTTCAGATAGCGGCGGCTGTGTTCATTGACGGTTTCCAGCCGTGACAGGCTCAGCACCCGGCGCTCGGCACGCCGGCACAGGGCCCGGGCGATATGCGCCGCCACCGCCGCCGCGCCACCGCCAGGGAGAATGAACTCCTTGAGCATAGGCAAGGACTCGTTGAACCCATCGAGGGACTGTTCGAGTCGGGTGACATAATTTTCGTTAAGGGTCATGGCGCCGGGGATGGCCATTTCCCCACCGATGTCGAACAGGGCGTGCTGCACGTCGATGAGCACTTCGCGGACCGCGTCGGGCAGCGGTTGGACCAGGATCAGGGCGATATGGCTGTTGAGTTCATCGACTTCACCCATGGCCTCGATTCGCGGGCTGTCTTTCTCGACCCGGGAACCATCCGCCAGCCCGGTACTGCCGGCATCGCCGGTGCGGGTATAAATTTTCGATAATCGGTGTCCCATCGCATCACTCCGGTGGCGGGCTCTCAGGCCGTGTACAGGGTATAGCCGCCGATGAGAATAAAGCCCACACCGGCGATATACGAGAGCAGCGTTTCGCTCAGGTAGTGGGACAGGGCGCTGCCTGCCAGCAACCCGATGGCCGAGGCCACCACCAGAGCCGCCGAGGCCGCAAAAAATACCAGCAGTTTGCCGGACTCCTTGTCGGCGGCGAACAGCATGGTCGCCAATTGCGTCTTGTCACCCAGTTCGGCAATCAAGACCGTGGCGAATACGGTTGTAAACAGCTTCCAGTCCATGTCCGGCTTCCTTGTTTTGATTTACACTACATTTTGCCACGTTCAGGAGGTTGGAATGAAACTGCTGTTTCTGTGCACGGGTAATTCCTGCCGGTCGCAGATGGCTGAAGGCTGGGCGAGAAAATTCGCGCCACCGCACTGGCGGATTGCATCGGCGGGCATCGAAGCACATGGCCGTAATCCCCACGCCATTGAAGTGATGCGCGAGGCGGGTGTGGATATCTCCGATCAGGCCTCCACCCGGCTCAGCGACGCCATGCTCCAGGAGGCTGATGTTCTGATCACGGTCTGCGGCCATGCCGATGAGCACTGCCCGGTCGTGCCGCCGGGGATCCGCAAGGAACACTGGCCGTTGCCCGATCCGGCCAGAACCACGGGCAGCGAGGCTGCAATCCTGGGCGCCTTTCGTGATGCCCGCGATGATATCCGCCGCCGGGTGCTGGAACTGATCGAGCGCCTGGAGCATGATCAGCCATCCTCATCCTGATGGTCCCTTGCGGTGATCGTGGGCCAGCAAGGCGGCTTCGACGCGATTGCGGACCTGGAGTTTTTGCAGAATGTTGGTCATATAGTGTTTAACGGTCTTTTCCGTAATGGCCAGTTCCAGGCCGATTTCCTTGTTGCTTAATCCCTTCGCCACCAGTTTAAGAATTTGATCTTCGCGGTGGGTCAAGTCAGCGAGCAGGTCCTCGCCGGTGTTTGCCGATTGTGCCTTGTCCCGCGCCAGCAAACGGGCAGCCAAACCGGGGGACACGTAAGAATCCCCCCTGCTGATGTTCTTCACCACCTCAATTAATTCGGGACCGCCGATACCTTTGAGGATGTAACCCCGGGCTCCCGCCTGGAGTGAATTCACCACATCATCATCGTCTTCGGAGACCGTCAGCATGATGGACTTGATCACCGGAAAGGCCGTGGCCAGAGTCCGCGCCGCATTGATTCCGCCTCCGGGCATGCTGATATCCAGCAACATGATATCTGGCAGTACCTCCAGAGCCAGCCGGTAAGCATCCGCGGCGCTGGCACCTTCGGCAATGACCTCCAGTTCCGCATCAGCGTTAATGGTATTGGCGACCCCGTTGCGAAACAGCGGGTGATCGTCAATCAGGACAATACGCACTGTGTCGGCCATATCAGCTTTCCATATCCATCACGAAAAAACGCGCGGACACCCGGGTGCCGTCCTCAATCGAACTTTCCAAATTGAAAAATCCCCCCAGGCTCTCAATGCGCTCACGCAACCCCGACAACCCCAGGCCGGTGCTGGCCGGGAGTACCGTCCCGACATCAAAACCAGGGCCTGAATTCTCGATCAGCACATCGATGGCATTATCCGTATAGGTCGCGGTGACCCGGGCGCTGCTGGCGCCGGCATGGAGAAAGGCGTTGTTGAGGGACTCCTGAATCAGACGGTAAAAACAGATGTTCAGGGGCTGCCCGACCTGCTCCGGCAACGCTTCAATTTCCCGCTCCACCTCAATTCGGGTACGCCGCTCCTGGCTGTCTATCGCTTTATTCAGAACCTCGGCCAGGCTCAGCCCCTCAAGTTCAGGGAGAGCCAGCCCCGCGGATATATCACGAATTTCCTGGAGCGCGTCACTGAGTGCGCGTTCGATGGGCGAGATTTCGTCCACCTCGCCGGGTGAAGCCGTGCCACCCGTGTGCGCCATGGAACGCAGGGTGCCCAGTTTCAATAGTGCCAGACCTAATAATTGCGCCGGACCATCGTGTAAATCAGCACCGATCCGGCGCAGGAATCGCTCGTTGATCTCCGTGGTGCGCATGGAGGCGCGTGCCACCCGGCGGCGCAGATCGGAAAGCTGCACAATCCGTTCTTCAAGCTTGCCCCGCTGAGCGGCTATGGTATGGCTGCCCTTGCGCACGAGGCCGGACAACAACACAAACATGGCAAGGGTTACTCCAGCCACCAGAACCCAGCTTTTCATCCGGGTCTGCAGCAGTTCCTGCTTCATGCGGTCCGCGGTTTCATAAAACTCGCCCACCGCAATGATCCGGCCGCTGCCGGCTTCGCGGATGGGACTGTACATTTCCAGCAAAGGATGCCGGGCACCGCGTTCAAGGATGTCCTCTTCATCTTCCAGGGTGTCGAACTCGGAGGTAATGGTGCCCTGCCAGGCGCGCTCGAGATGCGGTGTTACCGGGAATCGCTTGCCGATCGTTTCCGGGTGGCTGCTGTAGGCGATGACTCCACCGGGCTTCCAGATCTTGAAGGACACGATGCGTTTACCGCTGGAGGTGTTGTTCATGAGGTTTTTCAAGCGGGCCTGGGCCGGCTCGGACAGCGTCCCGCCGGTTGCCAGATCCTGGACCAGTGGCGCCACGAAACTGTCCATGTACAGTGCGGTCGAGGTCGCGGTAAATTCGCTGACGCCCTGTTCAATCGTATCCGCGACCCAGCCGCCGATCACCAGCATCCCCGGCACCAGAACCGCGGCGCTGGCAAGCATATACTGCCTGGACAGGCTGAGATCCCGCCAGCGCTCAACCAGCGTTTGCAGCCATTGCCTGATCCGGTTATGCATCTGGTTACTATACGCTGGAGCCCAGCGGTCGGACATGCGGACCAAGGTCCAATCGCCTTTCAGACCAGGGTCGCTGGCGCCTGCCCATAGCCACGCCACTCACAGGATTCGCAGCACCTGGTAACACGCTTAGGGTATCGGTTTGCACCGCCAGCCCCGGACCATGGGCTGAAGCCGGCGGGGACCTCGGGGCCGGAATCGGTCCGCACAAGGTACCTGTTGAGCGCTGCCTGCCTGGGTAGTATTGGAGCCCGAATTTAACTTCTTCAATGGCTCCAATCGACTCACAGCAGAGGAAACACAATGCCTCGTTTCGCACTACAACAAACCAGTCCCAGTCTTCCTGGGCAGGCTCAACCCAGCCCCCTGCCCGCCCGGCGGGTCGCCGCGGCGAAAGCGGCCTACAGCACCCGGCGGGTGGACCTTGAATGCGCAACGCAACTGCTGGGCGGTTGCATCGCACCACAGGCCGGGGATCTGGTGCTCGCGCGGGTCCTCAAAATTGGCCAGCACCAGCGTATCGAACAGCCCACAGGGCGCCGTGCCGCCCTGTATGAAGGCGACGAAGTGATCGTCTGTTACGCGACCCGCTATGCACCTGATCAGTTCGAGGCTTATGTGCCGGAAGATCTGGGCCCCTGTGATCTGGTCGCCGCGGGCGGGGTGGCGGCCAACTGCGTCTCCCGGCATAACAGCATGAAAAGCCCGACCCGCCTGCAACCCCTGGGCCTGCTGGCCGACGCCAATGGCGTGCACCTGAACCTGTGGGACTGGAGGTTGGCCCCGGCTCCCAGTCCCCTGCGCCGGCCCCTGACCATCGCGGTGCTGGGAACCATGATGAATGCCGGCAAAACCACCTGCGCCGCGGATCTGGTGCATGGCTTCAGGCAGCGCGGCTGGCGGGTAGGCGCCGCCAAGGTAACCGGCACCGGAGCGGGTGGCGACCGCTGGGCCAATATTGACGCGGGCGCCGAACGCGTGATCGATTTCACCGATGCGGGTGTGGCATCGACATTCGGTCTGAAGCCACAAGCCGTCGAAGATATCTTTATCCACCTGAACAATCATCTGGCCAGCACCGGACTTGATGCAGTCGTACTGGAAGTCGCCGATGGGCTCAGCCAGCGCGAGACCGCGACACTACTGTGCAGTGAAAAGTTTCAGAACCTGTGCGATGGGATCCTGTTCGCCGCTGGCGATGCCTATGGCGCCCTCGGTGGGGTACGGTTTCTGCAACAGCAGGGCCTCAATGTAGTAGCGGCGGGTGGCAAGCTGACCGCCTCAGCACTGTCGGTGCTGGAGGCACAACAATTGCTGGAAATCCCGGTGCTGGACTCCCGGCAATTGCGTAGCGGGACCTGGCCTGGGCTCGAGGCGTTGCAAACCCCGGGTCCAGCACAGACGCTGGAAACACCGAACCTGCTGAACGCTTAAGAAGTGCCGGACAGTGTCATGACACTCCCCCTCATCTTTAACCACAAGCGCCGCGCTCACTTTATAACCCTGGTACTGGTGGCCATCGCCCAGGCCACCCTGGCCGCGGTCTCGGTATGGGTTGTGAAATACCTGTTCGATTTCATTGTGACCGCTGGAGACGGGCACTGGGGACAACGGCCTTTGCTGGCCATGGGATATTTAATCAGCGCCGCCGTGCTGCTGGGCGTCCTGCGCAGCCGCGAGCGCATCGAGGCCGAGGCCCTGGGCCAGAGCTATGCGCACGCGGTACGCATGCGCCTCTATGATCGCCTCGGGGCCATGCCGGTGCGGGAACTCCAGGCCCGCAGCCGTGGTGGCCACCTGTTGCGTTTCGTGGGGGATTTGAGTGCCCTGCGGCAGTGGATCAGTCTCGGGCTGGCGCGCCTGGGCGTGGCCCTGATCCTGGCGGCCGTGTCACTCACCGTGCTGGCTTTCATCAATCCGCTGATCGCACTGACGGTAGCCACGATAACTGCTGCCGGAACCCTGGCCGCCCTCGGCCTGGGCCAGCCGTTGCATCAGGCCACCCGCCAGGCCCGGCGCTGCCGGGCGCTGCTGGCGGCGGACATCAATGAACGCATCACCCTGATGCCGGTCGTTCAGGTCTTTTCCCAGGTCCGCCGGGAACGTGGCCGGCTGGTACGAAAAAGCCGCGGCCTGCGCGACGCAATGCTGGCCCGGGCCATGGTCATCGGCAAACTGCGAGGCACGACCCAGGCCCTGGTCAGCCTGGCCGTGGCGCTGATACTCGGCGCCGGCGCCCTGGAAGTCGGCGCGGGGCGGGCGACCCCCGGCGCGGTGGTGGCAGCACTCTCGGTTTTGGGTGTGTTGACGCCGGCCCTGCGCGACCTGAGCCGGGTGTATGAATACTGGCACGCCTACCGGGTTGCCATGGATCGGATTCGCAATTATCTGGGATCCGCTTCCGGGTCGCTTCCCGGCAAGGCCCTGCCGCCGCTACGCCAGGGCCCCGGAGTCATTGAACTGCGCGATGTCAGCCTCGGCGACAGCGTGAAAAACCTCAGCGTCACCGCCAGTGCCGGAACGGTAGTAGCCATCGTCGGTGCCAATGGCGCCGGCAAGTCCACTTTATTGTCTTTGCTTGCGGGGCAGATCAAACCCGAGGGAGGCCGGATCCTGCTGGACGATCAGGATATTCAACACTACAGCAGTGCCTCCCTGCGAGGCCTGATCGGCATGGTGGGCCCCGACCTGCCGCTCATGCGTGGCAGCATATTGCGCAATCTGCGCTACCGGTGCACGACGGCCAGCGAGGCGGAACTCCAGCGGGTCCTCGACATTTGCGGTATCGGAAACTTTCTCGAATCCCTGCCGAAAGGCCTGATGACCCGGGTGGTGGAAGGCGGCCTCAACCTGTCCACCGGCCAGCGGCAGAAAATTTCCCTGGCCCGGGCTCTGCTGGGCCGACCGGCCATATTACTGCTCGACGAGGCGGACGCGGAACTGGATAACCCTTCCCTGGAATACCTGCGGCGGGTTCTGAAGGGCCACAATGGCACGGTGCTGATGGTCAGCCATCGTCTGGAACAGATTCTCAGTGCCGACTACATCTGGCATCTCGCCGCTGGCAAACTCATCGCCTCGGGCCCGGCCCGGCCGTTGTATGAACAGCCCGGACCCACCCGCGAACTGTTATTGCACTCCCTGGAACAGGTTGCCTGAAGGCCCTGGCGCCAGCATCAACAGGACGAACCCATGAATGCCCCCCTGCAACTGCAGACTGACAACACGGCTTGCGATGGACCGACCGGCCATCGCATCCGCTATCGAACCACCCGCGGAAGCACAAAAATTTCCTATTATCTGTCCACCCCGAAATCCTGGTCTGAGGGTTTGCGGGTGCTGGTCTCGGTGCATGGGATCTCCTTCAATGCCGCTGAACACGCCATGCACTTCTCTCGTCTTTGCCAGCAACTGGGCCTGGTGCTGGTGGCGCCGGTATTTGCCGCCGCGGACTTCCCCCGCTATCAGCGGCTGGGCCTGAGCACCCACCAGCCAGGTCCACGGGCGGATCTGGCCCTGGATGCGGTACTCGAGGATGTCACCAGGCTGACCGGTGCGGATACCACACGTTTCCATCTGTTTGGTTATTCCGGCGGCGGCCAGTTTGCGCACCGCTACGCCATGCTGCATCCGCGGCGGGTGATTCGTGCCGTCCTCGGCGCGCCCGGCTGGTATACCTTCCCGGACCGCACCACGGCCTACCCCCGGGGTTTGCGCTGGACCCGGCAACCTCCTGTCACGGGCCTTGATGCCCAACACTACCTGCGGGTGCCCATGGCCGTGTTCGTGGGTGAACACGACTGTTACCGGGATCCGGCCCTGAACCGATCGGCACGAATCGATCGGCAACAGGGTTACACCCGGGTCGATCGCGGACAACGCTGGATCAGCGCCATGCGCCGGGCAGCACGGGCCAGCGGTCTCGACACCGAGTATCGGTTCGGCCTGCTGCAACACTGCGGCCACTCGTTTCTGGACAGCATGGTGAAAGGGCACCTTGGGCACCAGGCCCTGAATTTTCTGCTCCACAACCAGCCACCGCCCGCCTCCCGTCCCCCGGCCAGAAACTGGACCGTGTTTGCATCCTGATTTTCCCACCTGAACTTCGGTCGAGCAGGCAACTCTCGGGTTGCCCATAGGCTAAACTTGCCTGTAGAACTGATAGAATTTCCCAATCCGGAGTCTGGAATCATCATGAAAGTCTGGTTGTACACCGCATTGCTGCTGATACTGTCACTACCGGCGGCCCACGCTGACTATGATTCCGCAACCGCGGCTTATAACAGCGGTGATCGCACCGCCTCGTTCCTGGAATTCAAACGTCTGGCGGCAGGTGGTCATGTCAAGGCCCAGTTCATGCTCGGCACCCAGTACCTGAATGGTGAGGGAGTCTTGCAGGATTTCGTGCAGGCCCATAAATGGTTCAATCTCGCCGCCTCCGCCGGCCACCCCCTGGCCGCTGAATACCGCGATCGGGTGGCGGCGCGGATGACCCGCGCACAGGTGGCGCAAGCCCAGCAACTGGCACGTCAATGGAAGCCCGACAAAGGCCGCCAGAGCGCCGCTGCTGAAGCGCCCGTGGAGACTGTGGCACAAGCCCCCAGCAGCCCGGCGGTTGCGGCCGCCCCCGCCACCAGGGCGGGCAATACCGTGGCCCGTATCCAGCGACTGCTCAATGCCAACGGTTATGACGCCGGACCCGCCGATGGCAAGTCCGGGCGCAAAACCCGTGAAGCCATACGCCGCTACCAGGCCGACAGCGGCCTGTTTCAGGATGGCGAACCCAGTCCCTCGCTGCTGACCTTCATGGAAGCGCAATTTCCACAGGATTCCGCCACCGGTACCAGCACACCAC
>Ga0114931_10007035_pt1 | contig 13790 bp, 11 predicted proteins | sample 2SBtaG_FD_89579 | JGI IMG/M metagenome (GOLD analysis project Ga0114931, IMG submission 89579) | Deep subsurface microbial communities from Kolumbo volcano to uncover new lineages of life (NeLLi) - 2SBTROV14_V59a metaG | ecosystem: Environmental > Aquatic > Marine > Volcanic | place: Kolumbo...
AGTGGCATACGACTAGATACTAAAGAAGTAGAAGTTTGGATTAGAAATAATAATATAAATTTAAAGACAGAAGTAGGTCAAATTTTATTTATGTTGAGATTCTTATAATATTGACTTATATAATGAAATAGTGTATTATTTAGTCGTTTTAGTTCTGGTGTTAAAAGCCAAGTATTGGTGTTTTAATATGAAGATTAGAAATGTATAATGTTGTCATATTCATACAAAATATAGCCACAATCCCAAATTTTATTATTGCTTCTTATGACGGAGGACCTTTTTAAATTTTTATTTACTATATACCATTTTTTTGGATCAATGTTAATCTTTTTCTTAAATCCTACATTCAAATAGAAGTCTTGTTTGCCAAACCTTTTATCAACTTTAACAATTATTTTTTTAGTATTATAATCTTTTATAAATTTTAAAAGTAATAATTTTTGGTAATTTGAAATATTTTTAATAGTACAAGTTCTTGTTATTTCCCAATCTTCTTTATGTTTTAAAAATGACATAATTGATAATAAAATTTCATTATGAAAAATTCCATAACTAATAGCATTTTTACATTCACCATTTAAATGGTTTTTAAAAAGAAAAGAACTTGCTAACTTTGAATCTACTTTTTTAATTTTAATATTTTTCAAATTAATTTTATTTGTTAATTTATTTTTAATTAAATTTTCAATTATAGTTTGATTACTAATATATTCATCTTCAAATATGGTTATTAAATCTATATTTTTTTTCTTACATAGATCATATTTTAGTAAGTGATATTTATGGTCTTTGCCTGCTTTTTCAGAGTGCCAGAATAGACCACAATATTCTATTCCAATTTTAAGTTTTGGTATGTAAATATCTATTTCTAATTTTCCAGATTTAGAAAATGGGGAATTTAATTGTGATCTGTCACCTAGCCTAATTTCATAATTTGGTAGTATTTCTTTAACTAATTTAAATAATTTTAGTTCATTTTGGCTATGAGAAATAGTAGTCCTACAAGTTTGACATAAATCTTTTCTAAATTTGTCTTTTTGTAATTTTTGTCGGGTGATAGTGAAATATGAGTCACATTTATTGCATTTCAGTTTAAGAAAATGATTTTGGTATGACCCAATCAGTGAACAATTTGCTAGATTTAAAAACTTATCATATCTTTTTCTAGATTCTATTTGAATTTTATATAATTTGTTTTTTTTAGAATCTATCATTTTTCTAATAGATTCTTTGGACATTGTTTTCTTTGGTCTGCAATTTTTGCACATATCTTTTTTAAAATTATGTTTTTGTAATTTATTTTTAGATATATAAAATTCTAAATGACATTTATTACATTTAATAAAAATTTTATTATCACTATAACTAGACAATAAAGAGCAATTAGCTAATTTTAGAAAATTATCATACCTTTCTATTGTAGATTTTTTTAATTTTTGTTTATTTATTTTATTTTTTATCTTGTAAGTTTTGCCTTTATTCCATGGAATTTTATTTTTTAATTTAGAAGAAATTAATTTCTTTGTTTTTTTAGAGTGTCTCCAATTTTTTCTTATTTTTCTTTGTTTCAATTTAACTTTTAATATAGGTGATATCAAAGTATCTATATTAAAAGTTAATTTATATTGTTCTGTTGTGAAATTATGCGTTTTCAAATGACTATTTGTAATTTGGTATTTAAATGCTTTATTGCAAATTTTACATTTTATCATTATGATTTTGCCATTCAAATAAAGAGTATCCACAATCATAATAAGAAAATGTGTCATGTATAGCACTACGTATTATAGGTGGAATATTTTTTGAAAATAAAAAAGAATTATAGTTTTCGTTAGGCCATAAATTATCAATTTTATGAATAACACTTTTTGGCTTATAATTATTAATAAAATACTCAATGACAAGAGAATTATCTATGTTTTTAATTAATGTATTTCTTTTTATTTCCCAGATATTATTTTTATTTGTTAATGAAATAACAGATATTATTTCTTTTTTGTTAACTAAAGCTAAGTTTAAATCAAAATTATCTTTTCCTTTGATATTATACTTATCATGAACTTTGTTTGCTTCACTGTCTTTTATTTCTTTGATAGTAGTATTACTAATTAATACTTTATTATCTAGCAACAATTTTAAATTATGTTTTACTACATCCTTTTTATTATCCCAAGTATGCTCAAAAATAGTGATTAATTTATATCCTTTTTTCTTCATAGAAATTAATTTATTTAAATGATAGTTTTTGTTCACTTTTGAAGTTGAGTGCCAGTATAGTCCATTAAACTCTATTGCTAATTTCTTATCTGGTATAAGTATATCTATTTCATAAGGTTTTATTATTTTTCTATCATTTTCTACTATTTTTCCTTTATATACTTCTTTTATATATTCAAATACTTCTTTTTCTTTAAGGCTACGTCCTCCTAGCTTTTTATGTACATTTGAACAAACTACACATGGAGTATTAAATTTTTTAATTCTATATCGTATTGTTTCCCAAGGCATTTGCTCAATATTCAAACAAGTTAAGCATTTAAATTTTATTATTTTGCAAGGATTTTTAAATTTATTTAATTTATTAATAGAAGGATCTATAATTTTTATTATTTTTATAAATGAGTTGGTTTTTTGGTTAACTAAATTTTTAAAATTATTAAGTGATTGTTTTTTAAATTCTTTTGTTTTTGTAAAATGATCAACGCCATATTTTTTCTTATAAGTTTTCTTTCTTTTATCTAAATATTTGGAAGTTTGGGAAGGCCATTCAACTCCATATCTAATTAGCATGGTTTTTGTTTTTTTGTTTTTTATTCCTTCTAAATAGGAAATATGTTCTACTCCATATTTTTTTAAAACTGTTCTTTTTCTTTTTTCATTGATGTTTATCATTAAGCCTAATTTCTTTTTTAATTTCATAGAACAAGAAGTAGAACAAGTATTAGTATATCCATTTGACTGACCATAAAATTTTAATTTTTTATTGCATATTTTGCATTTTGGTATATTTTTTATGTTATTCATTAATAGAAATACTTGTTCATTTATTGGTAAGTTGGGCCAAATATTATTTAAAGTATCTACATAATTTTGTTCTTTTTTGATATTTTTAGTCCAATATGTTTTTGAAACTCCAGAAAGATATTTTTTATTTCTTTTGATAATAAAGTCATAACTACTCCTATTACGTTATGATATAACCTTAAAAAGAAATAGTCAATAAAATTATGCTGGTAAAGTAGCGCCTTGATTAAGGACCCTAATTGGTATGAATATAAATTCGACAGCTTTTTCAGGTATTATTGCTATATCAACCCATAATTCAGATCTATCAACACGCTCAGGAGTATTATTTGTCTCATTGGATATGCTGGCGAAGTCTATTAATGCCCTTCTTGCTACTAGATCTCCTAAAAATCTATCAAATGTCAATTTAATAGAGTCTCTTGTGTTCTGATCATTTGGCTCGAAAATAAAAGGCTTAGAAAGAATGTCTAAGTTAAATCTTAAGAAATTAACTAATCTATCTACGTTAATTCTATCTAAAGCACTAGTAACAGGATGCAAAGATTTTTGTCCAAATACCACTAACCCTCTTCCAGGTATAAAAGCAATTGGGTTAATCTTATTAACCTGTAATATATCTCTTTGTGCTTGGCTTAACAATACTGGCTGAAATTCTTCTTCGGATGTTAAATATCCTACTGACGCAGCATTTGAAACAACTCCTCTATTAAATCCTGCTGGAGCAAACCAAGGAAATGATACTTGATCACTAAATGCTATAGTACGTAATGCTATAGTACTAGGAGGAACCATTATTTCAAATCCATCGGTATTAGTGGATAATCCCCAAGGATAATATAGCCCTGCAAATGTATCAGCGGTTGTAAGACCTTCTTCTGAATTACTTGGGGCAAGTGCTGTATTTGTAGCCCAATTTTGAACTTGACTTGTAACTAATCTAGGAGGAGTATCTGCTACTATAAATGCTAATTCTTTTTTATCTTTGTTAAGAGTTACCATTTCATCTAGTAATTCAACATATCCAGGCGCAGCTATTAAATTAAAGTTAATAGTTTCTGCTCTAACATCATCATTACTTGAAATAGACTCTGCTAGTGCTCTAACTATTACGTTTCTTTGCGCTTTCCTTCCCATAAAAGGACTACCATCTACTCTATTTCCACTATTATTAACAAATCTTGCAACATCAGTTGCTGCTATAGGTGGAAAGGGAGTACTATCTCCAAATACTGTGTTACCTACTGTATATGTAGTCCCTACAAACTGGGTAAATAAAGTAGATTTATATTCTTTAACATTTTGGGTACTAACCCTAGTATTAAATAATAACATTCCTGTTGGAAATGCCAATGGATCAGAAACATCTGGATCAACAAAATCTGAATTCATTAATGCAGTATCATCTGTACTAAACGCAGGGAAAATAGTTGTGCCAACAGTAACTGATAAAGGTCCTGCATCTTGTCTAGCATCAGCAAAAACAATGCCAAAAGGAGTAGTTTGATCCGTATTATCTATTAATTCAAAAAGTAATGTAGAAGCATTAAATCTTTTTATAACTGGATAGTTTTCTAAATCTGAAGTATCTACCCAAAGATCGTTTGCTATTAGTGGGGTTCCATCTGTTTGTGTAGTTGGTTCACTCCCTGATAAAATAATATCTGCTCCGGGAAACACATTGTTGTACCCTTGCCAATCTGAGCCAGAATTAACCATAATATCAACTTTAAAATCTGCATTATACCAAAGCGTTCCGTCTGCTGGCGCAGTTGTTGGTTGAGTAAATTTTGCTTCATAAACTAATATGTCCCAATTTGAAGTTAGACCAGCAGTTAAACCTAAATCTGCTAAAGGTGTACCAGTAATATCAGCTAATCCTATGGATTCTCCTGCAGTATTAGTTAATGTTAAAAATCCACCAATATTAGAAGCTACTATATTAGATAGTCCTGCACTGTTAATTACTGTTACTAAACTAGTTAAGTCAGCAGCAGTCGTTGTTATTGTAACAGCAGGATTAATGCCAGAAGTAATAGAAAATTGATCGGATACTGTTAATGTGGGTGTTATAACTGTTCCAGCTACTATTACTGACTGATTACCCTTCCATCTTTTTATTGTGTGTAATGCTGTTCCATCTCCTGCTACATCATATTGTATATATAATGTGCCTGCAGCAACACTAGTACCTAAAACACTAGTGGCGGTGTTGTCATCTGCAAAAAATAAAGAACTTTTACTTACAAATGCGTTAACTGTAGTATCAAATTTACTAATAGCATAACTTGCCCCACCATTTGGTGTAGTTGTTTTAATGTATACATCTCCGACTGCAGATGTTGCAGGTATTTGTGTATGTGGAGCAAAAAATAAGTTATTACCTGGGAAAGTAGTAGCAGTAAAGCCCAGGTCTTCTACAGGTGTTCCAGTAGTATCTGCTAACACTATGTCTTTACCTGCAGTGTTAGTTATTTGTAATGCTGTGCCAGATACAGCAGCTATAATATCAGTTATAGAAGCATTATTAATGTCCGGTGCCGCAGCAGTGGCATCAGTTGCAGTTAATGTCACAGCAGACCCGTTAATAGTAAAAGAGTCTGAAGGAATAGTATTTGGGTTACTTGAACCTGTAATAACAGTAGGCGTTGCAGCTTTCCAATCTGCAGAACCAACTAAATACCATCTAGTTACTGTTGTTAAATCTGGAGCTGTAATAGTAATTCTTTCAAATATTTTATTATCAGTTCTAAAAGTAACTACTGCAAAATCTCCATCTGAACCAACGCTTGGTAAAGGAACATCTGCAACTATAGATCCAGAAAAAACTCCAGCAAAATCACCAATAGCATCATATGTTGTAGAACCAGTAAAAGAATTCTTATCTAAAACTGTGACAGTTTTTTTATCAAAAGCTAGACCAGGAACAACGTTTCCATTTCCTCTAAATAATCCCCAATCAGTTGTAGTCAAATCTAACCAGTAAGTGCCATTTAGTGGTAACCCAACTGGCGGTGTGGAAGAAGTTGTTAATTGTTCTAAATCAACATCTGATCTAACTATGAATACTCTGTTGGCAATACCTAAAAATGAAAAAGCTGCTTGAAGTCCATATTCATTTAATTCATTTCCATGTAATGGTGTTCCATTAGATGTAACAAATATAGGATCTCCAAACATTTGTACTAATTCTCGTTGACTTGAAATATCTACTACTTTTTTAGCGTTTGTTTTAAGAGTACCTGACGCTATGGAAGATGATGTAGATCCTCCTGTTCCAGGTACTACTTTATTTTCTCTTGTGGCAATTAATATTAAAGGAGTTGTCCCTTGGGTAGCTCCCACAAAAAAACTTTCATCTATAACAGTAATATCTACACCAGGTGAAAGCAAAATTCCCATAATTTACTCCTATTTTTTTACTTTACTTATCAAAATATTATTTTTTTGATATCATACTTATATACATATTTATGTTAAATTTGAAAAAAAGTGGATTTTTGTAGTGTGAATTCATATAAAAACATGATTATTTTTAATCTATTAATACTTGTTAATCATTTCTTATTAATTTCTCTGCTAGTTGTCTTACTTTGTCTGTTATTGCTGATTTAGGCTTAATATTATATATTGCATATCTATTCTGATTTACTGCAGTTAGCTGTACTTTTTCTGATGGATTATTAATATACTGTATTGTTTTACCATTTTGCGATACTACAGCCAACTGTACTCTTTCTGATGGATTTTTTATGTCTATTATTGAATAACTGTTTTGTTGCACGGCCGCTAACTGTACTCTTTCTGATGGGTTTTTAATACGTTTTATTGCATATCCATTCTGATTTACTGCAGCTAACTGTACTTCTTCTGATGGATTTTTTATGTCTATTATTGAATAATTGTTTTGTTGCACGGCCGCCATCTGTACCTTTTCTGATGGGTTTTTAATATGTTTTATTGCATATCCATCCTGATTTACTGCAGCTAACTGTACTTCTTCTGATGGATTTTTAATACGCTTTATTACATATCCATTTTGACTTACTGCAACGATTTGTACTTTTTCTGATGGATTTTTAATATATCCTATTATATATCCATCCTGCTTTGCTGCAGTTAATTGTACTTTTTCGGATGGATTTTTAATAAATTCAATAGCATGACCGTTCTGACTTACTGCAGTTAACTGTACTTCTTCTGATGGGTTTTTAATATACTGTATAGCATATACATCTTTCTTTACTACTTTTAATTGTTCTTCCTCTGTAAATTTTATGTTATTAAATACCCAGGGATATTTTTTATCAAAAAGTTCAAAATTTACTTCTTTATCTTGTTCATCCATAAGTTGTAATTCTTGAAAATGAAACTGGAATTTCCTCCCATCTTTAGGTAAGATGACATATAATTTTCCTTTTTTATTGTAATAATTAAAATAATTCTTACTTTCTGTAGATGCAGTGCACCACCTTGTTTGTCTACCAAGAAAACAAGAAGCTTTTTCTGTAAAAGGAATAAGTATTTTTCCTTCTGCTCCATCATATACTACTTTTATTTGTGATTTTATTTTTTCTAGTTCTTGTTTCTTTATTTCTTTTCCAGAAGTTAGATCTTTCATATGTGGCTTAATTATATCATATAAGTTTTCATATTTTATCTGATTTATATCTTTTTGTTGGATCTTATTTTGTTGTTTTAGTTTAGTAAAAACAACTAGGTCTTCTTTTGTTTTGTATAGGTCTTCAAGGAATCTATCTTTATTTGTATTATTAATATAATTTTTTATTAGCCACTGTAGGTATATCTTTTTCTTTGTAGGATCATTATTTAATAACCTTTCAAAGATGCTAGTAGTAATTTCATCTTCATATTTATTTCTAAGGAAATCAAGCCTATCTTCTAGCAGAAATACTATTTCATTTATTTTCATTTTTTAATTTCTCTGCTAATTGTTTTACTTTGTCTGTTATAGCTGATTTAGGTTTAATATTATATATTGCATATCTATTCTGATTTATTGCAGCTAACTGTACTTTTTCTGATGGATTATTAATATACTGTATTGCTTTACCATTTTGCGATACTGCAGCTAACTGTACTTTTTCTGATGGGTTTTTAATATAGTATAGGGTTTTTCCATTCTGATTTACTGCAGTTAACTGTACTTGTTCTGATGGATTTTTTATATAATTTAAGGCATTTTCATTCTGATTTATTGCAGCTAGCTGTACTTTTTCTGATGGATTTTCAATAAATTGTATTGCATATCCATCCTGACTTACCGCAGCTAACTGTACTTTTTCGGATGGATTATGTATCCAATAGATAGCATCCCTATTAAATTTAACTATTTTTATTTTAATTGGTTCTGGTATAGATATACCTTTGTCTGTAAGAATTTTAATCAATTTTGGGTCTTCTTTAATTGCAGTGAACAGCACCCTAGCTGATGGAGTAATTCCTTTTTCAATTATATTAAGAATTACTGAAGGTGCACTTATTATCGCTGCTACTTGGACTTTTTCTGATGGAATAATTCCTTTTTTAAGTATATCATTTATTAATCGCCAATTTTGTTTAACTGCCGCTAACTGCGCTTGCTCTGATGGATTTTTAATATGCCATATTGCCATTCCATCTTTTTTCACCGCAACTAATTGTACTTTTTCTGAAGGATTTTTAATATATTCAATATATTTAGGAAAGTAAAATACTAGATATTCTTTAACTTCTTCTGAAGGACTTTTTATTAATTTAAATAGTATAGGATAATTTAGTAATATGTTTATTTGTTCTTTTTCTGACTTTGAGTTTATATCTTTATATTTAGAAAATAGAGGTCTTAATGACTCTACTTTATTTCTAATTCTACCAATTAATTTAAAAGCTGTAACATTAAAAAATATTGCTTGTATTTTTTCATTTTCATGAATAATTCCTTGACCTTTTTTGTCAGAAATAGCTTTATATCCCAAAATATTTCTGAATATCCAATTCCAAGCATGTTGTGATTTATTTTTTTTTATTTCAATAGAAATTAGCCTAGTTATATTCCAAAGATATCCCCCTGGATTTTTAACAAGTGCCTCCACTTTCCCTTCCATTATTATATTTAATATACTTTTATCTTTAAAGTTATGGTCTTTAAGAAAGGTTTTTAGTTTGATTATATCTGTTTTTAAATCATTATGAGTATAATTACTTAATTCCATCACTTGATTTGATTTAAATATATTAATATATTTTCTATCTCCAGCGTATGGTACACTAAGCGTATTTTCCTGATATTTAATATATTTCCATATTTCTTTTAATGGATATGAATATATACCAACAGGGGTATCAAAATTTGAAATTGGATTAACGCCGGCTTTGCTTATATTAGTGAAATTAATATAAATATTATCTTCATTATGATATGGTAATAGTTGTTCATAAGCAGTTTTTACTTTTTGTGATGGGTGTTTAGGATTTCTTCTTTTTTCTTTTAAAAGTACTTCATTTATTTTCATTTTTCTATTAAAGTAGGATATGAAAAAAATATATATAATTTAGCATTTTCACTTTCTACAGGAATACCTATATCTTTTTTAAATGGTATGGTTTTTCCGAATAATACTGGCTTTTTACCATCAAAATATTTTTCAGAGTATTTATACTTTCTAAAGTAAATATCTCCAGATGCTTCAAATTTACTATTTTTTAAAAAATCTTTATTTTTTATTTCCTTTAATTTCATTTATATAACCTTTGTAAAATCTTTCATAAATATTTTTACTTCTTTTATATATTCATCTTTGAGTTTGTCTCTATAATGATCAAAATTCCAAGGTATATTAGTAATTTTTAATTTAGAAGAATTTTTAGAATAAACTTGCGCTTTATATACCATAGAAGGATCTGCTATTAATCTAACATATTTAATGGTAGTATCGTATAAACCTTCTTCATAGAAATCTATTTTTTTAAGGTCTAGCAAAGATAAATTAAAAACTAAAATTCCCTTAGTTATTCCATCTCCTTTTTTTAAAGCAGGGTACACTTCATTTTTTACTTTCATAGCTATATAGCCAGATAAATATGCCCGCTTTACATCTTTTTTGTTTACTTTTCTACCTAAAACCGTTTCAAGTACATCTAAATCTCTCATAGATCCAAAATTAAAAAAGTTTTTAGTAACTGATATATTTTCTATTTTTTCTAATAATATTTCATTTATTTTCATTGTATTGATATTTATCACCGCCGATCCAAAACCGCATTCCTTTAGGGGTGTGGTAGTTCACAAAACTATACCAAGAAGTTATTAAATGAATATTTTTCAGAAATATTAAATTTCTTAGGAAATAATAATTTTTTATTAGTAATGGGTATAGGAGACCAATTAGAATGAGTACTAGGTGTATCTCCCAAATATTGATTAGCTATTGACAAAATAAATTCATGGTCTATATCTTCTGGTTCTATATAACCTAAGTTAGGATATTTTAGTATCCACGCAATTCCGGCAATAACTCCTGCTGCTACTGGTAGTTCAGTTGCATTAGTGAAAGGTAATAAACTTCTAGCTTCTTCTATACTTAATTGTGTGCCGGTCCACCATGCTCCAAAATTATCACCCATTAAAAAAGATCCTAATTCATCTATACCAGATATAACTTCTGAAGTAACCAATCTATTATGTTTTTGTAAATTGTAATCATTCATACGCATTTCATCTACACTATTAATGGCTCCATCACATGGTTTATATACATAATGTACTGTTGGACTATATATTATTTCATCTCCATCATATAAAGTTAATAAATTGTTAATAGTTATTGCTTCACTATGTTGCACTAAATATCCTTCTATATTACCTCCTAATGGTACCCAAGATTTCATTAATGTTCTAACGCCTGGTTGTGTTAAAAAAGCTGCGTTAGTTAAATTGTCATTATGAAATTTTAGATTACTGGGAAGTATTGGTTCATGTGTGCCCCATCCCAACTCAGCAGGAGCAGATCCTTCTGCCCAAAATCCTTCTACACTCCAAGTATTAATAAATTCATTTTTTTCTTTTGGTTTATTAATAATTTGTGTATCTCTTTCACTATCATGTATTACTTTAACACCTAAATTCCAAGATAATTGAGCCCAATCTTCTCCACAGGTAGGGTAAGTATATGATAAATTAGTAAAATTAGCAATGTCTAACAGTCCTTTTTTAGTAAAATGCGTTATAAGTCCTGGGTTTGCTCCATGAGATACCAAAGCAGTTGCAGAGTTCTTTGGCCAGATAGATAATTTATGTTCTTTCATTTTTTTATGAGATTCATATAATGTTCTAGAATGAAATGGATAATCTGCTGTTTGATATTCTCCTGGCCAATTTTCTATAGAAGTATCAATATATAAGACATTATTTTTTTGACACCAATCAACTATTGTTATTCCATCTATATTCAAACTAACATTAATTAATAAATCCCCAGATTTTAATTTACTATTTAAAATGGAATTTATATTTTCTTTTGTTATTTCTTGAGAATAATATTCTATTCCCAGACCATTATATCGTTCATTAAACAAATCATGTTTATCATCTGCTTCTATTACTGTTATTTTTTTAGTATTTAATTTAAAATGTCTTAAAATTAAATGTAACACACATTGGCCTAGTCCTCCCCAGCCAATAATAAGTATGTTATTTTCAAAAGAATTATATACTGCCCATTTTGTATTAGATAAATCAGAAATTCTCATATATTTTCCTTATGTGCGCAAGTACATAGTATTTATCTAAGTATACTAAGTATTAATAATAAAGATAATTATTTGATTTTTGTATTAATTTGTCTTATTATTAATATTACATAACTAAATGGAATTTTATGTATGAAAAATAACACCAAACCTACATTTGATACAACCGGAACATTTATGGGCATACAAAGTAATTCTAAAAGTACCGATGATCAAGTATCAGTTATTGGTGTACCAATGGATTTAGGTACCACTAATAGAGCAGGCGCAAGGTTTGGACCATCTGCTGTTAGACATGCTAGTAGAATGTTAATAGATGGTGACCATCCTATTTTAAAATTAAATCCAGTAAATGAACTAAATATTAAAGATTTAGGAAATTTAAAAATAAAACTCGGTTATTTAGAGGAAAGTATAAAGTTAATACAAGATCAAGCAGAAGATATGAAAGGGCATATAATTGCTATAGGCGGAGACCACACTATAAGTTTACCATTACTAAGAGCATTTAATAAAAAAACAAATAAAAAAATCAGTTTATTACATTTTGATGCTCACGTAGATACTTGGGATAATTCTTTTGGTTCTAAATATGGTCATGGAACTCCATTTTATTATGCAGTTAAGGAAAATTTGATAGATGCTAATAAAAGTGTACAAATAGGAATTCGAGCGCCAATAGAACATCATATTTTAGAAAATAATAAAAGCATGGGCTTTAAAATTATATCTGCTAACTATGTACATTCTAACCCATTGAAAAAAACGATTAAAAAAATAAAAAAATGCATAAAATCTAATTTAGTATACTTAACATTTGATATAGATTGTATTGATCCTTCCCAAGCCCCTGGAACAGGAACACCAGAAATAGGAGGGCTTTTTACTTGGCAAATCTTACATATTTTAAATGAATTAAAAGAGTTAAATTGGTGTGGTATGGATTTGGTTGAAGTTTCACCTGAATATGATATTTCTGAAATTACTAGTTTGGCGGGCGCTACTATTATATGGTCTTACTTGTCTTTCCTTTCATTAAAGAACTAGCAATTTGATATAATATAATAAATATTAATAAGATTGTTAAGTAATCAAACTGGGAATTAATTTATGGAACACAAGCATTTAATTGTTAGATGTTTGGCAAATAAAGGGCCAAATAATAAAAAAGATATTGAAAATTGGTTAATATCTCTTATATCAAAAATAGGTATGAAGTTATTAATTTCAGTTGATAAAAAATGTAATCCAACTATTGCATATTGTAATAAAAAAGGTAATAAAGGGTTTACTGCAGCAGCATTAATTGATACTTCACACATAGTATTACATACTTGGGATGAAATATCTCCTAATATGATATCTATAGATGTATATTCTTGTTCTAATTTTGAATTAGATGCTGTTATAAATCATGCAAAAATATGGGACATAATAAATGTTGAGTATATGTACATAGATAGGTCGTCAGAACTAAAGTTATTAAAAAAATATTAATTGACTTTGAACAAAAAAATCAGTATAATTAAGCATATTTAAATCAAAGGATAATTATTAATGAAAGCTCATTTAAAAATAGATCCTTCAGGATTAACGGGATTATCAGTAACCGTTAGAAATGGTGACATAGGCCATGCAATGCGTTTATTAAAGAAAAAAGTCGCACAAGAAGGAGTTTTAAAAAAATTAAAATCTAAAGAATTTTATGAAAAACCTAGCGTTAAAAAAAGAAGAAAGAAAGCTGAAGCCGTTAGACGTTGGAAAAAAAGAAAATCTGAAATTTTTATGGATCAAGTCGATGAAATTTACAAAGTCGATAACGGCCTACCAAGTATCACTTCGATTAAGCGCGCCGCCAACGAAACGAACCCCACTATCGATACCACTGTTACATATGCAGTTACGTTCAGTGAACCCATTACCACCTTGTTCACAAAAGTCGGAAATTGGGATGCGCGAACCGTAGGGAAGGCGGGACAGACACAGATCCATCCTCTACTCCCCAAGATCACCAG
>Ga0114931_10007036_pt1 | contig 13789 bp, 11 predicted proteins | sample 2SBtaG_FD_89579 | JGI IMG/M metagenome (GOLD analysis project Ga0114931, IMG submission 89579) | Deep subsurface microbial communities from Kolumbo volcano to uncover new lineages of life (NeLLi) - 2SBTROV14_V59a metaG | ecosystem: Environmental > Aquatic > Marine > Volcanic | place: Kolumbo...
CCGATGATTCCTTGCACGTCGGCCTGGACGGTCAGGCACTGACCAGCAGTGACCGCATCACGGACTTTGGCAACCAGCTCGTTCCGGCCGTGTTCGATACCTGGTATTGGTCCAGCAACACCCAGGATGCCGTCGTCGCCACCATCAATGTCACAACCCCGGGTCTGCATACCATCAATGTCTGGATGCGCGAAGACGGCATGATCTTCGACAAGCTGGTGCTCACTACTAACAGTGGCTATATCCCCACCGCGACCGGGCCCGCCGAAAGCATTAGAAATATCCCTGTATCCATTCCATTTACAGATACTTTTGCTGACGCCAGCAGTGATTGGATGGTTGTTGACCAGACTGATAAGGCATCAAGCTGGAACATCGTTTCAGGAGAATATCAACAGCAGTATCGAGTCGAATCGGTCTCGTTCATAAATGAAACATACCATCTGGGATCATATTCTTATTATGGACCTGGAGCAGGACTAACCAACTATAAATTCAGTGTTACTGCGCGGCCCGAACCATTAACAATGAACGATGATATTGGCATTATGTTCCGATATCAGGATCCAAATAATTACTATCGATATTCGCTTAGCGCCCGCATGGGTACGAGCCGTCTTGAGAAGGTAGTTGGAGGCATTTTTACACCACTTGCCACCAACTCCAGAGGGTATATTAAGGGGCAGACTCAGAATATTTCAGTAGAGGTAAACGGGGATAAGATCTTCGTCTACCTAAACGGCGACCCTGTGTTTTCCGTTTCCGATACTAGCCTGACTAGAGGGACAATCGCTTTATATTCACAGGAAAAAGTTGCATTCGACAATGTATCGATTGACCCGGTGGATATCAATCCCATTGTTGTGCTATCGACACCGCTGGCCTATTCAGTCAATACTACGAATACTATAAACGTGTCTGCCATTACATTGAATGAGCCGGTAAATAGTTACGTCGAATTCCTTCTGGATGGCATAAGCCAGGGCACCGTTGCAACACCTCCTTACGAGGCACAATTAACCAGTGTAACAACCGGCAATCATACTATAGAGGCCGTTCTGTATGACAAATTCGGCACCGAACTTTCCCGGGATACTAACGTGCTGGTGGGCGCCAATGGAGATGAATATATAGCAATCGGCGATAGCATCACCAATGGCAAAGGCGATCACTATGCCAGCGACAACATCCTGGGAAGCGGATTAATTATCTCTTCACAGGGCTACGAAGCGGATTTAACTGATTTATTGAACACGTCACTAACCTATCCCAATATCATCCTAAACGAGGGCATCGGAGGTGATGAGTCAGCGGACGCTGCGTTTATCCGCGTTAATTCAATTCTCGCGCGCCACCCAGACGCAAACAATGTATTAATACAACTAGGCACAAATGATGCCAATTCATTGATTCCCTCAGGACTCGGATGTACGGGAGCGGCTTGCGATGGCACATATAAGGGTAATATGCAGGCGCTTATCGACGCAGTCACCGCTTCAGGCAAACAAGCCTGGGTAGCCTTGCCCCCGCCAATATTTGGATCGGGCGGGGCAATCTTTGCAGATCCGGTAACTGCGACTAAAAATACTGCCTATATCCAGCCGTATGGCCAGGTAATCACTACTGGATTAAATAATATAAACATTGGGCCGGACCTTTATGCCTTTTTCCTGGGCAATGGCGCAAATCTATTTAGCCTATTCGATGATCGCCTGCACCCCGATGCACTTGGGTATACCGTTATAGCTACTCTATGGCACAACATTTTAAATTCGGCCAGCACTGTCCCATTACCGTTTATCCTGGCGAATCTCTCACCTTCTACAGTTGCCCCTTACATTAAGCAGGACTTAATGGAAGTCGACGACGAATATTATGTGGATGAGACATACACAATAGCAGGCACCTTGCCCGTAGAATTGAACAATGGCCGCTGGATCAAGACCGCCAACGCTGACAAAACAAACTCAAGTGCAACTTACGTTTCGTTTGACATTGATCGGAATGCGACCGTTTATATTGCCTATGATGAAGGTGCAACAGCCCTGCCGGACTGGATGAGCGGCTATAGTGATACCGGCTTGACGATTCTGACTACGGATCCTCTCTCTCCAGTTCTTCACCTGTACAGTGCAAGTTTCACGACAGGCACGACAGTTACGCTTGGCGGAAACCTCGAAGGAACCGCAGCCGGCGCGGATTCCAATTATGTTGCGATCGCGGTAGGAAACTAGAACTTCATTGAGGGTGAAAACATGGGAAATATGAAAAAGTTGGCGTATATATTCGTGATACTCCCATTTTTATATGCTAATACAGCACAGTCCATGACTCAATCTGATGCTCAGATTGAAGCAGAAAGTGTCGTAAAGGCTTAATATTTCGCACTTACTCAAGGAGATACAATTACAATTAAATCTTTGCTTGGAGGTGACTTGTTAATAAAACGCAGGAGACTCCTGGATAATCCAATCTATCCGGGCCATCTGATTGAAGTATACAGCGGCTCCACAATCGCGATTACCAGGAATATATTAAGTAATGACTCGACTACCATTGAGGCCGACATTACTCTTAAGACAGGCGAGATCCAGCAGCGCAGGTATCTCCTAACAAGAAATGCCGATTCCGCTTCTCCATATGGTTATAATATAATTTCCGACACTTCCAGCGAGGGGGACCTCTAGGGGAATCTATGAAGCCACCTGGCAAATTGTTGAGCCGCCCCCATATTGACTGGCTCCTCGATCTTAGTAAGGTCTGCTTTCATAGGAAAAGTGGACATGGGCAGACATTTCCGGAAGAGCAGATCACTGCATTTTAGAAGGAGGCCGAGGTCGAAAGCCCGCCAGGGAACTCTACCGCAAATATGGCTTCAGTGACGGCACGATAGCCATATCACTCCCATGCATAATCAACCACTGACGCGTATTTATCCCAATAAGATAGCTGTTAACGCAGAAAGACGTGCTTCCGTCCGCGATAACACCCAACCAGATACTTTAACCGTTCTACCATTGGCAAAATCATTTCTATGCGACTCCAGAATTAGCTTATCCAGTGCATCATCATCTTTCCCGGCCGAATTCAGATATTGCTTATGTGAACCACATATCTTCGCAACAAGCGTTCTCACGTCAGCTTCATGTGGCGCATAATCCAGATATGCTCGCCCAACTATGGAGGCACTCCTTTTGTCATTGAAAATGTCAATCAGCCTGTTAGCAAAATGACGAGTCTTTTCATCCTTCAAGCCAGCACTATATGCCAGCGCATTAATCGGAAGGATTGATCCGAAACTACCCACCACTGCCAGTAATCGCAAAAAACGCCGACGTGTAATTTTTCTATTTTCGCTCATACAAGCAACTCTTTAATACGATCTGCCATTCTCAACGCCAGGGCCACAATTGTAAAGGTGGGATTAGCCTGCCCGCTCGTAGGAAAAACTGAACTCCCCGCTATATACAAATTTTCAACACCATGAGCACGACAGTTCGCGTCGACAACCCCTTTAGACGGATCATTATGCATGCGGGTTGTCCCCATATGGTGATTGCTTCCTCTAAATGAGGATAACCAATTATCCGATTCCGTATCAATATCTAATCTCAATCGACCAAGTCCTGCCCGACCAAGCTCCTCAGATAAAATCTCATGCATTCGTATAATATTGTCTCGAACCTGATCATTTAGGCGCCAGTCGAGTTTTACCTGTCTTTGCCCAAGCTCATCCAGCTTCGTATGCAAACTGACCCTGCTGTCCGGATTCGGGCAATGCTCCGACCAACTAATTAAGCGGAAAATTGTATCTTGCTTTCCTGTAAGCTTTCGATATCCCAAAAGAGCCACATCATCAATATCATGGATAACATTACCCAAGGCGTCCATGAACTCATCAGGCAAATCTCCTTTCTTAATGCCTTTGACTATCTCGCGCAAGGAGTTGACTCCTTTCGAGATATCTCTCATATGCAGAAGCTCAAATCTGAATGATCCATGTAGTAGTTCATTTTCCCTCATAGCCTGATCACTTGCCTTGAGATATCCTGAAATCAGGAGTTCCCCTTTCCGTCCGTCATCATCAAAGTCTCTGCGATACCACCCATAAAATTTTTGATTGAAGTGTGTAGGAAAAATATACCCTGTTTCATAGACTGGATGATCCATAAAAAATCGACCGACCAGATCATTCTGGTTGCACAATCCTGTTTTTTGAACTCCATCAGATAGCAACAGCATTCTGGCATTTTCAATCCCACCCGTAGCGAGAATAAATATTTTAGCTTTGACAAAAAAGGTATTTTCTTCCAATGATGTAACATGCAATCGAACTATTGATTGAGCATTCTCATTTGCTTCAATTTCAAGCACATTAGCATGAAGGTAGGTGTCGATATTCGGAGCATCGATTACTTCCTTTCTGTATTTCTTCCCGAATCTGGTAGGTGGGCTCTCCTGAATTACAGTGTTGATCAACCTGTTTGAAGCAAACTTCTGCGGCGGCTTGTCGTCGCTCCCCCACGTTTCTGCCCTGAAATCGAAAGGCCCAATCTCACACACGGCTAGCGCTCTGTGATAATACGGTATAAGGTCGGATCGAGTAATCGGCCAGCCGCTGTAAGGAACCCAATCTCTGACCTCAAAATCGATTTCGCTTAGCGGTATACATGCCCCTTGCCAGTGATTTGTCGTTCCGCCGAAATAGCGCAACCTTGTACTATCTAATGGAAAATAGCTATGACCCACATTAGGGCCGTCATAAAGCGACTGTATTTTTTTATCAAATTCGAATCCTCCGCTCTCGAGCAGGCAAACATCGAAGCTTTGCCCGTTAAACTCGCGCTCCAAAGTAATACCTGCAGCACCTGCCCCAATAATACAGACATCTGTTTCCACCGTCGTACCCTTAGTCACTTGGCGTGCGTCAATCAGCATTTTTTATATCCCTCTAAATCAGCATATAACTCATGCCCCCATAGGATTGGGGGCCGTATGCAAAGATCAATTTTGGCAGACATATATTCTGATAAGATCTCGGGCAGTAACGCACTAAACCTAAATGAAAAGGACCATAAGAACGTATTTACTCTATCATTGAGCATAATTTACTTCTACATCACAAAATGTATCAGATGTCTCCATCTCAGAGCTTACGACTTTTAATCAAGAGCATTGTGGCTTCGCTCATGAGTTGATGCCAATATTTATGGAGCACTGCACGATGAAATTTTATTATTAGCCTTCTTCAATAAACCATTTTCCCGTAACAATTGCGCCGCCGAGAAGATCAACTCAAATGGGATATCCGCTCTCTTAGAAATATCCAGAAGGCTGTGCTCACCATCTGACAGATTTAATGTCCACAGCATTGCCATAATTTTCTGAGCCGCCTGTGTATCACCACCAATCGCATTATAAAGGCCCCTCTTGCCCAGCTGAGGTTCTCCTTTTGGATTCTTGTTTACGTACGTGTCATTGTTTTCCAGGACATCAATAAGTCGGCTTATAATTCCATACGATTCACTTAAATGCTCGACGCTAATAAACTCGAGGTTGTCTGCTGATGTATGATATTGAGGGAACTCACCATATTTGCTTCGCTCGAAAAGACCTACTGGAAGATTAAAACCTGGAGAGCAATATTGCCTCTCATCGTATCCATATGGAGAAAAATCATCTAATATTGATTGCTCGCACGCATGCTTCAAAACATGCTCTATCGCCAAGTCTATCTCAGCACTGCCCCGGCGGCTACGTTTATAGGTTGGTCCGCCAGCGTCACCAACACATGAGACGACAAGGCCATGCTTAACGCGCGATAAGGCATGTTGCTCATTACGAGCAAGCCAGGTTAGGGAGCCTATCGTACCGGGGGCGAATATGAATCGATAGCTATATTTATGCTTTAAACCCTGTAAATGCTTGGCAAGGTGCGTTAGCAATGCAATTCCGGAGAGATTATCATTGGCCAATGAGGGATGACATATATGTGCCGAGAGAAGAATTTCATCCTCTATCTCTCCCGGTAAAACATACTCGCCGTAAGTAAGCGTACCATCCTCCAGCGACGAATCAATCAATACATCATAAATACCGTCTTCCATCGACATTAATTGCCGATGACTTATGCAGAAACCCCATGACTCGTTATAGTACGATGTTCGATATGGAATCCATTCAGGATTTTCTGGAATACTAAAGACATGTTCCTTTAGCTCGTCCAGTGACATTTTCTTCTGTACAGGAATACTGTAGCCGACCACATGCAGGTTGGAATTATGGAAATCAACAACCTTTTCGCCTTTTTGATTTTTTATATAGGCATCATTGATATTCCACTCACGAGGTATGGTCCAGTCGTAAATTTGGGTACCAGTAGGCACTTCATGAACGTCAAGCGGAATATGCTCACGGATATGCTTCAGGGTCGCACGTACCCCGTCGCCCGTGATACTTCGACAAATAGGGAATAATTGCTCTATAAGCGAAAAAATATCCGTGCCAATAGAATCGGCGTGGACCAGGTTGCTATACTTGAATCCTGACATAAAGATCTATCCCGTAGAGAATCAAGCACAGTTTATTTTTATTCTCACTTCTACCCCCCTAAAAGCACTTCTTGCTGTGCTTCATAACGCGTTTCCCACTCAAGAAGCGGCCTGATTACACCGCCCATATCACCAACCCAGTCTCCTCGAGCCGAGCCTCCCTCCATACTATCAATCACATGAAATGCCACTGCATCTTTACATACAAATTCCAACTCTCTGCGTGGCTCAAGAATCCACAGCGCTGTATTGACAATTATCATTCCCTCTGAAAAAAAGTTCCCGGGAATCCGAGCTGTAGCAGTATATCTCCCTGGAGGGCGTGGACGCCCTCTCCACTCCGGGTCCTGGTCAACGGATATAAATACCCGCACACCTTCTTCATTGAATAATCCAAAATGCGGCTGCAACACAAACCCTGGCTTGAGCACCTGAAATTCTAGCTCAAGACTTACCGGCTTTCGAATGTCAATGGAATCGGAAAGATCACCCTTTTCGTTTCGCGCACGCACTCCGATCAATCGAGCCACTTCCCCACCTGGAGCACCGACTATATCACCCCATTCACGGCATGCGCTCGTGGTTTCACCGTGCCTCAAATAGGCACTCACGACCTCATAAGCCGTCCCATCAACCATTACCTTACCTTTATTCAGGAGGATCACACGCTGGCACATACGGGTAACGGCCGGCATATTATGGGATACGAATAGTACCGTGCGCCCCTCGTCCCCAACTTCCTGCATTTTGTTTAGACATTTCCGTTGGAATGCGGCATCACCAACGGCCAGCACTTCATCAATGATTAAGACCTCAGGCTCCAGGTGAGCGGCGACCGCAAAAGCCAATCGTACCCGCATGCCACTGGAATATCGCTTCACGGGTGTATCGAGAAACTTCTCGACACCGGAAAATTCAACGATTTCATCAAATTTTCGCTCGATTTCCTTTTTTCTCATACCAAGCACGGTGCCGTTTAGAAAAACATTTTCTCTGCCGGTAAGCTCATTATGGAAACCCGTCCCCACTTCCAGGGGACTTGAAACTCTGCCATGAATCTCTACCCGGCCGCGGGTCGGCGGGGTAATACGAGATAATATTTTGAGAAGAGTAGATTTTCCTGCCCCATTGGTGCCAATAATTCCCACCACTTCTCCAGCCTTCACCTCAAATGAAACATCCTCCAATGCCCAAAGGATATTTCCAACATCAGCATTTCCGGCAAAGTTTTCTACATCATCAAAATTATATAGGGATCTGTATTTTCTATAATTGGTAACCGGACTTTTTAGGAAGTCGAATATAGCATCGCCGAGGCTACCCCGGGCTCGCACCTCCTCGCCGATACGATAGAGTTTTCCAACGTTCTCAACCTTAATTGCTGTGTTAGTAGTATTCATGTAAATCAAATATTAATAAGCTATATGACATCCACAAAGACTCGTTCCATACGATTAAAATATAATGCACCGCTAACCAGCATAATCACCGCTGTCAACATACCGGGCAATATATATAACCATGGAATATCGGTTCCAAGCAGACAGGCCCGGAATCCTTCGATCACTCCAACAATAGGATTAAGGGAATAGATGAATCGATATTGTTCCGGTATAGACGTTGCCGAATAAACTATCGGAGCCGTATACATCAGCATCTGTATAATGTATTGCATGGCAAATTTGACATCTCGATAACGTATTGCAAGAGCAGATAACCACATACCCAGCCCCGCTGGAATAGACATCATCATCAATACAAGCACAGGTAAAAATAATAAATTCCAGGTGGGCGCCACTTGATAATATGCCATCACGGCCACAAGCAAAACAATAGATATAAGGAAGCTCAATAATTTAGAAAATACCGGCGCTAGTGGAAACAGCAAGCGCGGGAAATAGATTTTACCAAGCATATTTTGGTTCGAAACCAGACTTTGACTAGACTGGCTCAAGGCTACGGAAATGTAGGTCCAGGGAATAATCGAAACCGTGGCAAATAATGTATATGGAACACCCTCAGAGGGGACCTTGGCCACCTTGCCAAAAATAATTGAAAAAATAACAATTTGTATTGATGGCTGAAGGATAGCCCAAATAAATCCCAAGACAGTCTGAGCGTACATTACCTTGATGTCGCGCGCCACCAGGAAAAAGGCCAGATCCCTATACTCTTTCAATTCAGCAAAATCTATAGGCTGCCACCCGGTCAGCGGCTTTATTATATTAACTGGTATTTCACTCTTCTCCGATTTCATTGTTTTCGATCCACTACCTTCCACATATTCCTATCAACTTTAGATTATTGAAAATACTTCTAATATGGTATCTGTAATTACGACAAAAATAATATACATATTATGAAAGTTCTCGAACTGATGCAGGCATCCGAAATCCAAATCGTTTAAACATGCGACTATTATTGATTCGCATTAATGCGCGCGCAATGAATGTAAATATCTGCGACTGCTCCATATCGCCAAATTGATATCCAAGGTCATCTAGATCTCCATTTTTGCCGAAGTAATAATTAAGCATTGATTTCTGTAATGTGGACAACTTCGCTTTCCATTTATCAATCTCATCAGTAACGGGATCACGATAGTACTTGTCTCGAGTATACCAAAGCTCTTTAGAGTTTTTCGTTATTGCTTCTTCCCCAAGATGTTTCACACTTCCTGGATGCAGCATCTGATCTGACCACATAAACCCAAGAAAGTCACATATCCTCCGACTTTCGTTCTCGGGGTTCATGACAAGGTCCTCATATCTTACTCTTAAAATATTATTTGGGTATTTTTTCTCTGCGGCAATACCTTCAATCAAACACTTTCTTGCGAATTGCATGGCAACCGTGATATCTGACGCAAACTCCTTAGTGTTTATTCCTTTGTTTTTTGCCCTCACTCCCACTTGTAGCATCGATGCCACAACGGCCCTTGGATCACGAACAACATGTATACATTTTATTTCGGGATAAAGCTCAAGCAACTGTGAAAATACGAGAACATTTTCCGGTGTTTTTTCACTCAATAGCCTGCAACCCGATTCGTATTTTAATGGCAATATTAATCTTTCCAGTAACGACCTTATAGCACCATCTACCTCTTCCTTGGTGCAGTATTTACTAATCCACCCTTTCTCTATTGAGGCTATCAGTTTGTCTCTTATGTTGATAATATCCGGAACGTGCAGAAATTCCGGCCCACCCATGATATCCGGGTGAGAATTAAGTATGTTTTGAACAAGAGTTGTCCCTGATCGAGGACAACCACCCACGAATATAAACTCCGCATGCGAATGCTCAATCATTATCGCCAATCTCCTGGATATATTTCTTTTATCTCGCACCCATTGGCGATTTTTATATTCCGACTGTATTTTCTTGAAATTCTCACTTTATCTCACGAATCAATTTAATAGCTGTCTTGTTTGTACGCCTTCAATAGATCTTTATTATCTGGGCAACCGTGGAAACACGATACTCATCCATTCTTTACCATGGGCCTAATATGGATATCCGTCACTTCGGCTGTCCCAGGTAGCGATAATGCTGCAATTACCATACTGGCGATATCGTCAGGTTGTAATAAGCGTTCAGGATGGTAATCTCTTTCTTCCATACGATATATAGCTTCCTGCATTGATGTTGCTGTACGCCCTGGATAAACACTCAATACACGCACGCCGTCTGAATTTACTTCCTCGCGCAAACTATCTGCGATCGCCTTAAGTGCATGTTTAGTTGCCGCATATTGCCCCAATTGCGCCTGCGCGCTCCGCGCCCCACTACTTGAATTCATAAAAACAATTTGCCCTTGCGAGCTTATAATTAGCGGCAAAAGCCCCTTAGTAAGCATGTACGGAACTTTTACATTAACGGCAAGCTGAAGATCGAAATCAGTCAACGGCGCGGCATCCATAGACCCCAATGCGATGGTACCGATACTATGTATCAGAATATCAACCTTATTGAATTGCCTCTTAATATCTTCACACACGCGTCTCACATCTTGATCTTGCGTAAGATCTGCCTGACATGTAATAACTTTTTGCCCCCCCTTGATACTGTCAGCTATCGCAAATAATTTTTTTTCGCTACGGCCAATAAGATATACGCTTACCCCTTGGGCTGCGAGAGCTAACGCTATAGCCCTCCCAATTCCGCTACTGGCGCCAGTGATCACTGCAACATGACTGTCTAATTTCATGATGCTTACCTAATCTTCCTGATATCAGAGAAAAATACCTTCATGGTACACAATCAATGTATATATATTGCACTATAGCCTTGCGACCATTATAAATACTACCCTTCATGATCTGGCCAGCCCATGTCCTTATCCGATAAGATTCTATTTCCAATAGCAGGCCAATCTATTCCGAACTCCGGATCATTCCATCGCACCCCACGCGCAGCTTCCGGAGTGTAATATTCGGATATTTGATACAGCACCTCTGTATGATCTTCCATGGTTTGGAAGCCATGCGCAAATCCTTCTGGGATGTACAACATTCTGCGATTTTCCGCAGACAAGCAAGCGCTAACATGCTGCTTATATGTCACGGAATCCGGCCGCAGGTCAATCACGACATCATGTATTTTCCCGGCCGTGCATCGCACTAGTTTCATTTCTGAATTCGGTGCTACCTGATAGTGCATACCGCGCAATGTCCCCTTTTTTTTATTAAAGGATATGCTCGTCTGGACAAAGCTGGTCATCAGGCCATGCTCCTGGAACTCCCGTTTACACCAAGTTCGCGCAAAGAATCCGCGCTCATCCTCTATTGGATCCACTTCAATTATATATAGCCCCTTTATTTTGGTTTCTTTGAAGATCATTTGTGAATCTTTACCTCTGGGATCGGCGTAACGAATTGTCCACCCCACTCGCGAATATATGACATCTGCTCCACTATTTCATTTTTCAGATTCCACGGGAGAATCAATACGTAATCAGGCTGAGTCTCGCGGATCTTTTCCGGGGCATGAATAGGGATGCGCGTCCCGGGAAGATAGAGTCCCTGCTTGTGAGGGCTAAGATCCACGGTATAGTCGAGAAAATCATTGCGTATACCGCAATAATTCAGCATGGTGTTGCCCTTAGCAGGCGCCCCATAGCCTACGATGTTCTTGCCTTCCCGCTTGGCGTGGATCAGGAACTCCAGCAGCCCGCGCTTAGTCTCACGCACCTGCTCAGCAAACGCACTATAGGTGTCAGGGCGGGTTAATCCCCTCTCCTCCTCCCGAGCACGCAGCGCGATAACGTGTTCCGTCACCGGCTCACTGCCGCTCTCAGTGTGGCGTGCGAAGATTCTCAGTGATCCACCATGGGTCGGCAGTTCCTGCACATCAAAGATCGTCAAACCGTGACTGGAAAAAACCTTTTCCACGGTGATCAAGGAAAAATAGGAGAAATGCTCATGGTAAATGGTATCAAACTGATTCTCATCCATTAGCCGCATCAGGTGCGGGAACTCCATGGTGATGATCCCTCGTGGAGAAAGCAGATGCTTCATTCCTTCCACGAAGTCATTAAGATCTGGAACATGGGCCAGCACGTTATTGCCGATAAGGAGGTCGGCTTGTGTCCCCTGTGCTACCAGTTCGTCCGCCGTCTTCACACCAAAAAACTTTACCACTGAAGGGATACCATTTTCCCGGGCGACCTCCGCCACATTGGCTGCCGGTTCAATGCCCAGAACCGGCACACCGGCCTCCTTGAAATTGCGCAGCAGGTACCCGTCATTGCTGGCGATTTCCACCACCTGCCAGGAGGGATCGATTCCGAAGCGTTCGCACATTCCCTCGGCATAGCGCCGGGCGTGCTCCAGCCAGCTCTGTGAATACGACGAAAAGTAGGCGTAGTCGCTGAAGATCTCATCCGGGCTCTGAAACGCCTCCAGCTGTACCAGGTAACAGGACTCGCAGACATAGGCATGTAGCGGATAGAAGGGTTCCATCCTGTACGCCTCATCCGGGCGGATATAGGCGTTGGCATTGGGCGACATGCCTAAATCGGCGAATGATAGGCGGAGGGAAGCCGAGCAAAAGCGGCAGGTACTATTTGATTCATTCATTTTTTAGCCTCTGTTCAACGAATACACCACCGAAGATTATCGTTCAGTCGCCCCATATCCCTTAGCCGCGTCAGGACCTTTAAGCGCATATACGCGGAATCGCGGAAGTCGGCATCGGCAAACTTCATGGATTTCAGGCCGTCTCGCAGTCCCGAAATAGCGTGATGCAGATCTACCTGCGGCTGGTGTTCAGGAGCCAATTTTCGGAACAGTCCGAAGTCCACCTGATAGGAACGTTTGTCCGGTGCGGCGTTCTTGTTGATGGAGACCTCCGTTCCCGGGTTTTGCGAAGCCGCGGCATCCGCCAGGTCCTTGACCTGATAATTCCAGTCATCGCTGCCCGCATTCACGGCCAGAAAAGCGCCGCCAGACTCGGCCGGTCTTCGCACTGCCCAATCAATGGCACGCGCCATGTCTTCGACGTGGATCAACGGCCGCCAGGGCGTACCGTCGCTCAATATGGTGATCTTTCCCGTGCTCACGGCACAGGCCGCAAAATCATTGAGTACCAGGTCCAAGCGCAGCCGATCGCTCATCCCGCAAGCGGTGGCGAAGCGCAGACTGGTTACCGTGAAATCCGAATCAGCCATCTCCTCGAGATCACGCTCCGAAAACACCTTGGAACGGGCGTAGGCGGTTAGCGGATTGACTTCCGAATTCTCCTTTCGCGCCCCTCCTTCCGCGAAGCCGTAGACACTGCAACTCGAGGCGAATACGAAATGCTTGACTCCTGCCGCCTTGGCATGGCGCGCCAGCGCCACGGTGGCACGGTGATTGATTTCCAGGGTTACATCCTCAAAGGCCTTGCCCATGGGGTCATTGGATATCGCGGCAAGATGGACGATGGCGTCCACGCCCCGAAGGGTATCCGCTTCCACATCCCGCACATCCATAAAATATTGCCGATCCAAGCTGACTTCCGGGAGTACCGGGGCCCCGGTCAGACAATGGGCGAAATAGCCGCAGTCCAGGCCGATAAGCTGTGCATCAGGATGAGTGGCGCGCAAACGGGCTACCACACCGGGACCTACGTAACCCATGTTTCCCGTAATCAATATGTTCATAATATCGCTCTCAATGAATTTGTTTACAGACTTCTTCGCAGACATGCCGGGCGATGGGGATCGCGCAGGTAAACGCCGGCGAAACCGCATTCAG
>Ga0114931_10007037_pt1 | contig 13788 bp, 16 predicted proteins | sample 2SBtaG_FD_89579 | JGI IMG/M metagenome (GOLD analysis project Ga0114931, IMG submission 89579) | Deep subsurface microbial communities from Kolumbo volcano to uncover new lineages of life (NeLLi) - 2SBTROV14_V59a metaG | ecosystem: Environmental > Aquatic > Marine > Volcanic | place: Kolumbo...
AAACTGAAACGCATAGTCCAAGCATTATTGCCAGAGCAAGGATAGAACCATGAATGCAATGGAAAGCGCAATGGAGGCTCTGGCTTCGAGCGAGCCCCTCTTCATTGAAGGTCGAGTAAAAGAACTTCGGGGGCTGTCCCTTGTCGTTGAAGATCTGCCTGCAGCAGTGGGCTCACTTGTGGAAATACAGATATCTAAAAGTAATATAATCACCGGCGAGGTTGTCGGTTTTTCAGATGGAAAAACAATTGTCATGACCCTGGAACAGGGTCTAGGAGTCCGTCAGGAAAATCGAGTGAAAATAGTTCAGCAAATCCAAACGGTGAGAGTAGGGGAGTGGATGCTTGGCCGAGTGATCGATGCACTGGGACGACCCATCGATGGATTGCCAAACATACGAGGTGGGGTCCAACAAACGCTCAATCCAGACCCACAATGTGCAATGAACAGGGCACGAGTTAATCAACCAATTCGAACCGGAGTTCGTTCAATTGACTTGATGACGCCAATTGGTAAGGGACAGCGCTTGGGGATATTCGCTGGACCCGGTGTAGGGAAGTCAACATTGCTCTCTCAGATCGCTAGAGGAACTGATGCGAGCGTAAATGTAATTGCTCTGATTGGTGAGCGAGGGCGGGAGGTACGGGATTTTCTGGAAGACTCTCTGGGGGAGGAAGGTAGAGCCCGATCGGTCGTAGTCGTATCTACAAGCGATGAAGCACCGCTTATGCGGATCCGTGCATCCCGAGTTGCGTGTTCTATTGCAGAATATTTTCGAGATTCAGGTAAAGATGTAATGCTCATGATGGACTCCATTACACGATTTGCTCACGCACAGCGGCAGGTCGGTCTTTCAACTGGTGAGCCACCGTCGACTCGAGGGTATACACCAAGCGTATTTTCAAACATGGCTATGCTTCTTGAGCGTGCTGGCGTAAGCGAGACGACAGGAGGCTCGATTACAGGTCTGTATACAGTACTTGTAGAAGGAGATGATATGACGGAACCGGTTGCCGATGCATCTCGGGGTATATTAGATGGTCACATCATTCTCTCTCGCTCCCTGGCGAGTAAGAGTCAGTATCCGGCAATTGAAATTATGGATTCTGTAAGCAGAGTTGCAAATCAGGTTTGTGATGACAAGCATCTGGATGCCCGGCGTACGCTTATTCGTCTTGAGGCGAAATATCGAGAGAATGAAGAACTCCTTCTCGTAGGAGCATACACCAAAGGCGTCGACAGGGAAGCGGATTTAGCAATAGAGTGTCATCGGAAAATAATAGAAATACTGACCCAGAGTAGTCATGAGATATGCGATTTCGAATCAGGGCGACAGCTACTGGTAGACTTTGCAGCCATGGTAAACGATGAACTTGCAGAGAATACCCCATTGATCAACCAAAAACAGAACTAAAAGCCGATGATTCCTTTTAAATTCAAACTTCAACCCGAACTGGATCAGCGTGCCCGAGTCGTACGCGACTGTCAGCAAAGGGTTTCAGCTCTACAATATCAGCGGATTCAGCTGGAGGAGAGAGTTCGGAGGTTTCAATGTCAGATACGAGAAGAGCGACACATCCTCAGAGAACAACTAACAGGTGGAGCAGACATACCAAAAGCTCGACTACAGGCTCATGCAACTGTATTTCTGACTCATAAAGCCGATGATCTTGTACGGGAGATCGCAGGTGTATATACACAGCTCGAGTCTGCTCGCCGTCAACTTTCGGCCGCTTCGTCGCAAAAGCGAGCATTGGAGCGACTTCGAGAAAAACGACAAAAAGAATGGGTAAAAGAAAAACAGAAAAGAGAGCAGAATGAACTCGAAGACATCACATCAATGCGAACTGCGCGGGGTTGACTACGCGTAAAGAGGGTACGGCATGAAGAGGATTTGGGTATTGGTTGTCACTATGCTCACTGCGAACTCAATGGCAGCTGTTGGGCTTGTGGGTTGGTTGGTTCTTTCAGGCCGATTAGACATAGATCGGCTTGCGAAGGTTCGCGAGATGTTTAGTGAAACCATTGATGAGCAGACAGCGAGACAAGATGAAGAAGAAGCCCAACAGCGAGAGGCTCAAGCAGCAGCGGAGAATGGCTTGCCAAAGGGTCCCCCGCGTTCGGCTTCAGAACTTGTTGCCATGAGACTCGAGGCGACAGCCGTAGATCGCCAGCGAATCGAACGGCTTCGTAGAGAGGTTGAAGATCTGCAGCGCAAATTGCGCCGAGACCAAAGCATGCTCGACTCTCGTGCCAGGGATTTCAAGGAAAAGCGCGAGGCGTTTATTGCCATGAGAGCCCGGTTGGCGGCTATTGAAGGGCAGGAGCAGTTCCGTAAATCTGTTGATCTTGTTAACTCACTCAAACCGACGGATTCCAAGGTGCTCCTTGATGTTCTGCTCAATGAGGGGCAAGAGGAACAAGTGGTTTCATATCTGGACGCACTTGAAGACCGATCAAGGTCACGGATCATTACAGAGTTCATCAAGGATGGTCAACAGGATATGGCAGCCAATTTGCTGGAGTCTATTCGTCTGCGAGGCCTTGAAACCGTCGTAGACGGAGATTCCAACAATGGCCCCGACAGTTAGCCCGGTTTCAAAAAGCGCATACGACTATAAGAAGCGCGAGAACTTCGCATTTCCACCGGAAATGAGCGCAAACTTTGTCACGACCTTTATGCAAGTTCATACATCTTTCGCTCAAATCCAAACAAAACCGGAAGGCATTCGAGATGCCGTTCGATCAGAATTGAAATCACCAGATCACATACACATTGGTGAGATCGCCTCAGAAGAACTCCGGACACCGACTGAGATGAAGGATTTGAAGAAATCGGCCACAATCCCCATTGGTCAGACGGGAACGAATCGTATAGTCCGAGAACCAAAGGCCGAACTGGAGCAAAAGGTAATTGAAAAATATACGCCAGATGAAAAAATGGTTGAGCGAGACAAACCAGAGAAAAATGGTCCGGTAAAGTCATCCACAGAGACGCGAACTAGTATTCCATCTTCGCATATGCCGGAATCCACAAAAAGAGCAGTAGTACGAAATGCTCTCGGAGAAAGCCTCCAGGTTCGACCGGCCACGAACCAGGTGCAGAGAGGTTCTTTTATAAAAAGCACCACGAAGTTAGGCATAACCCAGATTGAGTTGGCTAAAAACAACAGAACCACAAACTCAAAATCTATTGCAGCGAAGGGAGCAACTATATACCGGACAAAAACTACGGATGTCCCCGCGCAGGTATCACGCGCACTTGCAAAGATTATCTCACTAGGTGGTGGAAGAACTATTTTGCGACTGAACCCCAAGTCACTAGGTAAGATCCGAATAGATGTGCATCTGAAATCGGGAGTAGCGAGTGCAAAACTTCACGCGGAGCAAAAGCAAACAAGAGAATTGATGCTGACCCATGTGGACTCCCTTCGCGCCAACCTAGAAAAGAGAGGTATTGTCGTTGAGAGGGTTGAAATCGGGGAAACAGATACACACACGGGTGGTTTGGATTCCGATGCAGAGCGTCAGATGGATGAAAAGGCAAAGGAACGGTCTTACCGACATAAAAGTTTAAGCATTGAGAACAAAATAAGTACCTCTAGTCAAGTTGGATCGATGGGGGGTAGACACCATGCAAATGAAAATAAATTCAGTGAAAGTAGCGATCCAGAAAATATTGGTGGGATCCGTGAGATTAGACTTGATACAGTAGCATAAAAGAATAAAGGACCAGAAAATGGAAGGAATACAATTTCTTGATGGTGCTCAAACAGCACAGAACACATCAAAAAGCGGATTCGCGGATTTGACGAGCGACCAGTTTGTAAAACTCATGTTTGCTGAACTTTCAAATCAGGATCTGATGAAACCCAACGACTCACAGGCACTACTGGATCAACTGTCGAGTCTAAGGTCTATTGAGTCAGATCGTAAACTTGGAGAAAGACTGGATCAGATGGTTGAGCAAAATGACTTCGGAACCGCGTCCAGACTGATAGGCCGAGTGATCAGCGGGATTACTCTTCAGTCAGAGCAGGTAATCGATTCAGTGTTTTCGGTGAGCAAAACAATGGATGGACCAATCCTGAATCTCACCGGGGGGCAGCAAATACGCCTGGATGATGTAATAGAAATCGCAAATAATCAAGATGCGAACATGGTCTAATAGATGGGTGTGAAACAAGAGTCGTCTCAAACCCGGATATATAGGTTGCAAAAGAAGTTAAAGTATATTATGTATTGTCATACTCAACCGCAGATGCAAGTCATGAAAATCGGTAAACAGAGAGAACAAGCGTTAATCGCTTGCTAAAACCGCGGTAATCGAGGATGTATGCGGCACGCCTCTTGAACAAAGGAAAATAAATGGCACTTATGACGGCCCTTCTAACGGGATTACAGGGACTGAATGTCCACACGAGAAAACTTGATGTGATTGGTAATAATATTGCAAATGTAAATACTACATCATTTAAGGCAAGCAGAATGATGTTTGAAAATGCTTTGTCACAGGATATCACTTCTGGATCAGTGTCGGATACCAGTACTGGCGGGACCAATCCCATGCAAATCGGCTTGGGTGTTCAGATTAGTGCAATACAGAGAGACTTTCGGACGGGGTCCATCAACGCAACAGGTGATGCGCGCGATCTCGCAATTGATGGCGACGGATTATTTATGGTCCAGCGAGAGGGTATAGATTTATATACGAGGGCAGGTGCTTTCCGTCTGGATCTACATGATAATCTAGTGACCCCGACCGGGGAAACTCTCATGGGCTATGGAATCGATAGTAACTTTAATATCCAGGAAGGGTCACTTGTTCCCATTAATATACCTCTTGGCAAGGAACTCGTCGCTGAGGCTACGACTTTGGCTACACTTGCTGGTAATCTCAATACAGATGGGGATATTCCATCAACCGGGGGCCGAACGGATTTGATGGCGACATCAGAAACAGGATTTATTACGATGGCTTCATCAACTCCTCAACCTTCAGGTGATAATCGAATGGAGTTATCAACGAAATTGATCCAGATCCAAGACCCCGCCGTACTGGATTCAGAGTCACCTCTTTTCGAGATCGGTCAATCTTTGCAGATAAAAGGTGCTGAAAAGGGTCTTAGCGTCGTTCCAACGCGAGAGTTGCCGATCACGGGGTCTACTACAGCCCAGGATCTCATGGAATTTTTAGAAACAGCATTGGGAATACAAAATATTCAGGAGGCTAATCCGGACACAAATGTACCGGGTTTGTCTTTAGATGAGGCAACAGGTGTAATTACGATTACGGGTAATACAGGAACCACCAACGACATTGCCATCGAGGCATCGGATCTTCGTCTACTTGATGGAGATGGCAATTTAGTTCGTCTTCCATTTGTTCCAAGTAAACTCAGCTCAGCGGATGGTGAGTCAGTACGAACGACGATGATTGTTTATGATTCACTTGGGAGCCCAGTTTCAGTGGATATTTCTCTCGTTCAGTCAGCCAAGAGCGAGACAGGAACTGTCTGGAGATATTATGTGGAGACCAATGATTCCAGCAGTCCAAAATTGTCCGTAGCGACCGGGACATTGGGTTTTGATTCGTTCGGACGACTCCTGAATGAGGATCCTGTGGCGGTCTCATTGACTCGGACGGGAACTGGTGCGGTGAGCCCACTTGAATTTGATCTTGCTTTTACTGGTGATGCTGGCCGGACAACCGCGTTGGCCGATACACCATCTCAGTTATTGGGCGTGTTTCGTAACGGGCTTCCCGCGGGAACTCTCGAGGCTTTCAGTATTCAGGAGGATGGCGAGGTCCTTGGTGCATTTGATAATGGGGCTCTCAGGTCACTTGGTCGAGTTGTACTAGCAAAGCCACCGAATCCAGGGGGTATGGTTGATGCTGGTGGCAATGCGTGGCAGATCGGTCCAAACAGCGGCACTCCGATTGTTGTCACTCCGGGCGAGCAAGCGTCCGGTACGGTTATAGCCGGTGCTCTTGAGCTTTCAAATGTTGATCTTGGCCAGGAGTTCATCGATTTGATAACAACTTCCACCGGGTATTCAGCCTCGTCGCGCATAATTCGCACGGCGGATGAACTCATGCAACAACTTCTCGTTCTCGGACGCTAGAAAGGCAATATGATGATTGAGGTAACCAGACTGAATGGTAACAGATTTGTCATAAACGCAGAACTTATTCGGACTATAGAGGAAAAGCCCGATACAATAATTACACTTGTCAACGGCGATCATTTCGTCATTCGAGAAACCATGAGAGAGGTCGTGCAGCGAGTGATTGATTATGGGCGTCATCTGCGTCAGATGTTCCCTCCAACCTGACCTTTTCAGACTTCTCGTCAAGTAAAACTCAACGGGTGCCGATTCGTAACAGTGTTAGCCGAGTGCATATATGGTTGCACGGTAACTGGGAGGTATCCAAGTGGATATTGGGACTGTTGGTGGTCTGGGCTTCGCCGTTGTTGCGATCTTCATCGGGATTTTCCTTGGAGGTGGAAACCCCCTTGCTCTCATTGATGCACCATCCATTGCTGTCGTCTTCGGCGGTACAGCTGGCGCCATTATCTGTTCATTTCCGCTCGCTCGTGTTCTCAAACTGCACTCGGTGGTCCTTCAAAGTGTGTTTTCAAAGCCAATAGACCCAACCGATACCATAAAGTGTCTGGTCCAATATGCAGAAATCGCCCGCCGGGAAGGAATCTTGGCGCTAGAAAACCATATTCCCGACATGAAGGATGAATTCATAGTGCGGGGAGTGAAAATGGCCGTTGACGGCACAGATCCAGAGCTGATCAATCAAATCATGGAGATTGAGCTTGAAGCCTTGATTGATCGTCATGGACAGGGAAAACAAATGCTTGATACAATCGGACGATATGCGCCTGCGTTTGGAATGATCGGTACGCTTATGGGACTGATATTTATGCTTAGCAATATGGATGATCCATCAAAAATCGGGCCGGGAATGGCCGTAGCACTCATAACCACACTATACGGCGCAGTTATCGCAAATGTTGTGACTGGGCCTCTTGCGGACAAGCTCCAAGCTCGTGACGGCGAGGAAATCATGGCAAAAACAATTGTCATAGCAGGTGTGATGGCGATTCAGTCCGGAGACAATCCACGCGTTGTAGAGAGCAAACTGATGACCTATCTCCCTCCAGGTAAACGCATGGAGATCGAGAACCAACAGGCAGCCTGACGCGAGGAGCGTGTAATGGGTAAGCGGAAACCACCAGAGCAGCCAGGCATACCGGAATGGGTACTCACCTATGGCGATCTGATGTCACTTTTACTCTGCTTTTTTATTCTTCTGGCGGCTTTTAGTGAAATCAAGCAGCCAAGAGAGTATCGAAAGGTGATCGATGCCATCAAGGAAGCGCTTGGGTCAAGTGGAGGTATCGGACTTTCTAAACTCGATGAAAATACGAACAACTCGATTATCTCACAACTCGAGGAACTCGCCAAGCGGGATGATCAAAATAAAAATACGAATCAGACACCGATTCCAAATATTTCGGGACGGAATCCGAGAACAAGTGTCATTCACCAAACGGGTCCAACAGCAATTGGAAGTTCTCTGCCATTCGAACCCGGGGAATTTCAGCTTACAGCAAGTATGCAGCGGAAACTCAAGTTCGATATTGCGCCAATGATCAGGGATCAAAAGTATATTGTCCATATTACCGGCCATGCATGGGGTGAGTCGGACAAGGCCCGCTCGGGAATGACTGCAGCGGAGTTGGCATTCAGAAGGGCAGAGTCTGTTCAAGAATATCTTGTGAGAGAATGTAATGTCAATCCACAGATACTTCGCGTTCTCGTGGCAGCAGATCAGGAGCCTGTATCCACTTCTCTCGATGTCGGAGATACATCGAGGGCCAATCAGCGAGTTCAGTTGTTTCAAACAAGCCAGACAGTAGAGCAGTTGCACCCAGACCCGAATTTCACGGGTCGTGGTGGGTGAGGGAGTAAAACATGTCAGATGAACCAACAACCAGCGAACAAGAAAGTGCAGAGGTTTCTCCACCGAAGAAGCTCAGCATTAAGCTCATTGGGATCATTGCCGCGATGATGATCGCCGAAGGTGCGGGTGTGTACATTCTTGTGTCAATGACTTCCGGATCTTCCGCGTCTGCGATGATGATCGAGGGCACTGAAGAAGCAGGGCGCGAGCAAACCACCGAGATACTTCTGATTGAAGACAGATTTCAGAATGTTTCCTCGGGAACAGTCTGGCTTTGGGACACAAGTATCTATCTGCAGGTCCGCAACAAAAATACGGATCGGGTTGAAAAAATAATGAAACAAAGAGAAGCCGAAATCAAGGAGGGGGTCGCGAAAATCTTCAGAAGGGCCGAAGACAAGAATCTTCGCGATGACCCGGGTCTTGAGACGATCACGCGGCAACTCACTGCCTATCTCAATGATGTGTTTGGGACGGATCGCGATGACCTTCCTCTCATTGAGCGCATCATCATTCCTAAGTGTACCGGCATAAATGCGGGTGGTTGAGCGCTGATACAGAGTGGATGTTGTCCCCCTCAACATCCTTCGGGGACGGTATCCGCACATTCATGTCTCTAGCCAATCTCCGCATAGGGAACATCAACCGAACAAGCGATTGATGGCGCAATATTTGCGCGTTTTATCATTTATTGCGCGTTTCCACCAACCTGCACCAATGAACTGATTGTCTTTGCGGCTTCAGACCGATCTCCGCATGCAGACGGTTACACAGTTCAAAGCAACGCGAGGAGACGGCATGTCAGAAGAAAGCTCTGGCCCAGGCGACGGCATTGAGGATCAGGAACAACGCCAGAATCCAGCTGAGAGTGCGATCGATTCAGCCGAGCAGGCGCTGTCGAACGCCTCAGAGCAGGTCAATGGTCAATCGGAAGAACACAATAAGCCAACGCCAGAGGAGCAAGCAATGCTTGACATGGCCAAATCGGCGATTGGAAATGTTTCCGGAAATGACGATCCAAAACCTACTCCAGAAGAACAATCCATGCTCGATGTGGCCAAAGCAGCAGTAGGTGAAGTCGCTGATACTCTTTCAGGCTCGGTAAACTCTGTCGGATCCGCAACACCGATGAATCTCCCCGATCTCCAGTCAATGGCGGATCCAAAAGTACCCGATGAGATTTCAATTCTTGGTGATGTAAATCTGAATGTAAAAATAGAACTTGGCCGAACCCGCATGCTCGTGGAGGACATTCTCCGTCTTTCTGCAGGCGCTGTTGTTGAATTGGACAAACTGGCAGGCGATCCTGTGGATGTGATTGTAAATGGGAGGCTGGTTGCCAGAGGTGAAGTGCTTGTTCTGAATGACAGTTTTTGCGTAAGAATAAGCGAAATATTGAGTTCGACCATGAGTGGCCCGGCGATACGATAACATAGAGTAAATCGCCAAGGAGGGCGTATGTTGAGACGGAGGATCCGTATAACAGCAGTCATCGGCTCGATCGCCATATCATCAGCTCAAGCAGGTTCGATCCAGGTTGGACCATCTTCGCTGGAAGAGGGGCAAGTCGAAGTCACATCCCGTGCCATGGAACTCACGGAACCCGAGCAGCGTCCTCTCGGTGCACCTTCTACAGTAGCTGCGAAAAACGGCGTAGAGGTAGATAAGTCTGATGATACCAAGCCAGTTGCTCAGCTCGGTCTGAGCAAGACACTCGGAGCTTTGATCGTTGTAGTCGGCTTGATGCTTATGCTGATGATGCTGATTCGATGGGTGAGTGCCCGTAAGGGCGGCATCATGGCATCTCTCGGCCCATCTGGTCGTGCTCCATCCGGTATCATTGAAATACTCGCCCGGTACCCAGTTGCCAGGAAACAAAGGTTGGTTCTCTTAAGGATTGGAAACCGTGTTATTCTTTGCTGTCAAACTACCGGAGCCAAATCAGCCAGCGGAGCTATGACAACGCTTGCAGAACTTACAGGTCCAGAAGAAGTCGCTGCAATACTCAGGTCCGTCCGTGACCAGGACGGCACGAGCAATCAAGCAGCATTTAAAGACGCGCTCAAAGCTGCGGAACAACTTCCGGAAGAGCAGGGAACGAAGATTGATTCTGTGCTCAAGTACACTTCTCCACAAGGCGATACATTTCAATGGCAGGATGAGAGAGTGAAAATCTGCGATCCGCAACCCGAAACTGGGAGTGTGGATCCTTCCATCGGACGCCTGCAAGCCAGGCTAGCCGCAATGAGATTACATGGAGAAAGAGCATGAAACTGCTACTGCTTGCAGTCATTTTCATGTTGACCTCCCATGTTCCAGGCCAGGTCATTGGACCACCCCTTCCGGAGCAGACGAAAACACCCCAGGTGGAAACAGCCCCAAGTGCCATCAAGATACCCGCGAATCCCGGGCAAATTAATCCTATTCGCGTGCTTGCTGGGGCGTCACAACTTATGGGATCTTCTCAACAGTCAACGAGTGACTCAGCGGATGAGCCAGGTCTTTCGGTCGCGCTGAATATCATGATTCTTTTAACGGTGATCACCCTTGTGCCGTCAATCATGCTCATGACCACCTGCTTTGTTCGTATTCTTATTGTCCTGGCGTTGCTCAGGCAGGCCATGGGGGCCCAGTCGCTACCTCCACCACAAGTTGTCACTGGGCTTGCCATGTTCATGACACTCATTGTAATGAGCCCTACAATTGACCGTATATGGAATGAAGCGGTAATTCCATATCAAAACGGAGAAATAAGAGACTACGACGAAGTCTGGGTCGCGGCCAGACAGCCAATACGAGACTACATGTTCGATCAGATCGAGGCCACCGGAAACTGGGGAAGTGTATACACCATTCTGAACTATCGCGGCGTCGACACTTCCGTACCCGAGGAAATGACACGATCCGATGTTGATATGGTCACCCTCATTCCGGCATATATGCTCAGCGAACTCAAAGTTGGGTTCCTCCTCGGTTTCCGTGTCTACTTGCCATTTCTTGTCATCGACATGGTTATCGCCAGCCTGCTTATTTCCATGAGCATGATGATGCTGCCACCGGTTCTCATATCACTTCCATTCAAACTTCTTCTCTTCGTACTTGTCGACGGTTGGACTTTGGTCGTATCAAGCCTGCTCGAAACATTTGTCCAGGACGGCATGAGTGCAAGAATGAGCGCTCAGGCCGCTGTCATGCCCGCAGCGTTCTTGATCTTCATGATTAGGAGACCAAGGTGCAAGATAATAGATCTGAGGGAAAAACATGCAATATGACGAAAGTTCAGTGTTTCTGGTTCGAGAGACACTTCTCACAGTTCTAAAAATAGCCTCACCTATCCTGCTGGCTGGCATGTCGATCGGCCTTTTGGTAAGTCTTTTTCAATCCGTGACAAGTATTCAGGATCAGACCCTGACCTTTGTACCCAAAATCGCAATTATGCTGATCGTTGCTGCACTCCTTTTGCCATGGGTATCAATACAACTCGTCGAATTCGCGCAGTCAAGACTCACACTCTTTTAGGAACTATTTGTGCCTCTGGTCCTGAATCTATCACCTATAGCGATCCCTTTTATGCTCGTTCTTGCGCGAATATCGGGTATATTTGTACTCACACCAGTTTTATCGAGTGCAAGTATACCAAGGCGATACAAGGCGCTTCTTGCGTTTGCACTGTCCGTAGCGGTCTTCCCGCTGGCTCAACAAACTGGGCTCACGAGCGATGCGGTCATGAGTCTACCAGCCCTCGGAATGGTTATTTTTTCAGAGCTTCTGATTGGGTTTGTCATTGGTTTGATTGCATCAATGCCTCTCATTGCAGTACAGATGGCAGGATTCCTGATGGGGTATCAGATGGGTCTCGGATTGGCGCAAGCCTATAACCCGGAAATGGAAGGCTCAAATGGAGTTGTAAATCAGCTGTTGTTCACTATGGGTATAACAGTCTATGTAAGTGTCGGAGGGCTGGATCTTATTCTTGTCGCGCTCCTTGAGACTTTTAAACGCATTCCCACTGGAGCTTTCTCGGCATCGGATGTTCCAATAGATATGGTTGTTGACCTCATCAATTCCGGTATTGATCTTGCCATACGGCTATCAGCACCTGTGCTCGGTGTCATTCTACTGTCCCTGATTTCAATGGGATTCGTCATGAAAACCATGCCTCAGATAAATATTCTTTCAGTCGGGTTTGCCGCTAAAATACTCACGGGTTTGACCATATTGACCATTTCACTCGCGGCCATTAACTCTGTCATTCACGATGAAACCCTCGGTAGCCTCGAACATCTTATTCAATGGGTTCAGGCACAATAGGAAGAGAGCGGGACTATGGCTGAGGAGATGGGAGAAAAGACAGAGAATGCGACGCCCAAAAAGCTTTAGGAGGCGAGAAGCCGAGGCCAGGTGCCAAAAAGCACCGATATCAATGCTGCAGTTGGTCTTGCTGCTGCAATCGTCATTCTGTATGCTTTCGGTTCCAGCGTTGGCACGGGACTGTCGAGAATAATAAGAGATGCTATCGTTCTCGATGTTTACGGCTCGGCACTTCGAATGGATTCGCTCATGCCGACAGCAAAAAACTTCGCATTTTCTGCGGCAAAGCTTGTTGCTCCACTCTTTTTTGCCATATTTTGTACCGCATATATTACCCAACTTATGCAGGTTGGGTTTATGTTTACTCTCAAGCCGCTTAAGCCTAAAATCAGCCAGCTCAACCCGGTGGCTGGAATAAAGAAGCTCATCGCAATTCGTAGTCTTGTCAAATCAGGTGTCAATGTCCTCAAGTTGGTTGTTGTCATCGGAGTGGCGTACCAGGTCGTTATGAAAAGACTGTCTATCCTGGTCATTTTGCCACAAGTGAATGCGATTTCGGCTATGGGGGCAATTGGCAAAATCGGCCTGGAGTTGGCAATCTGGTTGGTGACTCTACTGTTGGCTCTCGCATTTATAGATTTGGTATACCAGAGGTGGCAGCACAAGAAAGATCTCAAAATGACCAAGCACGAGGTCAAGGAAGAGCGTCGGTCAATGGAGGGAGATCCCCAGATCAAGGGCAAGCGTATGCGCATGGCTAGGGATATAGCGATGCAGAGAATGGCGCAAGATGTGCCGAAGGCAGATGTGGTCATCGCAAATCCCACCCATTTCAGTGTGGCGATTCGATATGACGAAGCAACAATGGCGGCGCCGATCGTCGTTGCAAAAGGAGCGGATTATCTTGCACTTCGTATCAGACAGTTTGCTCGATTTGCAGATGTACCTGTGATAGCCAGACCGCCGCTCGCACGAGCGTTGTATTGGGGAACTGAAGTTGGCGATGCAATTTCCACTGCTCATTTCGAGGCCGTTGCGGAGTTACTCGCATATGTATACAGACTGGATGCTCAGGCTAAACGGGAAGCGACTGCAGCATAGTCGAACAGCTTAATAATATCACCAATGGATGAACTTAAAAGTGAAGTGAATAGTTTTGATGGGCTATTCAGGGGAATCGCTCGCTATCGTTCGTTTATCGTGCCGATTGGTTTTGTCGGTATGCTCGTTGTTCTGCTGGTCCCACTTCCCCCGGCAGCACTCGATATCTTGATCTCGCTTAACATTTCGCTTGGTGTCATCATTCTCTTGACGACACTTTATCTGGACCGAGCACTAGACTTTTCAGTGTTTCCATCTTTGCTCCTGGCAACAACTTTATTCCGTTTGGTTCTCAATATCGCATCAACTCGACTCATCCTCACAGCCGACGCTTCTACTCCAGAAGAGGCCATGGGTGTTGCGGGACATGTGATTAGTGCATTTGGTTCATTTGT